>ERZ795051.6024-NODE-6024-length-10313-cov-3.881458_pt1 | contig 10313 bp, 11 predicted proteins | sample MGYA00375135_ERZ795051 | MGnify/ENA primary metagenome ERZ795051 (study PRJEB30180, sample SAMN05720222) | activated sludge metagenome | isolation source: Anaerobic digester | place: Japan | collected 2015-05-26 ... | reverse complement strand
AACACCAGGTTTTTATTATTGGGATGGTACACAATGGGTAAGGTTAGCGACAGGTCCAACAGGCCCTCTTGGTGGGTTTACTCATAGAATTGGTGAAGAGAAAGATGGTGGTATTATTTTTTATTTGTATATAGGTGATGATGGTATGGAACATGGTTTAATAGTATCTAAAACAGAACAGACAGGCACAAAATGGCAAAATACTGGAACAACGACAGGTGCAAAACGTAGTTGGGATGGTGACTATAATACTAATTTAATGACAGATAGCCCTGCAAAAACTTATGTTCAAAGTCTTGGTACAGGTTGGTATTTACCTTCAATAGCTGAACTTTCAATTTTATGGCAAAACATTTATGTTGTAAATAAAGCTTTAAGTAGCGGTGGCTACACTTTATTAGGAAATGCTTACTACTGGTCGAGTACGGAGAACGATGCCACCAACGCGTGGAGATTCAGCTTCATCAACGGCGAGGCCTTCAGCTACGGTAAGACGTATACATATACTGTTAGGGGCGTTCGGGCTTTTTAACTATTTACCTATTTATCTATTGGCCATGTGTGGTGGGAGGAAAAATTTTTAGAGTTAGTTTACGCTTGTAAACTAACTCTAAAAAAGATTTAAAAAAAGTAATAAAATTACTTTGTAACAATGAAGGTGTTAAGAAATATTAGCTTTTGAAAAGAATAATACGCATAAAGTATATCTTATAAAAGAAGGTATATTTTGGAGAGCTTACGAAGTGTCAGCATACATATTTACGCGTCATATAAAACCATTTAAACTATTAAAAAAGCTATTCAAATGTATAAAACAAAATATTGTATATATAAGATTTCCTGTGGGTTCTTTAAAATCAATATTAAAAATAGCGGTCGCAGTTAATACCCAAAGTTCTTTTTGCTCAGCTTCTTGGCTTCTTGCATGGCGGCAAAGTTGTTAAAGCCCCCTTTTATCGAGCTTGTACGGAATGTGATTATAAAGAAAATCCTATATATTATGGCAGGTTTCTTTAACATTGTTCCTTTTTAAATAGGCTGTAATCTTCTTTGTGTCGTCAATGTATTTTCAAACCACTTTTGTAATAAGGTTAACAGTATCATCTATTTCTCCGTCCTTAATAATAAGGTTTTTATCATCAAATGGGGTAAAATAGTATTCAAACTGCCTTCTGTCTTTAATAGAGCGATAACCGCTTGTAATATTATATGTTACTAACTTACTTTTCATACTATTTTTTGATATTCCGATTTATAAACAAGTTCGTTTGCGTAAAGGTAGTATTGAATGTCCATTGGTTATAGCGAGTGCCTGAACCAACTTTGCCATGTCTTTTGTTTTAAAGGCATCAATAAGTTGTGTTATCTTATTAATAATACCGGCAACATAAGAAATAAGGGTAGTCCAGTGATAACATTTTCTATAGTGTCAATCTTAGTAGTTGTAAGCGGACTTATAGTAAAATATTTATTTTCCGGTTTACTGCTACTGATAAATTTCTTGTCGGAGAATATAGCAACTACGAGAAAAAAACCCGGGGAACGTCAGTTTTCCGGAGGTTACTTTATTTTACACTTTGTTTCAGTTGTCCGACCAGGGCTCGAACCTGGACTCTTCTGATCCAGAGTCAGACGTGTTGCCAGTTACACCATCGGACAATTACTTTGCAAAGGTAATAAATAAAATAATGAAGTAGAAAAAAACAAAAAAAATGTGTTATGATATAGAGATAATTTGTTAAACATTAGTTTTATTAATTTAATTAAAGAATTTTAGAATAGTCTTTTTTAAGAGTTTTACCTGTGAGCATAGTAAGATATAATATCATAGCTGAATGTTCAGCTGCTGTTACATATTGTAAAGCATCTTCAAGCGATATGCCTTTTGCGAAAATGCCATGGCTGCGTATAACAACGACAGGATGATTAGCTAGTATAGGTGGTACTTTATCAGCAGCTTCTGATGCTCCTGTAGGTATATTAAGTTCAATTACAGGGATTTTTTTAAGTAAAATAGCTCCTTCAGCATCAATACATTTTATTTCATCTTCTAATAATGATAATGCTATACAATATGGACTGTGTGCATGTATAACTGCGAGAGCATCGGTTTTTAAATATATACTTCTATGTACTATAGTTTCAGTACTTGATAAAAGAGAAGAAGCATCTTCTTCGTCGAGAGAACATTCTATTAAATCGTCAGGAGTTAACCAACCTAACATTGAGGCTCTTTTTTTAATAATAATTTTATTGCCATCACGTATTGATATATTTCCTGCATGGCTCGAAATTAATTTACGTAAGCTTAAGTCTTTACCAATTCTATTAAAGAGATTAAAAATATTTTCATCAATCATAATTTAAATTTTTATGAACTTAATTATTTAATTAGTAGTTGTTAAAAATAAATTTTTTTTTCTTCTTCTTCTGTTAGTGTAGGGCAACCGTTGCTATCCCATTTTCTTACATAGTAATAATTTTCTAACAATTTATTTAAATTTACTATTTTATTAGCAGATAAGCCTTTATTTAAAGGCTCTTTACAAAAACGTTTAGGTAGAGTGTCATCTTTAGATGAAAAACCAACAGATAAATTAAATATTCTTTCTAAATCGAAGATCTTTTGAGCCGATTTATTTAATTTATCTGCATTAAAAGTTTTGCCTATGACAGCAGTTAAAAAAGCAGCATAATATTCTATATTATTGTTGTATGCTAAGCCGGTTAATTTGCAAAGGCCAAGACTATCTTCAATAATATTTTGATTTTGTTTTATTACTAATAAATCGGCTTTACCATTATATAAAAATCTATCTATTTTTTTCGGAATAGCAAAGGCTTCCATTCCTATCATAAAACCTGTATCATAAGACGCTCCTTCATTAGCAGTTGCAAATCCTAAGGCTTGTCCTACAGCACCTCTTGGATCGATAATAGGAATATCCATTCCTTTAACATGCATAGCTATATCAGGAGCATCGTTGGCTTCAGCAAATTTTTTTGCCCCCATTGATAAATGTTTCCCTATGCTTTCTTTTAGAGCAATTTTATCTATAAGATGAATTAAATCAGTTGGGTTAAATTTTAAATCAGCAATATTTATAATTTTTTGATTTATTAGTTCCATGGCACATGCTATTACAGAGCCTGTTGATAGAGGTGATAATCCATGTTTTGTACAATTAATATAAGCTTTTGTAATGTATTCAATGTCAAAAATACCACAATTAATACCAAGTGCCCATATTGATTTTAAGTCAGGGGAATATTGAAAAGGCTTGTAGTTTTGTATATTTTTATTTAATCCACAACCTACTATGCAGTAATTATTAGCACATATTTCTTTTCTTATTTTGTTTTTTTGATAAAGTTTTTCAGCATATAATGAGTATATTTCTTCAGTATTAGGTTGGGTAAAATTTTTTGTTGATAATAATCCCAGCTGATTTAGAATATTAATAAAAGAAATAGTATTAAATTTAGAGAGTACGGAATAAGTAACAGGGGAGATTTTAATTTTATTTTTAGCACTTTCAACAATTTTTGTTAGTTCAAGAGGGTTAGCAATAGGTATATCATTATATCCTTTATATCCTTTTTGTATAACAATAGCTTTTAGTAATTTACTGCCTAATACTGCACCCATTCCACCCTCTGTAAAATTTATTTCACCGTCATATACTAAGGATGCAAAAGATACTTTATTTTCACCAGCATTTCCAATAGTTAAAGCATGTATATCACCTTCCCATTTTTTTAGTATTTCCCATGATGTAAAATTATCTCTACCTTTTAGTAATGTTGCATCTTTTAAGACAGCATTACCTTGATTATTAATTAAAAGATAACTTAAATTACTTGCTTTACCTATAATTATTAAACCAATTAAACCTATATGTTTTAATTCTACACCGAAAAACCCTTCTCCTGAAGAAATACATATGGCTTTTGTGAGAGGTGAGCGAGTAATTAATGAATATTTGTTACTTCCTGGTATACTAGTGCCTGTTAAAGGCCCTGTAGTAATTACAACAGGATTATTAGCCTCATAAGGCTCTGCTGCCGTAGATAAGAAAGAAGTAAATAATTTAACACCTAAGCCTCTTCCTCCTATGTATTCATATAATATATTATCACTTATTGTTATAAGTTTGTTACTTTTTGTGCTAAGGTTTATTAATAGTATTTTATTTAAGGTATTATTAGTCATTAGTTAAATATTTATTTTTTTAATGTTAATGTTATTTTAATTGTATTAAAAATGGGGTAAATATTTTAATTTAATACTTTGATTTTTTTTGTTAATAATTTGCCTATACCATAACCTATAAGACTGCCTGTAATTATATCACTAGCATAATGTTTATCTTCAGTTAATCGAGATAATGCTATTATAGTTGCTATCGAATAGCTAGTAATTGGTATTAGATAAGTATTATGATATCTTTGACTTATGATAGTAGCTACACTAAAAGCTATTGCTGTATGTCCTGAAGGAAAAGAATTGTATTTTGCAGGAGGTTCACCATAAAATTGTTGTAAAGAATTAGGGAAGCCGTGCCATTTATTTTGGCCGTTATCATAGTAAGGGCGTTGCCTACCGGATATTAACTTTATAGTATATACTGTTAAACTTGTTCCTATTATTGATTTCATACAAAGTAGGCCTGTATTTGTTAACTTAGAATTCTTACTAATTTTCCCTTCAATAAAAAGTCCTGCACATAAAGCACTTGTACCATAAATTCCAATATAATTACTTGAAATATGACTTATATTTTTGATGAATTTATTATTACAAGATTTTAAACATTGTGTTCTGATATCTTTATCAAAATTAGCTGTTATTATTATAAGAGGTAAAAAAGTAAAAAATGATGTAAACTTGTTTTGCTTAATTTCTAATGAGTTGCTTAGCATTTTATATTGGTACTGCTCTAGGTTTTTTGTATTATATCCAGATAATATCGTCTTATAAGTATTATCATTTAAAATGTTATTATTTATAGTAGTAATTTGAGCAGTTAGATTAATACATGTAAGTGTTAGTATAAGCAGTATGTATAATTTGTTTTTCATCATTATTTGCAATTACAACCTTTCGAAAAGTATATATTTACATCAGGAAGTAGTTTTTGAATATTATCTTGTTGTTTCTGTGTCATAAATATTACTCTAAGGTCAAGTATTTTTAGAGTATAATTTAACTTTTTTATTTCTTCAGGGAATTCTGTTATTTGATTTCCCCATAAGTCTAATATTTCTAAATTGCTAAGGTTACTTATTTCTTTAGGTAAAAACTCTATTTTATTTTTATTTAAAATTAACTTTTTGATATTAATTAGATTACCAATTGATGGGGGTAAAATATTAATTTTATTGTTAGATAAATCGAGTTCTACTAAATTTGTAAGTTTTCCAATCTCTTCAGGGACATTTTTAATATGATTTTTAGATAAGTTGAGCACTTTAAGATTTTTAAGAGTAAATATTTCAGAAGGTATTGAAGTTAGTTTTTTCTTTTTTAAGTTTAAGCTATAAACTTCTAATGGGTTAGCAAGAGCTTCTTTTAATGAAGTAAATTCATACAATTTTTTTAAATCACAGGTATCTTCATAGTTTTGTGATGATGTTTTATAATAAGAAAAAATAAATACAATGCATAATATTATTTTCACAAAAAAGCTTTTTATATTTTTATTGAAACACATGATTAAGAATTTAATATTTGTATAGCTAATTTTTTGTCAATAAAAAGCCTTTTTTGTAAACTTTCCAAGTTATCAAATTTAATTTCGTTTCTTATCTTATCAACAATGTATATTTCTATTAATTCATTGTAAATATATTGATTAAAATCGAAAATATTAATCTCGATAGTTGTATTTAGATTATTATTGATAGTAGGTCTTGAGCCAATATTCATCATACCTTTATACAAAGTATTATTTATTTTCACTTTTACTGCGTAAACGCCTATGGCAGGTATAAGCTTTAGTTCGTCATTAGGTAAGATGTTGGCAGTAGGGAACCCTATACGTTGTCCTAATTTATTTCCGGCAACGACCTTCCCTGAAAAAAAATAGTTATAGCCTAAGCATTTATTAACTAACTTTATATCACCATTATGTAACGCATTTCGAATAATTGTTGAGCTTACAGTTATATTATCATTTATGGTGGCGGGAGGTACAGTTATTATGTCAATGTTATAAGACGAAGCTGCGTTTTTTATATCATTAGTATCTGATGCTCTATTTTTACCTATATGATGGTCGTAACCTATTATCATTAAATTAGAACCTATAATATCTTTTATATAGGCTTTTATAAAATTATTAGCAGATAAGGCAGCTAATTCTTTATTGAAATGTAATATTAGAAGATTTTTTAACCCACTATTTTCGAGGAGTGCAATTTTTTCATTAAGCGTATTAAGTAGTTTTAAATTTTTAACATCTTTATTTAATACTATTCTTGGGTGCTCGAAAAATGTTATTACTATGCCATTGCCTTTTATGCTATTAGCAGTAGAATTTAGAGTATATAATACTTTTTTATGTCCTATATGTACTCCGTCAAATGTACCTATAGTAACAACGGGGTTTGTTAATTTTTTATAATTTTCTATTCCATAAAATATTTGCACAGCATAAAAATTAAAAAATTGTTTGAATAGGCTATATAGTGAATAAATGCAAAATTATTAAAAATATTATTTAAAGAAATTTGTTTAATTAATTATAAAAAATAGTAATTTCGTGACGTTTAAAAACAGTAAAATACTAATAGTGATTTTTAAATTAGTTAAAAAATGAGTAAAGAAAACATAGGGAAAATATCACAAATTATAGGGGCCGTAGTTGACGTTACATTCGATAACGAAGAAAATTTACCTAATATTTATGAAGCTTTAGAAGTAATAAGTGACGAAGGTCGAAGAATAATATTAGAATGTCAGCAAGATATGGGCGAAAATACTATTCGTACTATAGCTATGGATTCTACGGAGGGTTTGAGAAGAGGACTTTTAGTCAAAGCTACAGGTTCTACTATTTCAATGCCTATAGGTGATTTTGTGAAAGGGAGACTATTTAATGTAATTGGTGAAACTATTGATGGATTAGGAGCTGTACCTATGGATAAGCTTAGTAGTATTCATAAGGATCCACCTAAATTTGAGAATTTATCAACTAAACAAGAAGTTTTATATACAGGTATTAAAGTTATTGATTTAATAGAGCCTTATGCTAAGGGAGGTAAGATAGGGCTTTTTGGTGGGGCAGGTGTTGGGAAAACTGTAATTATAATGGAGTTAATTAATAATATTGCAAAAAAATATTCGGGCATGTCAGTTTTTGGCGGTGTAGGCGAAAGAACAAGGGAAGGCAATGAATTACTTCGTGAAATGATTGAATCGGGAGTTATAAAATATGGCGATGCTTTTTTAGAAGGAATGAAAAAAGGAGATTGGGACCTTACTACTGTTGATATGAAAGAATTATCAAAGTCTCAAGCTACTTTAGTTTTTGGACAAATGAATGAACCTCCAGGAGCACGTGCTCGTGTTGCTCTTTCAGGTCTTACTATAGCTGAATATTTTAGAGATGGAGATGAAGTGTCAGGAGGACGAGACATTCTTTTTTTTATTGATAATATATTCCGCTTTACTCAAGCGGGCTCAGAAGTATCAGCTTTATTAGGACGTATGCCTTCGGCAGTAGGTTATCAACCTACCTTAGCGACAGAAATGGGAATTATGCAAGAAAGAATTACTTCTACTAAAAGAGGATCTATTACTTCAGTTCAAGCTGTATATGTTCCAGCAGATGATCTTACTGACCCTGCTCCTGCTACTACTTTTGCTCATCTTGATGCTACTACCGTACTTAGTCGTAAAATTTCAGAACTTGGTATTTATCCAGCAGTCGATCCTTTAGATTCAACTTCACGAATTTTAACTCCTGAAGTAGTAGGTGAAGAGCATTATAAAGTAGCTCAAAGTGTGAAAGAAATATTACAACGCTATAAAGAATTGCAGGATATAATAGCAATTTTAGGTATGGATGAATTATCGGATGAAGATAAACTTATTGTTCATCGAGCAAGAAGAATACAGCGTTTCTTGTCTCAACCTTTTCATGTAGCTGAACAATTTACAGGCTTAAAAGGAGTATTTGTCCCTATAGAAGATACAATAAAAGGTTTTAAAATGATATTACAAGGAGAAGTTGATGAATACCCCGAAGCAGCTTTTAATTTTGTCGGAACTATTGAAGAAGCTATAGAAAAAGGGCGTAAAATGTTAGACGTTTCTGTTAAGTAAATTATTTATTGTTTATGACAGTAGAAATATTAAGTCCTGATAAAAACATTTGGAAAGGTGAAGCGGTTTTAGTACAATTACCTGGAGTTGATGGTTTATTTGAAATATTAAATAAACATGCTCCTCTAATATCAGTTTTAAGAAAAGGTACAATAAAAATTATTACTCCTGATAAATCAACTCAATACATTCAAATAAAAGAAGGAATAGTAGAAGTATTAAATAATAATGTTATTATTCTTACTGAATAATTTAAAACTTTTCATAGTGTATTTTGCCTTCTTTTATTCTTCTGATGGGGTCTGGTGTTTCATCAGCTAATCCTATGGCTACTATAGAAACGGGGATGATATGCTCTGGTAATTTAAAGATTTTACGTACCCCTTCTTCTCTGTCTTTACGAGCATAAACACCAAGCCAAACACCTGCTAATCCTAAGGCATGGACTGCAAGAAGTATGTTTTGAGTTACAGCTGCACAATTTAAAGGAATGTAATGTAACTCAGGTTCAGCTATAGTATCACCGCAAATTATTATAGCAAGAGAAGCATTTTCAAGCATTTTAGCATAAGGATGAACCTCCATTATTGCTTTTAAAGTTTCTTTTTTTCTAACAACTATAAGATGCCATGGTTGTTTGTTTCTCGCAGAAGGTGCTGCAATACCACAATCGATAATTTTTTCTAAAAGGTCATCTGATATTATAACTTCTTTAAATTTTCTTATGCTTCTTCTAGTTAAAATGGTTTCTATTGCTTCCATTTTTTAATATTTTATGTTTACAAAAATAAAAAAAAACTTTAATTTTTGTTGTTTAATTAAATTTTATATTTCTACTAATTAAAATAATGTTAATATGTTAAAAATGATTTTTAAATTTAGTAGTATTTTAATAGTTTGAGGTTATTAGTATATGTTGTATTTTGAACTATAGCTGTTAATGTATTTGCTCAATGTTAGCCATACATAAATAATATTGATGATAATAATACTTCGGCAAGTAGTGTATCATTGCCGATATGGTTACATACAGGGCAAACTTTAGGTATGAAGCAAGCCGTTTCTTCAATATAGGTTATTGAGTTTAATGTAAATGCTAATTCACGGGAATTTTCTCAAGTATTATCTATTACAACTTCGTCGGTAGTCCCTTCTTGGAAAGTATGGAAAATAGAATCAATAATTATTACTCCTTTAATAGAAAACGTTTTAAATTTAGTTACAATTACTTCTTCTAGGACGTTTAATGTCCCTAATTGTACAAATTTTATTTGTATTGAATTATGGGATGGTTGAGTTTGTGGCTCTTGTACTAATAATGCTGGAGGTGTAGGTGGTAGCACAGGCGCAGCTGGCGGTACAACGATTGTAGGTTCATTGATAAGTACAACTGGCGGCGGTGGAGCTGGTACTGGTGTAGTAGGTGATGTGGAAAGTACAAGTACAGCTTATGTTAACATTATAGGAGAAACAGGATATGTTCAAACAACATGTCAGGGGAGGAAGCCGATGCTAATGGTGGAGCCGGAGTTGCTAGTAATTATAATAGTATATATGCAGGACCCCAGAAGGCGGTGGGCGTAATGTTAATGGTACAACAGTTACAGTAGCTTCAGGAGCAAGAGGACAAGTTAGAATTTTATGGTAAATTATTTTAGAAATAAAATATTTTTTACCTTTGAGCTGTTTATTTAAGATATATTTTTAATTTTGTATTAATAAAATAAAAATATAAGTAAATGATAGTATAATTTTTAAATTTTTTTTGGATATGAAAAATTTACGTCTTATTTGTGTGTCCATTTTTATTGCTTTAGTATTTAATAAATTAAATGCGGCTCCAATTGATACATTAAAAGCAAAACAGGTTGGTTTAAATTTTTGGTATGCTTATGCTTCTGATAAAAAAATTGATAGAAGTGATGTTAAAGTCTCAAAAACTTATATAATACATGAAGACTTAGAACCTGTTTATTATGTTTTT
>ERZ795051.6016-NODE-6016-length-10320-cov-4.736483_pt1 | contig 10320 bp, 7 predicted proteins | sample MGYA00375135_ERZ795051 | MGnify/ENA primary metagenome ERZ795051 (study PRJEB30180, sample SAMN05720222) | activated sludge metagenome | isolation source: Anaerobic digester | place: Japan | collected 2015-05-26 ... | reverse complement strand
AAAAAGCTATCATGGCGGTTGCTACTGCCGAAGCCAATGCCTGTTCGTCTGTATAAAGTTGCTTCATTTCATTGAAGTATGCTCTATATTCTTCCATATACCTTGCTCTATAGTTGTTTTTATAAACTTTTGTTAGTTCATAATCGCTTGTATACGCCATTCTTCGTTCACCTTTCCTTTTTATAAGGACCATTCGGTCCTGTTTTTTCTCTTAAACATATATACACGTGCCTACTATTTAAATGTTTTCACTTGATTTTTTAACTATTTCTTTACATTTCTATTACCAGCCCACGGACAGTTCTTCGCTCTTTCACATTTATATAGACAAACACCAGGATTTGTAGAATCCCAAGTATGACATTTAGGATAAAAATCTCCAGGTATCATGTCTTCATTCAAAACAGCATTTTCACCTATGGAATATACACAATCATATCTGTATGCTATTCCCCATCCCTCTTTTATTTCTGGGAAAACGACTTTAATCAATCTTTGTTCTACCATAATTATTTCATATATACTTAGTTGTATTTAAAAGTTTTCATCAATTACTAATTTTCAGGTTTTTTCAAAATCACTCTTAATAATTTTATCAAGATTCTTCTATATTAATTTCATTGTCGTTAGTCAAATAAACCTTTGAAATTTTCACTATTGTTCTCGGACTAGATTCATTACATTGAGCGCATTCAGCATTATATTGTTCATGATGTTTACACGCTTCTGTATATTTTTTTACTGCTGTTATTTTGACCACTTGAGAATCGTCATCAAATACCCCATATGGATTATATACTTCATTTCTAGTTAATGCATCCAATAATGCTCTGACACGTTTATCCAAATCTTTATCCGTTCTTCTGGTTGGAAATGTTCTTTTTACTGTTTTTGGTTTGTCTAAATAGAAAATTACATCTATAGAAAACGCCTGATCGGGATTATCTGTATAAAATTCTTTATATTTGTCTTTAAGCTCATTTTTTACATTTTCCCTAAATTTTTTTATTCCTTTGTTATCTTGATGTACTTGATTGACTCCAAGCCCGCCGTTTTTCTTCTTAAATGGAAATGCTTTCATACTTCCCTGACTTGGACATGGGCCGTCAATATTTATAGTAATAGATTTCATTTTTATATCACATTTTCTATAGACAATTTCAACAATAAATCCTTTAATTGATTGTATCTTTCATCTTCTGTACCTTTAATAACACACTTTCTTTCATCACAAACATATTCTTCCAACATGTTTTGTACTAACTGATCAATCTCATTTCTAAATTCAACGTCCTCTGACCTTACTCCATCTTTCTCCATTTCAAACTCTATTGGAATATATATTATATAAGAATAAGTAAATCCCCAATATGATATATATTTCTCCAACAGTTTTAATTCGTCATCAGTAATGTTTCCTTTATTATAAGCATATGCAATATATGCCAGTTGATCGTATACTGTTCTATCACTTATAGTAATTTCATTAATTGGTACGGCCAGCTCTCTTTTTACTTGTTCCCTGAAAATCCATTCTTGAGACTTAAATGTAGTATCTTCATTGATATTAAAAGGGCAATCCCTAGCAACACCAGTAACTATGTTGAGTGTTGGCATTTCTTTTTTTACTCTATTCAATAACGTAGTTTTCCCCGTTCCGTGCGCTCCTGCGATCCCGACTTTAATAGCAATTCCCCCTTTCAACAATTTTAGTATGTTTGCAATCTTCAAACTCCATTTTATCTTTATAAACGCTTATCATTTTCAATACTCCTTTTTTAAACTTGTTTATTATATTTAATTTATATACTTAATTTATATAATCACCAGCTTCTATATAAACATTTCCATACAAATAATTTTCAACAATTTAATTTTCATTTTTTATCTTTTTTCTTTCTTTATATTTTATTTTATATTATATTATATTATATTATATTATATTATTTCATTAAAAAACCTTTGGTATGTTACGTTTCAATAAATCATCTATAGTCATTTCATTTTTCGGTCCATATGGTAAATCTTTAGCTGGTTTTTCTGTTGGAACTATCCAATCTACTGTTCCTATATACCTGTTTTTACTATAAATTCTCTTATTCAAAACATTAAATGCTGAAGCCAATGCATCTACTGCATCGTCATGTTCTCCTTCTGGAAATGTTTCTAATTGCTCCATTACTGGATCATACCACAAATCACTTTTTTTACTCCATGCTATTTTTACCAAATTCTTATCACATGCTGCTGACAAAGGTCTTGCTCTGGCTTCTTTATCTCCAGACACCCTGTCTTCTCTAAACATCCATCCAGGAGGAATGACTTTTCTCTTATAATGATCTATACTATGAATACCAGCACTCCCCGGTTCCCTTTCCATGTAAATAATAGTCTGAGGTCCGTCGTCTATTGCTGATAAATATATTTCTCGTTCTATCTCTCTCGGAGTCATTTTCAATAATTTCATATCTAAGATATAAAAAACTCCTTGATTTTTATCATATCCTAAATGACAGGACGCTGTAAAATCTCCATCTCTTGTAGCTGCCATATCCCAATATCTGACTTTTACTAAATCGTATATTGGAACTTTAGCATATGGAACTTTTTCAAACCATTCTCTATTGAACATGTTACCCATGGCTCGTATTTCCCAATTACCTTTAGCTAATTGTGCTCTTGTTACAGGATCCAATTTATCTAATGAGTCCATATATGAAACCATATCCAAATATGGATTGTCTTCTGCTAATGAAGGAATGAATTTTGGCATTCTATACTTTATATATTGTTCATTCAGTTCTTCTGGTTTTAATATTCCTGCTTTTATTTTTTCCTGAGCTTGATCTATTATTTTTTGTCTGATATTTGGCTTTGTTCTTTTGTTTACAAATCTATCATAAACCCAGGCCGTGTTTCCGCTAAACCAAACTGAACCATGTTGTCTTATTATAAATGATTCAGTATCTTTCACTGTAATGCAGTAAACTCTGCCATTGTATTGATAACTTTCATCATTAGTTTTCTTTTTAACAGATGTGTTTACATCATAAACATGGTTTCCAGTATTTATCACAGTGCCTCCGCATTTTGTTTTCTTAAAACTGACTATATATTGTTTATGATTTCCTTTTATTGTCCCGCCAACGGAAAGGTTTTTTTCTTTGTACAATACTGTATATCCGAGTTTAATAGCAATTTCACCAACTTGTTCGGACAGTTTCTTTGATGTAGTTGCATAACATACTGGTTTACCATTTCTAATCGAACCATCACCAGCAACGAGTGTATCGAATAATATTTTAAGCTGTCTTTTACTAAGATTCATGTACTCGTCAGGTATTTTCTTTTCATTACACAACCCAAGATCCTTGAAATATGAATATAAATTAGCATAATATATTTTAAAGTCTTTTCCATCATAACTGTATTTTACATTCATCCTATCTAAAAGATTTTTTATTACTGTTACATTATTTTCTTTTGTTTGTGTTATAATCAAACTCTTGTCCCTGTGAATACAACTGCCTTCGGAAAAATACCATCCTAAGAACTCTAAAAAATCATCTCCCATTATAACATCTGGATTATCATCTCTATTTTTTCTGTATTTAAATGGTATGATGAATTCTTTAAGTTCATTATCTGATTCGTAATTACAACTTCTTAATATGCCCAGCTGCCCTGGACATTCATTAAGCGGCTTTATTGTTATGGTTGAATTTGACTTTTTAATATCGTCGATGCTACAAACACGGTGATTTGGAGTACATTCGATATACATTCCCCTATATACATATTTTTTCATCTCGCCAATATAATCGGCTTCTGTGGTCGATGTGACTTCTGCAAGTTTTAAATTTCTATTTTTATCCACCGAATATACCATTTCTCCTTTTTTAATTTCTTTAATATCCTTCCAACCATCTTTTGTTAAAACATCGCCAAATGGTACACAGTGAGGGCCATTAGGGTTTGTGGTGGATCTCATTCTTAAAGGAATGTTTGATGTCTCTTGTGATTTATCTCTTACTAAACGAGAGAAAAGGAAAGTATAATTATCTTCTGGTTGTTGAGTTAATTCATCAAATCCTATGAATTGATATGCCTGTCCTATATATTTATATTTATCATTGTCTGAAGCTAAATAACCAAACCCTAAAATAGCTCCGGATGGAAATTCCCATTGCATATTATCAGAATTCCAATGTACTCCTTCCTTTTCAAATTGCTTAAACCATTTCATACTTAATGGAATAAGGCCGTCTCCTTTAGATAATTCTTGATATGTTTTACGGAAAATAATAGCGTTATAATTTGAACTATCGACATATTGTGCTGCAGCCATCAATAAACTAAATGAATTATGAGTTACGATAAAATCACCAGCTAAATACAAACCATCCACATGGGATATTGTAATGCATCTGCACACTGCCTTTCTAGAATATTCAATTTTTTCTATAGTCAAAGATGGATCTTGAAAGCCTCCAATGTATTTTTTATCTTTACATCTTTCTTTTTTACGAGAAAGTCTAACCAATCTATCTTTATCTTTAATTTGAATCCAAACCGTATATGCTATTCTTCCTTCCTTTTTAATTTCTTCATAAGTATAAGTTGGAACTTTGGTTGTTATAGTTGCCATGCCTCCGAGAGAACGAATCACCCATTGTACATCTTTAGCTAGTTGTTCGGAAGTTGTAGTATAGCTTAAATGACCTCTATCATCAACATATCCATCGGTGTCCATTAATCCTTGAATTAAAGAAATCCGATCTTCTACAGAAGCATATTTATAATATTTTGGTATAAATTTTTCGTATGAATATTTTCCATATAACCCCAATTTCTTTATTCCTTCTACAACCTCGCCATTGTAATACACCTGATACTTTACGACACCTGTTCCATTTCTCTCGCTCTCATTAATATATTTCGGTTCGAGTCCTTCCAACTTGAAATTTTCAATCATTTCCTCGTCTGCGGTGGTTAAAGATATTGTATCATTCATTAAACAACCGTCGCCAATCAATGCTCCTAAAACATATGGTGAAATTGGCATCATATCATACTTGTATGTTTTTGTAAATTTGACGGCTTCCGTCAATGGCACTGCAATGTTGTAACCAGCATCATTGCCCATGTGTTTGATTATCCAATCGGTGTCTGCAATGAACCATCCGCCTTCTCCATTTTTATTGGACTTTCTCTGGTTTTTTCTCGTTTTTTTTATTTTCCACAGATGTTCTAATCCAACTTCAAGACTTCTTCCATCCGTGAAAGTTACATTGTAAACATCTTTTTCACCGTGTTCATGTATCTGTATAACTGTAGCTGCCGATCCGTCTGGAGTTGATATTTTGTCTCCCACTTTTAAATCGCCTAATTTTCTTAAACCAAATGGTGTTACAACTTGAGTCTCCACAGGACTCATCTTGCCACCACGTGTCCCGCCGCCGTATAGTATTTCTAATTCAGGGCTTCTTAAAAAAGCCAGTTGGTTTGCAAAAGGAACCAGTGGTTTGCCATCTATAGAAACTCTATCTAAATAATTATTCCATTTTATTAAATTGCTGATTTTTACTCCAGCTTTGGGTTTAGAAGTCATTTAAACACACTTTCATTTCATATATATGTATATTTTATTTATTTTCATAATTTATTGAATTTAAATAATATAAACATAAATTTAATATTTTTTCTTTCGGATAAAAAATATATTTGTCATCATTCTCCCATTTTTTAAATTGTTTTATACATGAATTTATCCATACTGCTACTATTGGAAAAGGAGTATCTTTAGTTATATTTCTAGCTGCAAAATATTTTTTTATTTCATTATATGTTTTATAAGTAGTTCTATATGATTTAAGGACATCTTCTTCTTCCATCTCTTTCATCATATCATCTAATAAAATTATCAAGTATATTAATATATTTATTTTAATCTTTTAAATATTTTTTATTTTTCTTTGTTTTTTTATTATAAATTATATTTTTTACTCCTTCAGTTTCTGTAGAAATAGGAGGATTAACATATCCAGCAGTCATTGATGGTGTTGGTCCAGCGGTGGATGCTTCTTCTTTATTTAATTCTAACATTATTTTACATTTTAATATAGCTCTTTTAAATTCTTGCCCTTGATACCAATCATCGTCATCAACTATTTTTTCTTGTAGTCCTGGTATGTTTATATGTGGAGCTATAGAAGAATGTGTTATATTCGATGTTTTAGGAATATATTCAGATTGTTTCTTAGAACCTATGTGAAATGCTGGAGATTGCACTTCTTTAGTAGATTGTTCTAAACCAGAAACATCATCTTCTTTTTCTTTTTTATCAAATATTCCTAACATTTCATCTTTAATTTGCAATTCATCAAATAAATTATCTAATTCTTCTATTTGAGACCTGGGCACTCTCATTCCAGCTTCTACTTTTGCTTTAATATTATTATAAGTATCTAAATACTCTTGTTTTAATTCGAATATTTCTTTTTCTCTTTTTAATATTTCATCATGTAGTAATTTTGCTGTTTTTTCCCCGAATTTTTTAATAAAATCAGGATCTAAATTAAATATAGAATGACTAGGAACTCTTATTTTTTCGCCTGTTTTTTTATCAGTAATATCATAAAATGATCTCGCCCAGTTGGGTTCCAGCCATTTGTTTGGCCTTGAAGTAATTATAAAATTATCCAAAGACATAAATATCAAAGAACTATATGTATATTATAAATAAACAAATAATAAAATGTTTATCCGTCTCTGATTCCTTCTTTTCCAACAGATATCAAAACTTCTTCATCTGGATTTGCTGGTGAATCTATCATTCTTGCTACTTTCTTTCCAGCTTTTCCTTTTCTTAAATATACTCTATAAGTAGAAGTATGACCAACAATATTTCCTCCAACCGGCTTGGTTGGATCTCCAAACAGCTGTCCTGGATTTGTTATTACTTGGTTTGTTACAACAACAACCGCATTATTTATATCTGCGAATCTCAATAAATCATGCATGTGTTTATTCAACAGACCTTGTCTTTCACCCAGATTGCTTCTTCCTATAAATTCCGATCTAAAATGTGCAGTTAAAGAATCTACAATCACCAATCTTATTGGAAATAATTCCGCCCAATTAATTGCCTTTTTCTCCAACAACAATATTTGATGTGCCGAATTAAATGCTCTGGCTACGTGTATTTTTTTATACACTTCTTCTGGTACTAAATTCATTGCTGACGCAATATCATATATTCTTTCTGGTCTATATGTTCCTTCAGTATCAATCCATAATACATGACCATCCAACCCTCCTTGTTCTACTGGTGTAGTAGCATTTACTGCTAATTGTAAACATATCTGGGTATTATGTAATATTGTTGGTTTTTCTCCACCAATGAAATTATGTGTATTTTCTACCATCAAATCATATACATAATCGTCGTATTTTTTTGTTTCCATTGATTCAATTGTCTCCCATACTAAATCTCCACGGCACAACATTTTAAGCGTATTCATATTTTTATATATCTGCTTATCAATTAAAACGTTTTGTATCATTTTTAAAAGTGTATTTGTTATTACAACCACATTATCATTTGGTATAGTCTTTCTTGTTATATAATTATTAAATGTAGATTTTTTGATATTTGCTTCCTTACAAATTTCATTCGACTTAAAAGGAAGCTCTTTCAACGCCTCTAAAATAATTTCTTGCGATGGATTTTGTAATTTTTCTTGCCATATTTTCATACAATTGATTCTTGATTCTAAAAATTCTAAAATTAAATTCGCACTTTCAAATGTAATTTCATTCGCTGAAATTTTGTTTTTTGCTAAATAATTGGAATAAACAACACCATATTTTCCATTCAATAAATCTTTTTTATTATAGTGTGTAGCATGTCTGTGTGTTCCAGAAACATTTAAAAACACCTGTTTAGATATATTATGAAATTGCTTAGATGGAATTCCATATTTATATGATTTGTTTTTGGTTTTTAAATTATCAATATTTTTTGTTGTTTCTTTCAGAAGCTTATTCAATTTAATTTTTGCCTGTGGTTCTGTGATAAATGTTCTATAATATAATTCATTATTTACAATTTTATTTGAAATAGAAGTATTTATACCCAATTTCAACAACAAATAATTCATCTGAATCATTAATTTCTTTGATTTTGTAACAAATTCAATTGCATCTCCATAATGTCCGTCTCCATCAAGATAACCTGCTAAAAAAGCAGCAGCAATATTGTTATTAGAATTCATAACACTGTCTGGTATATATTTGGTGTCAGACTTACAATTTGCCAAATCACCTAATATTGTTCTAAATTCCTTATAAAGTAATATCCTATCATAGTTATCCTTTGTAGCAACTCTTCCAAATTTTTTGATTGAATAATCTACAATCTTATTTTTAATCTTTTCAGATGTATTGCTAATTGAAAGTGGATTTGCACATCCTTCCGAAACGAAAATTCCCAAAAAGTATGCATCATCTTCTGTTAAAATATTTTCAGATTCGAATCCTGCTTCTTTTGGAACTGCTATAACATCTCCTTTATGCAGTAATCCTACAGACTTCCATTCTAACCCGTTTTCAGATAATGTTAAAAGTGGATGATTTTTTGTTATTTGAAGTATATTTCCTCTATCAGTCTTCAATTCTTCAATTTCTGTAACTCTTTCTCTATACATTCCGTTCATTTTCTGCTTGATAATTATACCATTATCTGCATCAAAGCTTAACAATTCAATAGTTTGCTTTGGCTTGTAAGCTTCTCCATTGCCTTCTAGTTGTACATCTGTCATATATTTGTTAAATATGTTTGAAATTGAATCGATATGAGCTTCATTATTTACAAAATAGATGATAGGTGTATCTTTACCAACACATTTACCAGTCCCAAATTCTCCATAAAATTCAGTAATAGACCCAGTTTCCAGTCCTTTTCCTCCAAACAAACTATCTAACTGTGGGGAACTGGTAGTTAAATGCATTAATCTCTTTCTTTTTTCTATTAAAACATCGGTGCTTATAAAATCACCTATGTTTAACATTTTCTGAGCTTCCTCAATTATTTTAGCTGCGCCGTCTTCTGATAAACCATCAATGTGATCTGATAAATCTTTTGGGCTTCTTACTGCAATAGACATGTGATCTTTAAAACCAGCATTATATAATTTAACAGCTACTGCTTTACCAACACCCAATATTTTAGTGAGGTTTTTAACAGCATTAGAAGCTAATAAATCACTTTCTATTACTTCTTCAGCTTCTTTTTCCCGTTCTTCTTCAGTTAATTGCTTTTTAGCCATATAATTACCTTTATATTTATAATATATAGTATTAAACTACTATATAAAGATACCCTACACTTTAAATATATGAACATTTTCCAATGTTTGTAAATTGCATTTATACAATAAATTTAATATTATAATATATTATAATATTAAACAATAGTTTAATAATTAAACAATAGTTTAAAATTAAACAATAGTTTAGGAGTTTTATAATATAAAATGGAGTTTTATAATATAAAATAATTTGGTGTTTTTCGTGGTTTAACCATTGTTAAATCATATAGCCAGGCAATTTTGATAAAATGAAAAAAGTAATAAAATATAGTATAATGTAGTAATATAATATAATATAATATAAAATGAGTATCTATCTATCTATCTATCTATCTATCTATCTTATCTAAATCTGTATGTTATTATAAATTCACCACAAAATATAAATATAATCAATGTATAATGTAGATTGCTGGGTAGTTAGCCAAGCTCGGCCAACGGCGACAGACTCAAGATCTGTTCCTGCAGAGGTTCATCGGTTCAAATCCGATACTACCCACTATTAAAAATAAATTGTATGTTGTTCACTAAAAATAGACTTTAATACATATATAAAGAATAGATAAATATGAAAACACTTAAGAAAAATAAAAGTAAAAGTAAAGATATTTTACTAAGATTATCAAAAGCCGGAGATCAAGTTTACGATGGATTAACTTCTAATTCACCCACATTGTTCCCTGGTGGCAACTATAACGACAGTTATAGAAAAATTGAAAGACAAAATAGTTCGAGTACAAGTACCAACGAATTTATAGACAGATTAGAATTGTCTAAAAGATTAATGACTATAGATCCTAAAAAATATGGAGTAGATGAAAATTCTGCAAGTAAATTATTGGATCATATTGAACAAAGAAACTATGATGTTGTTAAAGATCTAGAATTAGAATTAAAAGTAAAAGCTAAAGATCTTAAAACGAAAATGGAAGAAATAAAATTAATAGAA
>ERZ795051.6015-NODE-6015-length-10323-cov-4.146572_pt1 | contig 10323 bp, 18 predicted proteins | sample MGYA00375135_ERZ795051 | MGnify/ENA primary metagenome ERZ795051 (study PRJEB30180, sample SAMN05720222) | activated sludge metagenome | isolation source: Anaerobic digester | place: Japan | collected 2015-05-26 ... | reverse complement strand
CTTGACAGATACTTATTAGGATTAGCCATTATCTCTCCCAGCCTGGCATTACATCTTGCTGCATCAAATACATTACCAGATACACGCAAGAATGCCTGTGCAGGAGTTTTAGGCTGCTGAGTTAAGAACTTAAGATATGCCTGTCTGCTTGTTTTCTTCCTTAACTCTGCCTTTTCATCAAGCAACTTCTCTGCAATATCTCTTATACTATTACCTTCCAAATCTACAGCCTCATATAACTCTTCCTTCTCTTGCTTTGTTCCATCGGGTAGTGAGATAGTCACTTTCTTAACGTAAGTACCTGGATAATACCACATATCATCTATGAACCAACCACAATCTCCTACAGCATTCTCATCATATATATTCTGATATGCTCTAAGTCCATAAGGCGCAGGATTATAAAACATCTCGGCAAAGTCCTGAGTGCCATCTTCCATATCACCACCTGTACCATAGATAAAGGGTACTCCTGTCATTATATCTCCATCACGTATAGTAGGCTCAAAGATAGCATAAGCTTCAAGTAGTTCTCTGAACCTACCAGCTTCTTCAACTCCTATCACATCAACAGACTCACCAATGTTCTTGAAGGGATTATCCTTATAAGATACAGCCTGTATCTCACTCATATATCCCTCTTCTATCTCAATACCTTCTTCATTGACATAGATAAAGCTTGCCCTGAAGTGGTCTCTCTTGTCCAGCTTATCCCTTCTCTTGGCAAAAGCTGTATGCTTATTTATATGATTGAGTGTAAAGTGTATAGCATCAAGAGTAGCCTTGTAATGTTGCTTCTCATAGGCAGCAAGAATATTATTAGATGCGGGAAGGAAGTTAAAGTTATAACTGAATATACCATTAGCAGTGAAAAAGGTTATACCCTTACGCCTGGATTTAGCTATTATCATACCCTGCTTTGGTATGTCTGTATAAGGACCTTCTGCAAAGGATTTTTCTACTTCATTAGAAAGATAGTAGATATGGTCAAGAAACTTAGGAAAGGTAAGTATCTTCCTTGTACTGCTCTCTTTATGTGTAAGTGGGTCAACAGGACGTGCTTTAATCATACCAAAGTTAAGATAATAGTATAATCTGCCTGGTATTCTTACTCCACCAACAGAATATCCTTCAAGTATTCTCTTTTCCTGTTCATCCCAATACTCATCATAGTCTCTTGTACCTTTTGGTGCATCTATATAATATCCATACCTGAGGAAATGTCTTGCCTCTTCATTAAACACATAGGGGTTAATGAACTTAAGATATTGCTGGTCTGTATTTCTTACAGGATTGTCTGTAACACCAAACTCAGACCAGGGTTTTGCTACAACAATATCATCTGACGTCTTTACAAGTTTTGACATATTTACCAATATCTTTATATATGAATTCAACAAGATAGCCTATTAGATAAGCCCAGGGCTCCTGAAAGTCCTTTTTTACAACAAGCTCACCTATATCATCAAATATAGCTGCAACAGCATGAAAAGCTTCGTGTGCTACAATACCAGGAGTGAGCGGATTCTTCATTACGTCTGATATGCAAAAGGCACATACTATAGCCTTTCTGTTATATTCTCCTTCCGGTATATTCACAAGCACAGTAACAGCACTTGCAATATCAGATGTATTAATAGGTTCTACATGTAACTTACGAAATATACCATCGAAGAAATCTTCAGATGTAATACCTACAATAAACAAAAACTTGTACAAATCCAGATGATAATAAAACACTTTTGTCATTATACACTACGTTTAGTATATTTATCTCTTTTACTCTTTGGCACTTCTCTTGGATTAATTGTACCTCCTCCTCTGATACGTGCATTCTCAACCATTTCCTTATCCACAATGTCCTTAAGGTTCTTTATTGCAGTAAGCATCTTCTGAACCTTCTCTACATTGGACAGGTATTGTTCAGTTACCTTGCCTGCTGTATCATCAGCAAGTCCTTCTGCTGCATTTCTAAAGTATTGCCTTATCTTAAACAGTCCATACTCTACATCTTCAAGAAGACCCATAGAGTAAGTTTTATGAATCTCCTTATACTTGCTAATGGCCTTTTTAATAGCATCATCTTCCTTCCAGTCAGGTTGAGATATTACACTCTCTTTTATTTTCTCACTACGTACCTCTTCATCATAGTTTCGATAAGGAGAGCTAATATCTGCTATGTAGAATACATAAGCCAGGTCTTCAATAGCTTTCTCTTTAGACCTGGTCTTATCTCTATCCCACAGAGCCTTAAACTCCTTTATCAGCAGAGCTTCAGGAGCTATAATTACCTGCTTCTCCTTCAAGTCGAATAGTTTGAGCTTCATGAAGCCTCCTTTCTTTTTCTTTTCTTCTCTTATTTACTATCTTATCAAGCACATACTTCATATCATCAGGGCAGGCAAAAGAGCCTAATCCCTTTACTCTGATAGTAGGGAAATAAAGGTTATCCCTATCAGGGGCACTACCCATATAATATTTCACAGCACGGAATGTACCTACTATCACATCCCTTACCTGGTCCTTACTTATACCATACTTCTCAGCAAGCTCTGTAATTATCTGCTTGGTATTTGCTGTATTCATAGTGGTAAGAGTTTTACTTTCCTTCCTGAGCTATTACTTCTTGACCTGCTTATAGCACCACAACTCTGGCACCTAAACATAGCATAAGCATATGCTACTGTAGTATATTGCTTATCTGTAATAGGAGTAACCTGAGTACTCCCACAATAGGGACATACATATTCAGTATCATAGTTCTCATAAAGTCCTGTGTTGTGATGCCCAACCACATAAGGCCTTAGTATATAATACAGCTTTTCAAGGACGAGTACATCACGCTTATTGTATATAGATAGCTCAGATAATGCAGAAGCATCTCCTTCCATACATCTTTTCCACAGGGAGAAGTCTACATGTACTTTGCCATCTATATTAAAATAATTAGCCAGAGCGTTTAAACTATTGCCCGGGAAGGCAAATTTACGTCTGGCTGTCTTAATCAAATCAACTAACTTATATTGAGCTGGTTTACTTATACCATACTTGACTATTCGTGTATTGATATGTCGTAAGTCAAATTTATCTCCATTATAGGATACAACAACATCAGCTTTATCAAGTAGTGCCTGTAATCTTTGTATAATCCTTGAATCATCTTCTCTTAATACTTCTTCTGTGGATAGTACTGCAGTAATAAAGTTTGAAGCATCATTCCATTTAGCACAGAATGCCAGCATAAACCATGCATCAATAAGTTGCTCTGTGCCTATATTTTCTTTCCATAGCTTCCATACATAAGCTTTATTTGGTGCAGTCTCTATATCAATGAACAGGATTTTAGGCTTAGCCTCTTCCTCTGCTCTCCAGAGGTATCCACAGGATTGCCTGCCATACTTAACTGCAGCTCTTATGGCAGACTCATCAACACCCATAGTTTTTGCTGCATCTCTTATTGAATTATATGTATATACAGGTGTTCCATTTAATTCATACTGAGTGATTTTTCTTCCAACCATATGAAATTAGAGTTTTTATATTCTTCAACAATAATAGTTAATGGATGGCTCACTAACTTCAATGTAAAGGGCTTCCCCGAAGATGCCAATGCTGTATAGAGATGGTGCATAACTTCAGTAGGGTTTTCTCCATGTTGTAAGTAAATCTTAGAGGTTATCTTTACGTTGAAATTTAATAGTGAGCTCATCTAATATTCCAATTGGATAGTTTAACGTATAGTTTGTAATAAGTCCAGATTGTCTTATTCTACTCAAATATGTGTTGAATACTCCAATCTTTATACCAAGCATCTCACATATCTCTTTACGAGATTGTGGTGTAAACAGTAAAGTTTCTATGTGGGAATTATCCTTTACTCCATCAGCTATGAGCTTATTCCTTTTGATAAGAAGAGTAGCATAGAGCTGGAGTTCTCTCTCTGATGAATCACTGAATCCCTTTACTCCCAAAGAACCTAATATTCTGAATATGAGCATATACTTCTTAAACTCCGAGTCAACAGTTACCTGGATTACTTTACTTGCCATAACGTGACTTTTGAGGAATTTTAACTAACTTACCTTTCAGGTAATGCTTTGTTTGTTTCTGTAAGTCAGTACGTAGTTTTCTATACATCTCATATTCTATATGAGGGGGTCTTTCACCACGTACTAACATTACTATATCCTCTGTAGAAAGAGGAATGCCTTGTTTATCATCCATTTTTTGTATCAATAGTTACATTAGTTTTGGTATCTCGAGCAACCTGATATTTCTTCTTCAAGGCTGTATTGGAATGTCTATTCTTAAACTCATTTGCTACCTTATTCTTGTAGCGTATAATTATCTTACTAAGGTGGCTTAGAGAAAACTCTTTCATCTCAAACTCAGAAGCCCTCTCATCATCTGAGTGTAAGTACCAGCGGTCTGTAGGGTCATAATACTTAATGGTGATAGTAGGTACTTTCTTACCCTTAAACTCACCAACAGTTTGCTCTACTGAAACCTTGTTCCACTTTCTTGTAAAAAGAACGTATAGAGCAAGTAGCCTTTTCAAGTAATACAGCTTGGAATCTAAGCTTTCTCTAACCATAAATTGTGATGCATTTGTTAGTACTGACTAATACCATCAAAATGATGAGCAAATGTACAAAATAATTTTATTTTCTCACACCAAAAATTATTTATAAAAATTAATGCTGTATATGGTTATACTACCTTGTAACTATCTGTATATCAGTATGCCTGAAGTTATGTATCTGATTGTGCGTAACTTGAGAAGTCTGGCACAGTTCTTGGAATTATAATTATAATAATATAATAATATAATATATAATAATGTAGTAAATAAAATCTGTACTTCTTTGAAGATAGAATAAGGGGGTGTGGGGGAAAAGGAAAGAAACTTTCTTAAAACCTTAAATGCCAAAATTGCATTAGAAGCAATCTGAGGGGTCAAATTAAGAGACTATTTTCAAAGTTGAGTTATCTATCCACTTCGATAGAAAATTAAAATTTGAGCCACTAAAATGCAAAATTTGGCATATGTTCCTTTACCATACTAAATCAGTGATTTTCTGGAAATGCCTGGTACTACTGCATTGTAGAATAACCTGCTGATAATGAGAAGCTTATTATTTGTACTCCACTGAAAACCCCTACCTTTAAAATTTTTTTTAAAATTTTTCCATACACTTCCACTATATTACACCCCGCACCAAAATTTCTTCCTACTACCCCCCCCCTGTGCCCACCTTAAAATTTTTTTTAAAATTTTTTTCTAAACCCCCCTACTACCCTAATATAATACACTACATTGTGAGGGTGGACCACCTCTCTCAAACCCCCCGTGTACTTTGGCAATTTGGATATCATGTCTAACGCTAAAGCTAGGGGGTTTAACCCTAGCCTCTTTGAAGATGCCTTTAATTCAAAGGCATCCTCGAGGGGGCAGGAATTAACCCCCGAGAGCTTGTCAGCTCTCTCGGCTACTACAATAGTAGTGGCCGAGGTGAGCCTGGCCATTCTGGGCTATGTGCCCAAGGTGGCCAGCTTCACGACCAGAGATGGTCGTGAAGTGACGTTTATTCCGTATGAGGAGCTTCGCCTCATACGGGATAAATTAAGAGCCTACTGGAAGTAGGTTCTTGCTCCCTGGCCACACCCTTGGCCAGGTAAATAAGCCACCTATTGCAGGTGGCATGGGTTTTTTTTGCTTCCCCTCACAAAGGGGGTGGGAGTATCCTGCTAGGCAGGATATACTCAACTCAGCTCAACTCAGCTGAAGCTCCACCCCACTGAAAGTGCTGGTATAGGCCTGAACTAGATGTCTCCATACCATCACTGGGGGGAAGTATAAAGGCCATAGCCCTGGCAGTAGCACCGGATATAAGGGTTATGGCCAAGAAATTTTTGGGTGACCACGACCCAAAACGAAGTTTACCATAGTTGTGGTAACTATGATTACTAAATTTTAAGACATAAAGGATAGTTATGGTACTATCCCCGCCATAACTATCCCATACTAATAAAAAAAAATAAAAGGGGATAAGAGGATAATAGAAAGAAATAGTTAGCCCCACCCATAGGGGGTGGTGTATGGTGAAGCATAGTAACCTACACCAAGCAATGATAGCACTATGGTTGCCCAAGTCGCCGCAGGGACGAGGGTGTAAAAACACAAAGAAGCTGGGGATAAAACCTTAGTGAGCTGTCTGCGGGTCGCCCCGGATGGGGCAGTTGCTGGACTTACAACCAGCCCTTTCTGGTAATGGAAAAACCAGGTGCCCGGTCAGGCCTAAACCCCCTGGCCGGGATTTAAAATAAAAAAAACATGAAAAAGTATATAACACTGGGCGCTGACCCAGAAGTTGAGCTGCTCAACGAACTTGGTCATGTCGTTGATGCAGACAACTATATCAGCGACCCAGATAATAATCTGCCCTTTGGGCTGGATGGATGCCCGAAGGTTGCCGAGTTACGCCCGAGACCAGGCAACTGGAACTCGGTCTACTTCAGCCTGCGAAGAATAATTAAGCAGGCTGATAGAGATGAGCTGCGGATGTCCGTCGCAGGGGATGCCCGCGCAATAGGCGGACATATCCACTTTAGTGTTCATCGCAAAGTTCGTCAAATAGCTACTGCGATGGACAGCTATGTATATCCCCTGTTTGACAAGCTGCAGGGGAGTGCCCGTGGGTCATACGGGCAGAAGGGAGCCATAGAATACAAGCGCTATGGCTTCGAGTATAGAAGCTTGCCAGCAGGGTGGCTTGCTACCCCTCTGCTTTGTAAGCTGACACTTAAGTTAGCTTATAAAATTGCTATCAGCGTTGTACGCTACAAGCTGGTAGCAGATGGCAAGCCAGTAGCTCCTGAATATCAGAGCTACAAGCATTTTTTGAATAAACGGGACTTCACTACCTTGCTTGCAGAAATAGACAAGGTAGCCAATAATAAAACTCATCCAATCAACGAATATTGGGTGAGTGCCAGCGAAATCAAATACTCATTCTCATATAGAGATGATTACTACGGAGTATTTGTTGACGTACCGGAATTTAAACTACCCGTTCCGGTTGTGTTCTTTGGATTAAAAAAGGAACGGGGTGAAAACATACTGTTCTGCCCAAAGATGCTGGGGTTAGCGGGCATAGTTGGTGCAACCAACTACGTCAGTAATGACCTCTGGCGATTTGATACAGCCTTTCCGCTGCATATAGGATTAAGTCCTGACTTGCGGAGAGCTGATGTAATTATTAAGGTTTTAAACTATGTGCGTAATCATTATAAATAAATCCGGCGAAGTGCCGCATCATATCTTAGAAAAAGCTTCGTGGTATAATCCTGACGGGGCTGGTATGATGTGGCACTCGTCCGGATTAAGAATATATAAGAACCTGAACAATCTCAAAGTCATAGAGAAGTACTACGAACTAAGGAGAACGTTCAGTGGGTTGATTGTGTTGCATTTTAGAATGGCAACACATGGTAAGATTAATTTTACCAACACTCAACCCATAAAGATGGACAGAAACACTGCTATTGTCCATAATGGTATAATAACTGGATATGGCAATAGCAAGTTAAGTGATACCTATATGTTTGCAAAGACTATAGATGTCACTAGACTGAATAATGCCACCTATATAGAGTACCTTGAGAAAGTAATCCATTATAATCGCATGGTTATAATGCATAAGAATGGGATTACTATCTTAAATAAAGAGCTATTCTATAATTTAGGTGGTAACCTGTATTCCAACTTGAATTTTTTAAACATGGGTAATATATGGAACAAATACTGGCAAAATATGGCTTCAAATATATAGCCTCGAACAAGCTATATAGAGGTGACTTTGAGGCCATCGTTTGGGAAAACTTTGTAAACATTACAAAGTATACCCCAAACAGGGTGAGGATAATATTCACAAGGAATATATCCTCTACAAAGGAATTGGATAAATTGCTGAAAGAATATTTTCACTATAGTGAAATATTCTTTTAATCCGATATAACCACCCTAGCATACGGTGGTATATAAATAGTATGCTATTTTCTGCATAGTGTAACACTCCCACCTATGCAGGAAATAAAATTAAAGTGGAGTTAAATCCTATACAATATGAAAAGTATAGGCATAGTTCTGGTCACTAATGCTCCCTGTGACCAGATACTTCCAGATATAGGGAGCACGGCTCTCAACAATATAAAGATTGTTGAGATTACTAAATATGAAAAGTACTTCAACTACTCTAGCGATGAAGCTACAAAGTGGCTTGCCAGAGTAGGAGCGAGTGCTTTTGTATTTAGCAAAGCTATAGTGGATTCTTGGGTTTAAGCATATATATGAAAAATAAGAATTGTGTATGCGCGCATTTGACATAGATGAATCAATAAGTCTATGGGTTATAAGCATACACTCTTATCAAATGCATTTATGGCGACACCAGCCAAAGATGAAAATACTACCATAGGTGTGATGGTAGAAAACATTATGTTATGAAAAATATCAAGATAATAAACGTAGAAAACGGCCCAGTGATTATTGACGGGTTTAGTAAATTATTGGTAATATCTCCAGCCTTGATTGAGGAGATGCCAATGAAGAGCATTCCTGAGTGCAGAAATTTACCCTGCAGTGTAAAGGAGTTTACTACCAAAAAGGGTAGGCAAGCTCTAAGCATTGTAAAGGGAAATTCGCATCTACTTTCCTTATACAATGGATGTGGGGACATCAGCCACAATGATTGGATAAATAGATGTCCTGTAAATGCTATGTTTGCTGAGGAAAGAACTACATCCAATGGTGGTGGCTGTTGGTATGAAGTCATCATCATGAAGGTGGGAGATAAACCTATATCTTCTGAAGCAGCAGAATACTTAGATGAACATAGAGCTGGCAGCCCGGAAAGACGGGCTTTTTAATAAAATAAAGTTTTATATGCCTGATAGGTTATATAAATCTAACCAGATTACCTATCAGGCTGTTATAACAAAATCTGGTTAGTATAATACCTATGAGTGTAGATATGGAATTCTTCAAAAAAGAATTTGCAAGGTTCTCCAGACCAGGAGAAGTACTTGCAGTTGAATTCTACTTGAACAAGGAGGGCAAACACATTGGTACTAAGTATCAGTGTGACAAAGATGATTCCTTCATCCACACGTGCAGGGGTATGTGGGTAACTATGTACCCGGGATATACTGAAGATGATATACACACTGTCATCAAAGCTTAACTCCTATGAAGAAGGATGATGAAACATTGTCCAATGCTATGGGCATACCTATGTCCACACGCATTGAGATGGCAATGATGTTATCCACTATGATAGCTACTTATGACACTAAGTCAGCTATCTTAGAGGAGTTAAGCAAACTATACAGTGGCAAAGAGCTAGCTTTCATAGCATACAACTTTGCCACAGCAATAAATAAACTTGATATTATGCGCAACATTATTGTCCTTAATTAATAACCTTTAAAATTTACAATCATGGAATCTATGGAATCTAAAAAACAAAATTTACCCGATACTGATTCTTTAACTGAATCAATGGGTATATCAAAAGAAAAAAATGCCGAGCTTGCGGGCTTACTGGCTGATTTGATGTTTAACTGCCCAAGAAAGTCACAAATACTTAAAGCTCTGGCAGAAAAACTGACTACATATGAAGCTGTATATACAGCATTTCAGTATGGGGTTCTTAGTACTAAGTTTAACTCTGCAGACTTGATGTAGTATGTGCGGAAGAACTTCCAAGGGGGGAGTACCTGTTGTACCAGGTACTCTCACCACTGTATATACTCCTAATGGACCTATCACTATGAAGTTTGGGTTTGACAATGGCAGAATTTATAATGCCAGGTTTGAAAAGCTTGGCAACATCTGGAGGCCCATAGCTTCTAATAGGTGCATATTGGAGGTAGACAGCTTTTATGAAGGTAAGGTAAGATTCTCCTTACCTGACTCTAATCTACTGCTTGGTGGTATATATAGCAGGCAAAATGAATTTGCCTTGATAACTATACCAGCCAACTGGCAAGTAAGTAAGTATCATCATAGGATGCCTCTGATAGTTAATAACTTCAGAGAAGAGTTCCTTGCAGGAGCTCCCATAGAGTTTGAAACATCAGAGTTGCCTGTAATGAGAGTACTATTGCAATGTGCTTAACCCTTCTAAAACTTTATAGCCATGAAAAAAAACATATGCGGTGGACCACTTTATAAACCTGTAGATACCATGGATGATGATATGATGGTACGAGCAGGTATAAGACCTCCCAAGTTAGAAATAGATAGGGAGATGTTTGTAAAGA
>ERZ795051.6005-NODE-6005-length-10342-cov-10.812968_pt1 | contig 10342 bp, 7 predicted proteins | sample MGYA00375135_ERZ795051 | MGnify/ENA primary metagenome ERZ795051 (study PRJEB30180, sample SAMN05720222) | activated sludge metagenome | isolation source: Anaerobic digester | place: Japan | collected 2015-05-26 ... | reverse complement strand
CAGGCTTCGCGCGTGCAACCGGGTGTATTGTCCTTGGGATAAAAGTACAGCACCACGCGGCGGCCGCGATACGAAGCGAGCGTGTGCATTTCGCCGGTTTCGTCCGCAAGCGCAAAGTCGGGCGCCGGCATGCCAGGCCTCAACTGGACATGCGCTGAGGGCGAACCGGCGTGCTGCGCGGCCACAGGAGCTGAGTGTGAGGCTCTCCTGCGGCCGCGGGGCAAGTCCTCGTCTTCTTCCTCCTCTTCTCCTTCCTCCTCGCTGCGGGGCTCGTCGGGCTCGTAGAGGGTGGGCCCTTCCTCCATTTCGGATTCGACGTCCAGCACTGAGGCGCCGCCGGGTCCTAACTCTTCGAAGTCGGGCATGGCTGTGCTGGGTTCCTCAGGGTACGGGCGCAGCTCCTCGGGTGGAGGGGGGGCTGGTTTAGGCGGGCGTGGAGCCACAGGCTTCCTGACCGGCTTGCGGGCCTTCTTAGCGGCCGCTTTCGGAGCCTTCTTGGGAGCCGCTTTCCGCTTCGCCTTCTTGGCGGCCTTTGGTGCAGCTTTCTTGACGGCCTTCTTGGCAACCTTCTTCTTGGCCGTCGGCCGGCGGGCACCGCGGGCAGGAGTTTTCTTTTTGGCAGTCTTAGCCTTCTTTTTCGCCACCTTGGAAGTTTTCTTAGCGCCAGCTTTCTTTTTCTTTGCCATCGCGCACCCTCAGTAGCAAACTAGCATGAGTAAAGCGGATCCGGTGAACTTCGCGCGTAAACGCGAAACTCTCACGCCTCTGCCGCGCGACACGATCGCGCGCCCGCTGCACCGTTCCCGAGTCCGTCGCGGCCGCGCTTTGAACTACTCACCAATCCGCGACGGTGCGTCATATAATAAACGCGTTTTGTGCGTTTCGCGACAATAGGGCGCACATCAAATCTTGGCAGCGCTGGGCAGAGGTATTGTGCATCTTCGCAGTCGTCATAATCGATCGGCGGAATGCAGTGCTGGTCAGTTGTCTGACTGGAGAGATTTCGAGATTCAGCGTTCTTTCCGTAACCGCGCACGGCCTTTGAAACGGCGCTGGCGCGATTGCCATAAGCTCTTGTGCGATAGAGGGTTACAGACTCTTGCGAGCGGCCAAATTTGCCTGTGTAGGAGGTGCGTCGAGAACACGCCCGGCAGACTACGGTTGGCACCGTTCGTCATGCGCGGCCACTTTGCGGGCCCGATCCTCGCCGACGCTAGCTCCACCTTCGCCCAGACCCACTTCTCCAACGGGCGGTTTCCGCGCGCCCGATTCCGCAACGCGAACCGCCTGAATGGATGCACCAGAGACCGGATCGTGTTGAAAACCGACGCCCATGCCCTGACGTGCGAACGTGATACCCGAAACATCGCCTCCCAGACCCCAGATGTTTACAGCGGGGCCACCGAGATCATCACTGACCAAGTTGACGGCCGGCTTCGGTACGTAGAACTCGAGCCAGTTAATGGGCTCGGGCTCGATGCACAGAGCCTCCTTCTCCTCGGGCGTCAACTCGGGTTCTGTGAACTGGCCCACCAAGCCCGGCCGCGGCTGCAACGGGCGCCCTTCAACGGCTACCGTAGCGCAGATCGTACTGGTGTGCGGCTCAATCACTATGAGTTCATCGGGCGAGGGCGGCACGTCAAGGGTCGAGCACCACGGTTGTGCGCCACGCGTCGGGCACGCCGGCGCTGCCGAAGTCGTCGGGCGCGATGGGGCCGCATCGGTCGCCACGCACGGCGTGCCGCTTGCGCAACCCAGGAGGATTGAACACGAGGCAGCCAGCACGGTCAGAATGATGGTTGTCGTCCGCATGGCTGTGGATTACCCGAAGCGGAGGAAATTGGCAAGCAATTTCTGGCCGCCAGGCGTCAACAAACTTTCGGGTTGGAACTGCACGCCGAAGTCGTCCGGTAATGTGCCGGGTTCGATAATCAGTGAATGGAAACGGTGACAAGCATGCGGCCCTGGGCCCGACATCACTCACCAGCCCGGCGCCCAGATATACATCATCTGCGGCGCGGGACTGGTCAGCCAATCCGGCAATTGGATATTGACCATGTTGACTTGGGGCGCGGGCTGGTCTGAGCGGGCGTAGACGTTAGCCCGGTAGCCCCAGGGCCGGGCGTATTCGACCACGAGCACGTTTTCATCACACAGTCCGGCGGCTGCCTTGGCCGCCCCGACAGCTTCGTATATGCCGCCGACTTCATCGACCAGGCCCTGCTCGTGCGCCTCGGGCCCCAGGAACACGCGGCCGTCAGCAACCGCGCGCAGGTGTTCTTCGTCGAGTTCCGGCCGGCCGTCCTGCACCACGTTGAGGAAGCGGGCGTACATGCGTGCGACGAGGTCGTTGAACATTTCGCGGTCGCGTGGGGACATTTCGCGAAAGAGGGCGCTGGCGTCTTTAAGGTCGCCGCTTTTGAAAATGCGCATGCTCAGGCCGATTTTCTCCATCGTGCCGGCCACTCCCGGCAGCAGCATGATGACGCCGATACTGCCGGTCAGCGTCGTGGGCTGGGCGTAGATTTTGTCCGCGGCGCAGGCCAGGTAGTATCCGCCGGAAGCCGCGACATCGAGCATGCTGGCGATGACCGGCTTGCCGGTGCACTGCTTAAAACGCAGCACTTCCTGGTACATCAGGTCGCTGGCGGTGACGGTGCCCCCGGGTGAGTTAATGCGCAGGACGATGGCCTTGACCCGTGCGTCGCGCGCGGCGCGGTCGAGCTTTTCCTTGAACAGCGCCACCGGGTTTTCGTCCTGCACGCCCAGCAGCGACCCGCCACGGTCGTTCTTGAGTACTCCTTCGACGTCGATCAGCGCGATCTTCTTGGTGGCCAGCGGGGCTTCGCGGAGGACGACGTGCTCTTCGAGCTTGCGCTCCGCCCTGACCGGCGTGATCATGAACGAAGTCGGCCCGCAGCCGGTTAGCATGATCAGCAGGGCCGCTGCCGCGGATATCGAGGCAGTCGTGAAAGCGGCCCGCCTACGGGTGCTGCACACGTTGCGGGCGGCGCATAAATGCGAAGTTTGGGCCGAGCGAATCGCGGTGATCATCTGTTATACTCCTCCTCGACGGGCTCGCGGCCGCGGCCCATACGCTGCTTGCATTACAGGGTGCGCATGATACGCATTTCTGACGCCGAGTTCGACCGGGCGGTTGAAGAGGCGTTGGCCGATATCCCGCCGGATTTCGCGCGCTACCTGGAGAACGTCGTGGTTGAGGTGCGGGCGCGCCCGGACCGCAAGCTGATGGTCAATGAGGACGTGCCGGAGGATGCGTTGGGCGTGTACATCGGGGTGCCGCTCGACGAGCAGGGGTCGGGCGCGCTGTACCCGCTGCCGGACCGCATCCTGATCTTCCGCGAGAATTTGTGTGCCATGTGCGAGTCGCGCGAGGAGCTGATCGACGAGATTCGCATCACGGTCCTGCACGAGGTGGGGCATCATTTCGGCCTGGACGAGGACCGGCTGGACGAACTCGGGTACGGCTGAGCGGTGCTGAACGCTAGATGTAGGGCCGGGCGTAGGTCAAAAAAAAGGGCGGTCGCGATTACGACCGCCGTTCGTTAATGCGGCTGACTGGAGTCGAACCAGCACGGGCTTATCGCCCACAAGGACCTGAACCTTGCGCGTCTGCCAATTCCGCCACAGCCGCGGAAGACCGGGCCGGCAGCAACTTGCGTTTGCCAGTGCCCGACGAAAGAATCATGATAAAGGTTTGTCGGCCAACGTCAAGGAATAGCCGCGGGCCGGGTTTGCCACTGGGCCGTTGGGCGTGCCGGTGCGGTGGCCGGCAAAGGCGGTTTGGCTTGAAAGTGCGGGAGTGAATGGCGGCCAGCTTTCGGAACGGAAACCTATTTGCTGGAACGAGACATGAAAACCGCCGGGTCGTCGTGACCGGGCAGGTGGGCGTGGACAAAGGGCCGTTTATCGACGAGATGGCCCGACTGGCCGAGTCGCGGGGCGACCCGGTGCGCGTTTTTCACATCGGGCAGATGATGTACGCCGAGGCGCCCGACGTGCGCCGCGGCCGGATTCTCGATCTGCCGCTGGCCCGGCTGAACGCCCTGCGGCGCTCGGTGTTCAAGGACGTTTTGGCGCAGATCGACACGCCGGAGACGGTCATCATAAACACGCATGCCGCGTTCCGCTGGAAGCACGGGCTGTTCCCCGCCTTCGACCACGACCAGATGCTCGACATCGACGCGGACGTGTACGTCACGCTGGTCGACAACGCCGACGCGGTGCACGAGCGGCTGATGCGCGAGCACGACCTGCCGCACACGCTGAAGGACATCCTGGTCTGGCGCGAAGAGGAAATCCTGGCGACTGAGGTGCTGGCCAACGCGATTCGCGGGCACGGGCATTTCTTCATCTACGCCCGCGGCAACCAGGACGCCGCCCTGATCTCGCTCTACCGCCTGATCTTCCGTCCGTATATGAAACGCGTTTACCCGTCCTTCCCCATGACGCACGTGATGGACATGCCCGCAGTCATGGCCGAAATCGACGCCTTCCGGGCCACGCTGGGCGAGTACTTCATCACGTTCGATCCCGGCGACATGGACGAAAAGCGGCTGCTGTTCGAGGCGGGCGCGGCCACGCAACGCGGCGAATCGAGCTTCACAATAAAGGTGAACGGGCGCGACCTGACGTTCAGCGTGGCCGACGTGAGCAGCGTGGCCCGCGACATCGACGCCCAGATCTACGCCCGCGACTTCAAGCTGATCGATCAGGCCGACATGATCGTGACGTTCATCCCGGAGCTGCCGGACGGCAAACCGGGGCTCTCTTCGGGGGTGGAGCGCGAGTTGCAGCATGCCTGGGAGGCGACCAAAGAGGTTTACATCGTCTGGAAGCCCAGTGTCGAGCCCTCGCCCTTTTTGACTGAGACGGCCACGCGCATCTTCCGCACGGTTCCAGAGGCGCTGGGCTACTTTCAAGAGAAAGGCTACATCAGCAACTTCCAGCCGCCGTTGTTTCCGGGGTAGCGGGCACCGGCGTTCGCTACCGGTCAGGGCCACCGCCCGGCATAATGCCGCCCATGCACATTTGCCACGTTATTACCCGGCTGATCGTCGGCGGCGCCCAGGAGAACACGCTCCTCACCTGTGAGGGTCTGCACCAGCGCGGCCACCGCGTCACACTTATCGCTGGCCCGACCACCGGGCCCGAGGGCTCGCTGGTACCGCGCGCCCGTAGTGGGGGCTACGAATACATCGAAATTCCCGACCTGATCCGGGCCATCAACCCGTGGCTCGACTGCCGTGCCCGCCGCCTGCTCGCGATGGAGTTTAACCGCCTGCGCCCCGATATCGTGCACACCCACAGCAGCAAGGCCGGCATCCTGGCCCGCTTTGCGGCTCGCGACGCTCGCGTCCCCGTGGTCGTTCACACTATCCACGGCATGAGTTTCAACCGCACGCAGCCGGCCCTGGTCAGGCGAGCGTACGCCTGGGCCGAATTGCTCGCCGCACGCCGCAGCCACGCCATCGTGACCGTGGCCAACGCCATGATCGAGCAAAGCGTGGCCGCACGTATCTGCCGGCGGGACAAGATGTTAACGATCTACTCCGGCATGGAAGTCGAGCGCTTCACGCCCCGGCCGGAGCTGCGCCAGGCAGCTCGGGCGGCCTGGGGCGTCAGTGACGAGCAGGTGGTAGTCGGCACAATCGCGCGCCTCTTCCGCCGAAAGGGCTACGAGCAACTGCTGCCGATTATGGCGGATGCGGCCGGCCGCGAACCGCGCCTGCATTTCGTCTGGGTCGGCGACGGCGCCCAGCGCCGCGAATATGAAGCGGAATTGGAACGGCTCGGCCTGCGAAAGCGGACGACGCTTGTCGGGCTGGTCCCGCCGCAACGCGTGCCGGAATTGATCGCCGGCTTTGACGTTCTCGCGCACACGTCGCAATGGGAGGGTTTGCCGCGGGCCGTCGTTCAGGCGCTGCTGATGCAGGTGCCGGCCGTCGCTTTTGATATTGACGGCACGCCGGAAGTCGTCCTGGACAATCAAACCGGGCGGCTGATCCCGCTTAACAATTTTGCCGAATTTGCGACTGCTTTGGTCGAACTGGCCGCCGACGCCAACCTGCGCCAGCGCCTCGGCGCGGCCGGGCGCGCCCACTGTTTGCCGCTGTTCGACTGGCGCACGATGGTCGACCAATTGGAGCAACTGTACCTGCGCCTGGCAAGGCGGTAGCGGCCCTCATCCCTTGACCGAATCGCGCATGCCACTAAGCGGCCCTGTCGAATTTTCTCCGCCTCGAACAGAATAAGGATTGTGAGCAGCCCTAACGACCCAAAAACCGAACGCGGCCGGAACTCGTCGCCCGGCGCAATGGCCGGCGCCGGGCCTGAGGTCATCCAGCAGTTCGTCGCTGAGCTGCACCGCCGCACCGCCCACGCCGGCATGCGCGAATCCGCCGATTCGCTCACACTGGCCGAGGCCGCCTTGCGCCTCGGCCGGGCGCCCAGCGCGGCCGGCCGGCCGCTGCAAGTCGCGCTGATCGGCCCGACGCAGGTCGGCAAGAGCACCGTTTTCAACCTGCTGCTGGGCCGCGAGGTCAGCCCGGTCAGCCCGCTGGCCGGCTTCACCATCCACCCCTTCGCGTGCGCCATCGGGAACGCCGCGCCCGGACAGGCGACGGCAGCCGGCGACGCCCGCCGCCAAGATTGGACTGCGGACATCTTCCCCGGCTGGCGCCAAACCGCGCCGGCTGACTTGCGCCGCGACGATCTCGCCGCCTACTCGCTGGTGACGCTCGACGACGCCATTGCCACCCCTCTTGCCTCTGGAGCGCCCGCGCTTGGGCCCACCGTGTTCTGGGACACGCCCGATTTCGATTCGCTGGCGGCCGCCGAGTATCGCCGCGGAGTGCTGGAAACGGCGGCCCTGGCTGATGTCTATGTCCTGGTGCTCAGCAAGGAAAAGTACTCCGATCTCTCGGTCTGGAACATGCTCAAGCTGCTCGCGCCACTCGCCAGGCCGCTGATCATCTGCTTGAACAAGGTGACGCCCGATTCGCTCGACGCCGTGCTGCGATCATTGCGCGAGCGCCTGGCGGAGCATGGCCAGCGCTGGGGCGAGGTGCCGGTATTCCCACTGGAGTACCGGCCGGAGCTGGCGGCCGTCGCGGATCCGAACGCCGCCCTCCGCAGCCGAGAATTGATAGCACCTCTAGCGGCCGAACTGCACCAGACGCTCACCCGCGCGCCCAAGCGTTCGCTCGCCGGCGTGCGGGCGCTGGTCGAAGAACATTGGCCGGCGTGGACCGCGCCCATCCGGGCTGAGCATGCCGCCCTGGCGGAGTGGAACCACCTGGTGCAAGCCGGTTTGCAGCAGTTCCTGGAACGCTATCAGCAGGACTACTTGGATCACCCGCAGCGCTACGACAGCTTCCGCCGCGCGGCGCTGGAACTGTTGCACCTGCTCGAAATACCCAAGGTCAGCAAGTGGATCGCGGCGGCCCGGCAGACCGTGACCTGGCCCATTCGCCAGCTATGGGGCGCGGGCCGCGAATTGCTGCGCTCCAGCCCCGGACCGCAGCACGAGTTGGGGCCCGAAACAACCGTGCTGATCGATTCACTGGACAACATGCTCATGTGGCTGGAGCGCGAGCTGGCACGCCGCAGTCTGAGCGACGCACCCGGAGCCGCGGTGTGGCGGGCCATCGCCGCACGCCTGCAGACCGATGAGCGCCGCCTGCGAGATGTATTCGAAACGGCCCTCCTGGCCCACCATGAAGAAGTCAAGAACGAAGTCCAGACCGCTGCCGGCCAGTTGTACGAGGAGCTCCGCAAGCACCCGGCCCGCCTGGCCGCCCTGCGAACCGGACGCGCCGCAATCGACGCGGCCGCCGTGGCCCTGGCGCTGAAGACCGGCGGGCTTACGCCGGTGGACGCCGTTTTCGCCCCGGCCAGCTTTGCCGTCAGCAGTCTGCTGATGGAGGGCATCGCGGGCTTGCAGATGGGTTCAGTAGCCCGAGATCTCAAAAAGCGCCAGCTCAAGGCCGTGCAGTCGAAGCTCGTTCAGAACGTGCTCGGCGCCGAACTGTACGCCCTGGCCGGAAATCTCCAGGCCAAGGGGCTGCTGGGCATTCCGCCGCAACGGCTGGAGGAGGCCGGCCGCGCTTTGCACGCGTGGACGGCGGGAGGAAAGCCGTGATCGAGGATTTCGCAGAACTCGTGCGCCGCTCGCGTGAGTGGTTTGAACGGGCTGCGGCCGCGGGCTGGTTCGCCGCGGGCGACCGCCGGCGCTTCGAGGCGGTCGAGCGCGCCACGCCGGCCGACTTGTTTGAAAGTGAGCCGGCCCGGCCGCTGGTGGTGGCCTTGTTTGGCGGAACGGGCGTGGGCAAGAGCAGTCTGCTGAATCGCATCGCGGGTGCCCCCATCGCGGTCGTCGGCGCCGAGCGGCCGACTTCGCGCGAAACAACGCTGTATGTACACGAGGCGGTCAAGCTGGCCAATCTGCCGCCGGAGTTGCCGCTCAACCGCGTGCAGATCCGCCGCCACAGGTCCGCCGCCCAGCACGACGTGCTCTGGATCGACGCCCCCGACATCGACAGCGTTGAGGAGGAAAACCGGCAAACCGCGCTGGCCTGGCTGCCACATGTGGACCTGCTGCTGTACGTCGTCAGTCCCGAGCGCTATCGCGACGACGTCGGCTGGCGCGTGCTGCGTGAGCGCGGGCAGAAGCACGGCTGGATGTTTGTAATGAACCGCTGGGACGAGGGTGACCCGCGGCAACGCGATGACTTCCGCCGCATGCTGCGCGGCGCCGGCTTCGAGGAGCCGCTGCTGTTGTGCACTTCGTGCCGCACGCCGCCCGCGCGCCTGCCGACGCCCGACGAATTCAACCAGGTCCAAGCCACCATTCGCCAGTTGCTGGAGGCACACGCGGTGCGCGAGTTGGCCAGGCTGGGAGTACGGGCACGGGTGCTTGAACTGCAGGCCGCGCTGGCCGAGCTCTCGCGGCCATTCGGCGACGATGCGCAGTGGGCGGCCTTGAGCAGCGCGCTGCGCCGCGAATGGGAGGCAACACGCGAGAGACTCGTCGCAGGCATGAGCTGGGGCCTGCAAACGGCCGCGGCGCGTTTTGCGGTGCGCGAAGGCGGCTTGCTGAAACGCGTCGGGCGCGAGGTCGCGGATTTGCGAAGCGGCCCCGAGCGAAAAGCCAGGAATGCAGGCGGGCAACGCACTGCATTGCAGAGCCCTGCTTTGTCTGATGCCGAACGTCCCCCGGAGCTATCCGATCTGGCGGGCCTGACGGCCTCACTGTGGGATGAGTGGAGCCAGGCGAAACTGACTGCCGCACTGGACGCAGTCGAAGTCGCGACTGCGCGGGCCGGCATTACCAGTGCCCCGGTTCGCCGCCAACTTGACCCGGTCGCAGAGCGCGCCGCACAAGTCATACATGATCGAATGCAGGACGAAGTTCGCGTGAAACTGTTGAAGCCGCACGGACTGGCCGCACGCGTCGCCCGCCGCATTACGGGTTTTCTGACGGCCGCTTTGCCGCTCGCCGCTTTGGCTGCCGTGGCGTATCGCGTCGTGGTCGGCTATTTCCCGCGCGCCGGCCAGCCGCAATACCTGGGCGTTGAGTTCGCCATTCATAGTGCATTGCTGGTTCTGCTCGCCTGGCTGGTGCCATTCCTGCTCGACCGCCTGCTGCGCCCGTCGTTGGAAACCGCTGTTCTGGCCGCGCTGCGCCGGGGATTTGACGACGGTCTGGCGATTGTCGGAGACAGCCTCGCACGCGCTCTGTCGCGCGCCGGCAGCGAGGCCCGCCAATTCCGCGAGGAAGGCCAGACGCTCATCCAGCAGGCCAACACGCTCACCACAGCACCCTCCGCCGCGCGCGAACCAGTGCTGCAAAAGGTAATCGCACGCACGTAGCACCCGTTGCCCGGCGGCCGCGCCGGCTCGTAGAATCCCGGCGTGCCTGAACTTCCCGAAGTCGAAACTATTGTTCGCCGCTTTCGGCCGCTGCTCGAAGGGCGGCGCATCACCGGGTTCGATACCCGCTGGAAGAAGCAGCTTTCGCCGAGCCTGGACGCCGTTCGCGCGGGCTGCGTTGGGCGTCGCATCGTGCGGCTCGCCCGCCGGGGAAAATTCATCGTCTTCCAACTCGATCCGCCGGGCTGTCTGCTCGTACACCTACGGATGAGCGGGCGCTTCGAATGGGGCGCTAACTGCGAGTGCGAGCCGGGCCACCTGCGGGCGATTTGGACGTTCGAAGACTCAGAGCGGCTGCTGTTCTGCGATCCACGCAAGTTCGGACGCATCATATACGCGCCGGATCTCGCCACCGCGACCGGCGAACTGGGCGTCGAGCCGCTCAGCC
>ERZ795051.6004-NODE-6004-length-10342-cov-61.417712_pt1 | contig 10342 bp, 10 predicted proteins | sample MGYA00375135_ERZ795051 | MGnify/ENA primary metagenome ERZ795051 (study PRJEB30180, sample SAMN05720222) | activated sludge metagenome | isolation source: Anaerobic digester | place: Japan | collected 2015-05-26 ... | reverse complement strand
AACTTCACGGAAGTGAAGGAAAAAGATGTGATGGCCCTCTTCGAAGAGAAATATGGAGATAAGGTCAGAGTGGTTACCATCAACGATTTCAGCAAAGAGCTTTGTGGTGGAACTCATGCCGGCAATACAGGTGAAATTGGCCTTTTCAAGATAATATCAGAGACTTCCGTATCTGCTGGAACCAGAAGAATAGAGGCTGTAACAGGTCTGAATTCTCTCCAACTGGTCAGAAGGCTCTTCGATAGAGAAAAGCATTTCCGTGAATTGCTGGAGGTGCCCGAAGAATCTCTTGTCCAGAGACTGCAGAATCTCGTAATCGATTTAAGAGCTAAAGATAAGGAAATAATGCGCCTGAAAGAGCGCCTCCTATCGGGAGATGCCAGTAAGGATGACCTAAGGAAAGAGGTCGAAGGTGTAAGGGTGCTTGTGAGAAGGGTAAAAGGGGCCCCGTCGAACGTCTTGAGAAATAGTGCAGACGTATTGCTCGGAAAGGAAGGTGGTGGAATCGTCATTATCTTCAACGAGGTTGACGACTCCGTGTCCTTCGTGGTAAAGGTTGAAAAGAGCCTCACAGACAGATTCAAAGCCGGCGAGATCGCCGGAAAGATAGCCAGAGAGCTGGGCGGGGGCGGCGGCGGTAAGCCGGAATTCGCACAGGCTGGAGGAAAGGATGTCGGAAAACTCCAGAGAGTTATCAACGGAATCGATGAATATATCCGATGAAAGGTCCGGGGAAAAACTCCCGGACGTTCTTTTTCAGACGTTTGCCGATCCCGAGCGGCTTTCGCTAGATAGTCTTTCGTATGTCGGAGATGCAGTTTACACGCTTTTCTTCAGGCTAAGCACTCTATCGAGAGCTCATAGAAGAGCTGGGGTTCAGCACGACATAGTAAGCGAATACGTAAGCGCCCGGGGCCAACACAGGGCGCTTGAGATATTGATGCCATTGCTGACCAAAGAAGAGAAAAGCCTTGTCAGAAGGGGTTACAACTCCAGGGGGGCCAAGAAACACGGGGATGATGAAGATTACAGAATGGCTACCGCGCTTGAAGCCCTGGTCGGTTATCTTTATCTGAAAGGTGAACTCGGCCATCTCAGAGAATTACTTGAAAGGGTGGTTTAATGTATCTCCACGGAAGAAATGTACTGAAAGAGCTACTCGGTCTGAGAAATAGTAATATAAAAGTGAAAAGAGTCCTCTTCACCGATCAAAAGAATGTCGATAGCCAGCTGGAGCACCTGATAAAAGAGACCAGGGATAAGGGTCTTCGTGTAGAGATCCTTTCACCGGAAAAGTTAACCAACCTGTCTAGGGAGAAAAAGCACCAGGGCGTCGTGATCGAACTGAAGGAGTTTCCATATACCGACGCCGACGCTTTTCTTAATGACTCTAGCCCTTCAAAGAAATCTACACTAGTTCTTCTGGATCAGGTTCAAGATCCGCACAACCTGGGAGCGATAATCAGAACTTCTGTCGCCGCCGGAGTCGATGCCATAGCGATCACAACGAGTAACTCGGCTGAGATTACTCCGGCCGTTGTTAAAGTCTCGGCCGGACTTGTCTTCAAGATTCCGGTAATACCTGTGGGTAATCTTGCCCGGTTCCAGGAGAAACTAAAGGGAAACGGATACTGGATCTACGCGACGGACATGTCCGGTGTGGCCTATTACGAGGTGGAGTACAACGATAAAGTGGCCATGATTTTTGGAAACGAGGGAAAGGGTGTTAGAAGACTGGTGAAAGAGAGGAGTGATCTGCTGGTGTCTATCCCGATGGAAAAGACGGTTGATTCACTCAATGTAGCCGCTTCGGCGGCTATCCTCTTGTTTGACAGAAGACGGCGGATAATTATTGGGGAGAGATCTCAACTGTCAACGACCCCCGGCTAAAGCCGGGAGCTAGTAGCTCAGGTTGACTAGCCTAAGTGTTTCGGACACTACGTTACCGGCAAATGTATAGGCACCGTAGGATGCGTTCCCAAGTCTTACGCTCTGCGGTTAGTGGTTAAACAGTTCTGATGGGTAGGGACAGTGCTGCTAACGAGAAACTGTCGGATAACATTGGCGATGGGAGAATTACTCCGTAAGGAGGTGGGCTATATGTTAGTCTACGTTATTAACAGGCACGGGAAACCGCTAATGCCCTGTAAGCCGCAGAAAGCAAGGAAGCTATTGAAAGAACAGAAGTCTAAACCGCTATTATGCGAAAGGAGGGAAGCGTCATTCCTCACCGCGCTGAAGCACGGTGTCTCCTGACGCTGTTTAGATGATCAGGATTCATGAATTACCGGGTGAAGTCGTAAGGAAGATCGCCGCGGGCGAAGTCGTTACCGGTTGCTACTCGGTGTTGAAAGAACTGGTAGAAAACAGCATCGATGCAGGTGCATCGTTTGTAGAGATTGAGATAAGATCCGGTGGAAAAGAGTACATAAAGGTGCGCGACAACGGTACCGGGATGACGCTCGAAGAGGCCAGGCTCTCTTTGAAACCCCACACAACGAGCAAGATCGCGACAATAGAAGATCTCGATTCTCTTTCGACCTTCGGCTTCAGGGGCGAGGCGCTTTCCACCATCGCTTCCGTTTCAAGAATGTTGCTCTCCACTGTGGGTGTTGAGGACACTCTGGGAGTGACACTGGAAGTTACGGCCGGAGAAGTGATCGGAGAAAAATTCTTCAACGGAGCCAGGGGTACCACAGTCGAAGTCTTCGATCTTCTCTTCAACACGCCTGCCAGAAGGAAATTTCTTAAATCTGTCTCTATCGAGGGGCGGATGGTCACCGAGATGATGCAAAGATTCATATTATCCTTTCATAGTGTTGATTTCTTATACATACGCGACGGTCAGAAAGTTTATGACACAAGGGGGCTGACAGGTATCGAAGATCGTGTCTTGATGATCTACCCCGAACTTTCAAGGAGAGACTTACTGCCGTTCAAAGAAGAGACTCGCGAGATGAGAATCGAAGGACTAGTCACACTCCCGGTAAGGACGAAACGCAATAGAATGGGAGAGAACATTTTCGTGAACGGCAGGTATGTGAGGCAGTTCGAACTCAACTACGCCCTCGAGAGAGGGTACGGAGAGGCCTTGGAGAAGGGGAACTTCCCTTTCGCGGTCGTTTTTATTCAGATAGATCCGGTCGAGGTAGATGTCAACATCCACCCGCAGAAACTAGAGGTGAAGTTCGCATCTCCGGCGACGATTCTTGAAGGTCTTAAAAGAGCGGTGAGGTCCGCGATAAGAAATGCCGGGAGTTTCTCTATTGACATTCGTCCTCCATCAATCGGCGGAGAAGAATCTAGGTCAGAAGAGAGAGATGAACCTAAAATTCGTTATAGAGAGAAAGCTTTTCCGACAGATAGAACGGACAGAATGAGTGATGAGGTAAAAGAGCCTTCCTGGAGAAACTACGACAGAAACGAGAGCATACCCGTGAGTTTGGAACGAAGGATTTTCAGACCCTACATCGAATCGAGAAAGGACGAAGCTCTTAAAAAAAGTGTTGAGGACAGAACCGACTTTCTCGGTGTCCTCGGAGAGAGGTACATACTGGTAGAATCGGGGGAAGGACTGTTGATCATCGATCAACACGCCGCCCACGAAAGAATCCTGTACGAAAGATTGAAGGAGAAGATGGTTATAGATTCTCAAAATCTACTCGTACCCGTCGAACTCTCTTTCGAGTCAGAAAGGAAGGAACTTCTCACACTGAAAAGAGAGAGGATAGAACAACTCGGCTTTAATTTCAGGTTCGAGGGTGATAAAATTCTGTTAGTGGCGATACCCCAGTTACTTCCAGTTGAAAGTGCGGCAGAAACTCTCGGGGAAGTGATTGACGAATTACGTCTGGAAGGACTCGAAGAACCGGAAAGGGTCTTCGATAACCTTCTCGCGACGATCGCCTGTAAATCGGCCATAAGAACTGGAGACAAGCTTGACATAGGACAGGCGAGGGAACTTTTCGAAGAGCTTAGGAAAAGGCAGTTGCTCGTCTGTCCCCATGGAAGACCGATATCCATGGTAATAAGACAGGAAGATCTGGACAGGTATTTCTCCAGATAGTTCCTATGACATTGTAACTCCGTATCAAGGGAAACCGGTGAGAATCCGGTACGGTCCCGCCACTGTGAACGGTTACGAAATCCACAAGGTGCCACTGGGAAACCGGGAAGGCGTGGAGATTAGGTTGAGCCGTGAGTCAGGAGACCTGAGCAGAGTTGAGATATCACCATCCTTCCGAGGCAGAAGGATGGTGAAATTCCTTGCAAAAAGGGGAGAGTTTTAATGAAAAAACTGGTTCTGGTGTTATCGGTTCTACTTGCGATCTCTACGGTTATGACCATCGAACTGGTCGATGACCTTGGACGTCTCGTTTCGATCGATAAGACTCCCGGGAGAGTCGTGATCGCCTCTCCTGCGATAACCTACTATCTGGAACTTCTGGACGTCACGCACACCATAGTAGGCGTAACCGATTGGGACTCTTTCGCCCTTTCGAGGGAGGTTACCAAAATAGGAAATCTCACCCCTCTCAACCTCGAAATGGTTCTATCCCTTGAACCTGATCTAGTACTCATCTCTGGGGGCATTCAGGAAGTCGAAGTGGAAAAGCTCGAGAGAATGGGGGTCAATGTGTTCGTGGTAAATCCTAACTCTTTCGAAGATATCTACCGCAATCTTACCGTTCTCGGCAATATCTTCGCGATTCCCGAGCGAGGAAGAAAAGTGGCCACCGATTTCAGAAACGGGGTGCTTGAAGTTGCCAAAGACGTTTACAACGTTCCTCAGGAGGAAAGGCCGAAGGTGATGTACATAATGATCGCCGGTTCTGTGAGTGATATATGGACCTGCGGTACCGGTTCATTTGTGAACCAGGCAATAGCATACGCCGGAGGTGCCAACGTTGCAGCACCTTACAGCGGCAACAACGGGTGGTTCCCCGTTAGCCCGGAATTCGTTCTCAATACGCAGCCGGATGTAATCCTGGTTCCCTACTATTACGAGGGGGGACAGCGCGAAGCTGTAGAGATGATAACGTCCTATAAACCTTTCGCCGAAGTCCCGGCAGTTAAAAATGGGAGGGTATACCCTATCTCAGATTCGCTTACGGCTTACGCCAACCCCAGATTCATAGATCTCGTAAAGACTCTGAAGGAGTATTTTTATTGAAGAAGATACTGCTTTTCATATCGATAGCCGCGGCATCCCTTATTGGGATGCTGTGGTCGTCGAGTTTTGGAACCGTTAAGTACTCGATGGTTGAAGTCTTTCAGATGATTTCTGGAAATCTAACTGGATCGCGTGCGAATATCTACATGAATCTGCGCCTTCCCAGACTTCTCGTTGCCTTTCTCATAGGTTCAGGATTGGCTGTTGGCGGAAACGGTCTGCAGCTAACGTTGAAGAACCCTCTTGCTGATCCGTACATAATAGGCATATCGGCAGGGGCTTCTTTTGGCGCCGTCTTCTCCTTATTCATAAAGGAGATGAGTAGGACTACCATCAATATAGATCTGATGGCCTTTATTTTCGCCGTCTTTTCAGCTTTTTTGACTTACACCATTTCGCGCAGGGGTGGGCGGATTCCTATAACGACCCTTGTGCTGTCTGGCGTGATCGTCTCCTCGCTTTTCAACGCGGCCGTGACCTTCCTGGTGGTTTTCGCATGGCGAAACGTTATAACGCTTCACTTTTGGTCACTCGGTTCACTCTCAGGAGTCACGTGGGGAGATGTTTTAAAGCTGCTACCTGCGACCCTCTTCCAGTACGCCGTGTTCACCGTGATCAGGAGAAAGATGTTGATTCTGGCAACGGGAGAGGAACACGCGATAACGGTTGGGGTAAACCCTGAGAGAATAAAGTTCGTTGTCTTCTTCACGGTTTCGATCGTCTCGGCGATAGCGGTGTCCACGGCCGGATTGATAGGTTTCGTGGGCTTGGTAATTCCACACATTGTGCGACTGGCCTTCGGTACGGACAACAGGCTGAACCTTCCGGCAACGGCGCTGCTGGGTGGCTTTTTTCTTATCGTTTGCGATACCTTCGCCAGGACACTCTTTCAGCCAACCGAATTGCCAATCGGGGCCGTTACGGCTCTTGTGGGCGCTCCCGTTTTCATCTACCTTCTCAGGAGTAAAGAAGTGGTCAGGAATGGATGATGTCATAACTATAAGGGATCTCCACTTCAGCTACTCGAGAGAAGAGGTTTTAAGAGGCATAAATCTCACCCTTAAACAGGGCGAAGTGCTCGGTATTCTCGGGCCCAATGGAAGCGGGAAATCTACTTTGATGAGCATTATATGCGGGATTCAAAAAAACTGGAGCGGATCGATAGAGATAATGGGAAGTCCTCTAAAAGACTATACGGGTAAAAGATTGGCCAGAATACTTTCTTACATACCCCAGAGTTTCGATCCTTCCTTCGATCTGAAGGTGGAGACGATAGTCTCTTTCGGTAGGAACCCATATCTCAAAGGACTGTCCGGTCCTGGAGCCAAGGACTACGAAATCATAGACGAAGTCATGGAACTTACCGAGATATACGGGTTCAAAGACCGCTTCTTCAGTACACTGAGCGGCGGAGAAAAACAGAGAGTGGTCATTGCCAAAGCGCTCGCCCAGGAGGGAAGAATACTCCTCATGGACGAGTTCACCTCGCATCTCGATCCCGGACATTCAAGAAAAGTTGGCAAGATTGCCACCGATCTCGTTCGTGCCAAAGGTCTGAGTGCCATGGCCGTCTTTCACGATCTAAACCAGGCTATAGAGATGTCTGACAGACTGGTTTTCATGAAAGAGGGAAAGATCGAGGCACTTGGTGAAGTCTGGGAAACGGTGAACCCCGATGTAATATGGAAGGTTTATGGTCTCAGAGCCCAGATAATAACAAATCCCATTACGGAATTGCCACTGGTGGTTTTCTACGATTGATCGAGCGGGTTGGTAAGGTCGAAGGCTTCACCACCGGTTATCCTCACAAGATCTTCAAAAGTGGTCTCCACGGCCGAGCCCGAAGTTCCTGCAGAAGGATAGACTTTGTCGTATTCTCTCAACCATTCGTCAATCAGAACCTTCACTCCGTTAAGACCGAAGGGGCACACCCCGCCAGGTAAGAATCCGGTTAAGGATTCCGTCTCATCGGCGCTAGCAAGGCGTGGTTTCTCACCAGTCACTTTCTTCAATTTCGAGGAGGAGACTTTACGATCACCCGGACAGACAACTAGAAAGGCTCCGTTTTTCTTGCAAACAAAAAGGATCGACTTCGCGATCTGACCAACCGCAACGCCGAGCATACCGGCAGCGGTTACGGCCGTAGGTGTGGAACCGTCGGGGAATTCGCGGTACTTCAGTCCGTGCCTCTCCAAAACCCTTAGGACTTTTTCGGAAATCATTTCTCTCCCCCTTTTTTGCACGGCCTTAACAAAGGCAATGTCTGGATTCGCTAGAGTGAGATACACCGTTGCTGCTCGATCATTTTATCTTCCCATATCGTTTATTATAACCGCTTTTGCCAGCTCATGTGCCAACGAGGTGAAATCTTTTCCTTCGATGTTGCTCAGTACGACGACGAAAATGTCATCTTCCACGTACCGGCTTATTCTGGTAGAAGTTCCCTTGGTGTCGCCATCGTGATAGACCAGTCGCCTGTACTGTCCGGCGATGAACTCCGTTCCCACAAAAACACCATAGCCGGCTTCGTGAAGCTGGCTTGTAGGTGTTTCCATGATCTTCACCGACTCTTTGGACAGTATATTCGTGCCGTACAGAGCCCTGTCCCAGAGATATAGATCGTAAACCGTTGAATAGAGGCCACCAGCTCCTCCGGGCAGTTTTCTATCCACCCAGTCGGCCTCTCTGATAAACTCATCGTCGATAACATACGACTGGCAGTAATACGGCCGGGCCCATCCCGAGTCGTACTCGTTGAAATCATAGCCAGTGTTGTTCATACCGAGGGGCTTAAAGATATTTTCCCTCAAATATTCATCATAGGGCATTCCGCTTACTTTTTCTATAATTACCCCCAGAAGGAAGTAAGCACTGTTACTGTACAGGAAGGATGTTCCTGGTTCGAACCTGAGTGGAAGCGTGGAGATGTATTCGATTTCCGCGCTTTGAAGAGATTTGTCGTTTTCGTAAACACGTATATTTTCCAGTAATTCCTCGCTATTTATCATGGTTGGAATCCCCGAAGAGTGATTCAACATGTATTTAAGTAAAATCTTCTCTCCGTTCGGGAAGCCCTCCAGATACATTGACAGAGGATCGTCGAGTGTAAGCTCGCCTCTTTCGACGAGTTGCAAAATCGCCACGGCGGTGATCTGTTTCGTTATAGAGGCTATCCTGAACTTCTTTTCTGGAGTATTGGGGATATTTCTTTCAACGTCGGCCATTCCGTAACCGGCCGCATGAAGTATAGCATCGCCCCGGGCCACAAGAATCGCTCCCCAAAATCCTTCGAAATCAACGACTCTCTGAATGACTTCATTAAGGGGGTTAGCCAGGATCATTGAAGAGAAAAGTACAACGATACAGATAAACGCAATTTTTCTCATTTCCGCTTCCTTTCAATCATGTTATCCTTTTTGGTCGGCTTCACCAGAGCTTTCGCCGGATTTTTTCCAGTTGAGATAAGATATCTGAAACATCGGTTTTCCTGAGATTTTTCGCTGCGATTTCAAGCTTTGAGCCAAGTTCAGATATCTCTTCTACCCCGTACATTCTGCCAGATCCCTTGAGGCTGTGTCCCTCACGTGCCAGAGATTCGAGATCTCCCCTTTGAAGTAGCGAGCGGATCAACTCGATTGTTTTTCCAATATGTTTTCCGTACTCCTCGAACATATCTGAGGCCTCTTCGAGTGTCAACCCCATCTCTTTGGCGAATATCTCTATCTTCTCTTCGGAAGGATTTCTATTACCTCCACCGTCGGCAATATTCAAAGTCAAAATTTCACGTTTTTTTCCGGTCTTGCCGTATATTCCGGTGTAATACCTCACAGTTTCGAGAAGATCGGTTTGTTTTACCGGTTTGCCAAGGAAGCCGTCACAACCTGCCGAAATCGATCTCTCTTCGTCTCCCTGCATCGTATGGGCCGTTAGGGCGACGATAGGCATCTTGTAACCTTCGTCCCTCAAAATTCTAGTGGCCTCGTAACCGTCCATTACGGGCATCTGCATGTCCATCAGAATAAGCGCATACCTCTCGCGCCTAACCAGTTCTGTAGCTTCGAGACCGTTGCTGGCGATATTCACCAGATATCCAGCCTTTTCCAGAATCTTTTTTATGAGTAACTGGTTGGCCTCGTTATCCTCTACGACTAGAACTCTGGTTTCTTCAATACCGACCGGTGTGAAATCGATATATTCATGGATCTTTCCGATCAGCTCTTCCTCCTTAACCGGTTTCTGGATAACCTCCTGTACCCACTCTCCGACTTCCATTTCTCCACCTGAGGAAGATATCACACCGATAACAACAGACCCGCCGAGCTCTTCCAGTGCTTCAAAAACCTCAGATTTCTCCGTGGGCATATCCATTATCACCAGAGAGGCCCCGAACTCTCTTATAGCCCTGGCCGTGTCTTTGAGATTCTTGATAACTTCGAACTGTATCCCGTTCCTTTTTAGCATCGCTCCGACTATAGTCGAAAAATCCTCGCTGGGCGATGCCAGAATTATCTTGCCGGATTTTACCTGTTCAGGTCTAACCTTCTCTTTAGGTGCCTCCTTCGATAAAGGTGAAGGAATTTTGACAGTCACTTTAGAGCCTTCATTGATTTTGCTCTCGAACCTTATGACCCCGTTCATGAGCTCAACTATTCTTTTGGTAATCGTGAGACCAAGACCTGTGCCTCCGAACTTTCTAGACATCGTACCATCGGCCTGTGTGAAGGGCTCGAAGATCTTGTCTATCTGATCGGCCGAGACCCCGGTTCCAGTATCCTGTACAACATACGTCAGGTTTGAAGCGTCATAATTGACGATTATGGATACATAGCCTTGATTGGTGAATTTCAAACCATTGGAAACCAGATTGGTAAGTACCTGACGTACCCTGAATTCGTCCCCGTCCACAAAATCCGGTACATTTTCAGTTAAGCTGTAAGCGAGATGGAGTCCTTTAGAGTAGGCCATAGGCAAATACGTTTCGACTATCTCTTTCACCAGTTTCGAGGGATTGTATGGAGCTATGAAAAGTTCCAGCCTAGCCGCTTCTATCTTCGAGAGGTCCAGAACATCGTTTATCAGGCTTAGAAGATGTTCACCGCTCCTGTAAATGGTTTTAAGGTATTTCAATCTCTCAAGACTGCCTTCATCGCTCATCAGCAGTTCGGTAAA
>ERZ795051.6002-NODE-6002-length-10349-cov-10.867204_pt1 | contig 10349 bp, 8 predicted proteins | sample MGYA00375135_ERZ795051 | MGnify/ENA primary metagenome ERZ795051 (study PRJEB30180, sample SAMN05720222) | activated sludge metagenome | isolation source: Anaerobic digester | place: Japan | collected 2015-05-26 ... | reverse complement strand
TTACATTAGGTACTGATCCCGAAACACCATAGAGTGCAAGTATAGGATCTGGTGAAGACGGTACAGTTACAATTGAAACAATTGATACTGGGTTATAGATGAACGATTATACTGTAGAAGTTGTTTAGGGAGTAGGTAATGATCAATAGTTAGCAGCTTAGTTACTTGGAACTTAGATAACAGTTACATTAGGAACTGATGGTACTGGTTAGTTGGATCCAGTTAAAAATACATAGACGTTAGTATAGTAGGCTATATAGTAGATTGATAACGGTGGATAGGTATTTACTTAGGTAGCTAGTGGAACTGGTGCTGATCCTATTCTTTAGTAGGAAGGGCCAACCTAGTTTACTGGTGGAGATGAAGATATTCAATCACCAACCAAAAATACATAGACGTTAGTATAGTAGGCTATATAGTAGATTGATAACGGTGGATAGGTATTTACTTAGGTAGCTAGTGGAACTGGTGCTGATCCTATTCTTTAGTAGGAAGGGCCAACCTAGTTTACTGGTGGAGATGAAGATATTCAATCACCAACCAAAAATACATAGGATATAATTTAGTAGGAAATTGAATAGATTGAGGTTTAGGAAGAACAAATATTTACTTAGATTTAGTAGGGAACTGATCCTATTCTTTAGTAGGAAGGGCCAACCTAGTTTACTGGTGGATTAGACCCACAATTTGAAATAGATGAAACTCAAGAATAGATAATTTATGGTTAGTTAGATTCAGGATTTACGCTTTATTCTACTGTTGATTATTCTGATTTTGTATTAGCTAAATTATCTTAGGATGGTAAAACCATATTGGAAACAATCAATCCATTAACAGAATTAAGTGATACAATATTGGCTACTTTCTAGGAAAGTGGATATGCTTAGGCATATAATGAATTATTACCATTATTACAAGAGCAAGAATTGGATCATATAATTAGCGGTGGGATCTATTTTGAAATTAAAAAACGTGGACTTAGTGATGTAATAACTTATGATACAACTGCGTATGCTGAAGATTTAAGAGCATAGATTTAGTATATTGCAAAGAGAAACCCTGGTATATTTGTTATTACTGAAGATGATCCGCCTTCTTACCCACCATTGCCATATGATAATACTACATCTGGTTTAGATTAGACTACTATTCAATAGGCAATAGATGAATTAAAATAGATGATTGATGAACTTTGATAGTTTTAATAACTGGGGCAAAACAGTTTGCCCCCGTTATTTTTTAATAAGGAGTGAGATTATATGAAGTTTAAAGTATATGATACTAAATATTTATAGATTGGGGTAGATGCAATAAAATTAATCCCAAATACTATTTATGATATATTACAATTTCCAGAACATTTAAGACGAGCAATAGAATATATAATTACAAAAAACCCCACACAATTTGAAATTATTAAAAATGTAGAAATATTAAAACCAAAAGTGGAGGAAATTGTATTAGACAAAGAACCTATTGAAGAACCTATTATCGAAGAAGAAATAGAAATTGAAGAAATACCAGCCGAAGAACCTGTTATTGAAGAAGAAATTATAGTAGAAGAAAAAGAACCTGAATTTGATTTTGAAAATATGACTAAATAGGTATTAATAGATTTTATATTAGAACGTAGTAGTGATTATACAAAGTCACAATTAAATAAACTTAAAGTATAGGAAGTCAGAGAAATAGCCAAATCTCTTTAATAAGGAGTAAATTATATGGCACAAAACGTAATTGACATAATACCCGAAGAGGGCGAAACTAGGATACAATTTATAAGAGATTAGATTTTGTAGAAACTTGGGTATCCATCTATAAATGTCGAATTAACACCACAACAATTAACGTTTTAGATTACAAAATAGTTAATGGAATATTCAAAAGAAATATTATATTTAGACTGGACAATAGCAACAATTGATCCAGATAATCCTATTGGTGATGGTTATTCTGCTCAATTATATGACCAAAAAAATAGAAGAATCACATAGTTAAAAGAAGTAGTTGTAGCAGATGATGAATTTATAAATTTTGCAAATATTTATAAATAGTATTTACTGCAACGAACTGGTATAGAAGAAATAATAAAAGTAATGTCATATTATGATGTGTAGCGTAAAATTTTAAGACCAGAAATAGAATGGACTTTTTAGCAACGAGATAGTAAGGTAGTGGTTTATAGAAGATTTGAAAGTTAGACAAGATTATTAATATTTTATTTTGTAATTCCACTAATTGAAGATATATACTAGAATGATATTAACTGGATTATAAATTTTGCTACATAGGAATGTAAGGAAATATTAGGAAGAGTCAGAAGTAAAATCTAGTCAATAAATACAACGGTGGGTCAAATTCAACTTGATGGGTAGCAATTATTGAGTGAATAGCAATAGGAAAAACAATAGTTATTAGAAGAAATAAAACAAACCGATAGTTGGTTTATAGAACCAATTACAGTATTTTGATGAGGGATATTGATGCCCGATAATGTTTTCAATATTATTAAAAATGTATTAATTTCCGATTTAAAAGAGGAAAATGAATTATCTTTGCCTTACTAGGATGAAACTGATGAAGATATTCAGACATATTCGTCAGTATACAAAATAACATCATAGGATAAATTACATAATTCATATATAAGTGATGTAACTATTAATTATTATTCATTAAATGAGACGCAATAGTTATATGTCGATGTTTGGAAATTTGTAGAAGATATTAGTACAACAACAGATGAATCAAGCGGGTTCTCATATGATATTACCAATAATGACGATGAATTAATTATGAATTATAGTCCATTATTATTAGATAATAATGTTCCTTCTCAGCAAAGACCGTCATAGAGTACGTATGAATTACACAAATTAAAAGTAATATGGCAAGAATAGGATAAACGACAAACTGAGAGTCATTTAGAAAGTAATATTACTCTAACTTATGTTTATGGGTTATATCCGAATTTAATTCATATTACACCAGGTGATATTATTAAAGATCCTGTTACTACTCAAGATTATTGGATAATATAGGATCATGTTCAATCAAAAGAATTTTACGATAAAATAAATAAAGTAAAAGTAATTATTGTAACCCTGCCCGCAAGCAGATATCCGATTGCCAATGTTCCAGAATAGTTAATTAAATATTATAATCCAGATGAAGATTATTCATATTAAAGAATGAGGGAACAGATGAATACATTATTTATAGATTTATACTTAGAAAAAATAAAACCGTTATAGAGAAGAGAAGATTTTAATTTAACATCTATTGAGACTATACCAAAAATATAGAATACTATCTTTTTTGGAGTAAAAATATTTGATGATCCCAATAAAAACAAATTAATTAATAATATTTTTGCTTTTTTTATGGGTGGATATTTATTTAGAAAACTAGATAATTAGATGTAGCATTATTTACAATAGTTAAATCATCATTATAATTTTGTAACAATAGGAAATGAATCAGCATATGATATTAGGTGGATAGAAAAATAGTATAAATCATTTGATATTAAAATTTAGGATAATTATAGAAATGCAAATTAGTTAGTAATTGAATTTGAAATGAGAGATGAAATATAGAAATTAGAAATCCCATCATAGGAAAGAAATTAGATTAAACTATTTTCAACAATTATAAATTAGTAGTCTAACCAAATAGCATAGTTATATTTTTATTCGTGTGAAATAATGATTAACTGGATGTAGAAAGAACATATATCTATTTAGGAAGTAGATAGATGGGGAGAATTTTTAAAACTTGATTTAGGGTGGTAATTATGGATTAGTATTCTTATAATCAGCAAATATATGATGTTGAATTGCATAATGAAATAGCAAATTTAATAAAATCCACTATTCCATCTACTAATATAGGTTCATTATTGGGTCAACGATATAATACCCCAAGTTAGTAGTCTTAGGAGATAGGTAATGAAGTTACGGGTAAAATTAAAATTGAATGTGAAGAATAGGGGTATCTTGGCAATCAATTTAAAATAGAAGTAGTTGAATAGCTAACACCAAATTAGAATATGTCTGTTACATATTCGCACAGTTTTAAAAAAATTACTGTAACATTAGGAACTGATATATATTCAAATCCCGATAATGCTAAAAATAGATAGAAACTTATTTAGAGAGAAATAAATAGACTACCTTATTTTTATGCTTCATTTGCTGGTGATGGTGAATATTCGATTCAATAGTAGGAATAGGAAAAAGGATTTACAGGTGGGGTAAATAATGAACCACTATATGGAGTTAATCTCTTTGTTTTTAATGAACCCCTTACAATAGATTATGTTACTGTAACATATAATTGTATAAAAGATTTTATTTAGAGCACATTTACTAAATTATTCGGTAGAAAAATATTTGATCCAAATAGGCAAATGGTATTTATTTCGCCACACGAAACCTTTAATTTTTAGAAGAGATTCGAAAATAAAGATTATAAATTACCATTGGTATTAGTTAGAGTCCAATATCCACCAATGGCACAAGATTTACATTCTAATATACCGTTTGTTATGTATAGTGAAGGGTTTATGTTTAATACATCCGCTACTACTAAAGATTTTATACGAAAACTGTTATATGAATATTATTATAATAATGAGTCAAGGGAAATAACAAAAGAACAAATAAGAAATATGATTTTTCCAACTATATATTATGATTAGGTTCAATAGAAAACAAATATTACAGTAGATATTATTTAGGAAACAGAGAGAGATCTACAAAATGTATTCGTAAAAATGAATACTCAATATTTTATGCCTATTGTACGCAAATTCCACTATTTATTATCACTGGATCAGTTGATTAGTAAATATGATATTAAATTAAAAGAAATATAGGAAAGATTTTAGTTTCCAATTTTTTATCTAAATGATTATACAGTAAAATGGCAAGATTTTTCAGTAAATACAAAAATAGAAAAAGATACATGGAATTTATAGCGACAAACATATACATTTGAATTTACATAGTATCCAATCACTAGATTTAATTTGTAGGGAACCATATTGCGAATAGATACAGAATTGCAAATTTAGGAAAGTAATTGGGAAGAATAGGAAACAATTAGTAGTAACACAATAGAAATGTAACCTATAATGGGGGTGTATTTAATATGGGAAGATTTTACAACAGTCCTGGCGTTAGAGTAAGAGAATTTGATCAGAGTATAGTTACTCCATTACAGTCAAAAATTCCTACTAGGGGCGTTATATTCATAGAATCAGACTGGGGTCCAGAATGGTAGTTATGTGAAACAAATAAAGATTTTATAAGAAATTTTGGTTTACCAAGTAATGTAAATGAACTTTCAAAATTATCATATGATTAGTAGTATAAATTGGTAGGCACATTACCTCTTTATGTATTTAGATTAAATACAGGATAGGGTTAGACCGAATAGACATTCGAATATACTGAAGCTGGTACATAGGCAACTTAGACTATTGGGTCTGGTAATAGTAAAGTTAAAATTGAAGTATTGGAAATTGGCGATTAGGGTAATGATTATACAGTCGAAGTAGTTCCTAGCACTGGCGTTGATGATGCGCCATTGTCTGTTGATTTAACTGGAACATAGTTAACAGTAACATTAGGTGTAGATCCATATACTAGATAGTCTTAGACAGTAGGAGCAGGAACAAATGAAATTCTAATAGAAACAATTGATGTTGGGTAGTCTATGAATGATTATACAGTAGAAGTTGTTGAGGGTGTAGGTAATGATATATCAGCATCAGCAGAATTAGTTGGAACATAGTTAACCATCACATTGGGCACAGACGGTACTGGATAGTTAGATCCTACTAAGAACGCATAGGATTTAATTTAGGCTTTAATAGAATAGGTAACTGATGGTGTTGATTTTGTATTTACCTAGACTGAATAGGGTACAGATCCATTAACCGTGGCCGAAGGACCAACAACATTTAGTGGTGGAACAGAAGATGTAGTTTCAGTTACTAAAAATACATAGGATTTAATTTAGGCATAGATATAGTAGGTAACCGATGGAGTCGATCTTATATTTGATTAGACATAGTAGGCAACTGATCCTATTACTTAGGCAGAAGGACCAACCTAGTTTTAGGGCGGAGTAGACGATTTAACAGTTATTCCATTCAGCTAGAAGCATACTGGTATATTTGGCAATGATCTTTCTGTCAGCTTAGTAAAAAGCATTTAGGGCGAGTATACATTAACTACATATCTTAGTGGTACAGCAATAGAAATTTATAAATCCGAAGATCTAATAGATTTGCAACAGCAAATTGGTGATTATTCTTAGTATATAAATTTACACTATGATGCATTTGAAGTATTAGAAACCGAATTGTTATAGGCCACTGCAACAGCAGTAGATTTATCGGGTGGAGTTAATGGTTAGAATAGAACACCAAGTTTTTACTGGGAACCTGGAACATAGTTAGATGGTAGGCTTGATTTCATGGGACTTAGTAACAAAAATTAGTTCCAGTATAGATTTGTTATAGGATAGGGTAAATTAGATGAAACAGAATCAAATGCTTTCTAGGGTTATTAGACAATAAGAAAAGATTTTGTGGTTATAACTGAATTCTTACCTGATAGTTAGGATTATGATGCGTGGATATAGGGTAGCACTGGTTAGATGAATATTTTTATGCGTAGTATAGCTAATGCACCTTCTACATATATGTCTGGGTATTAGGATAATTCTTACTTATAGGTATATCATCCGTGGGTTATGGAAAATGCTCTTGGTGGTAGTTTAATACCTTATCCTCCATCAGTCAAAGTTATGCAATAGTTTGGTACAATGATTGCTACTGGAAGAATTTGGGATTAGGCATAGGGCATTTCACGGGGTAAACTCAATGTTGAACCATATATGATATTAAATGAAGACCAAAAAGATTTATTATACAAATCATCTGTAAATCCAATAGTTAAATTTGCAGGGGAAGGTACATTTATTTGGGGACAAAAGACAGCTCTAACTACTCAATCATAGTTAAACAGATTAAATTAGAGACTTGCTTCTATCGAAGTTGAATCATCTATTGATTGGTAGATGAGAGATTATATATTTGAGCCTCTTACTCAAGGCACATTTGATAAGATAGAAAAGAGACTGGAAGGTATTTTAACCAATTTCGTAAATACCAATGCAATTATATAGTATAAATACGAATTGGATATAAGCCCACAATATATAGATAATAATTATATAATTATAAATGTCTAGTTCATTCCAACAAAATCCCTAGAATTTGTTGAACTTAGATTTATAGTGAAAAATTATAGCTAGACACTTTGATTGATAGGGGGTAAAAAGATATGACACAACCACTGTTAAAATTCGGTTAGCCATAGGTTAAGTATATAGAGATAGATGAAAGTATAGTACCAATTCCTCAAAATTTAGAATCACCAGAGGGAATTTTAGCCTTCATTGATTAGGAATGGGGAGCATTAAATACACCGATAGAAATTAATAGCACACAGGATTTTTATGATAATTTTGGTGAAATTCCTAGTATTTTTACATCACCAAAAGGATCGGATTATCTACCATAGATTTTATAGCAAAGACTTTAGGGTTAGGTGCCAATGTATGTAATAAGAGTAGGAAATCCATAGGATGGATCAGTTCTTAGTGATTACAAAGAATTCACAGAATATGGATTACCTGATTCTTAGTTTTTAACAATAGGATAGAAACATTAGGGATTATTTGGCAAGGATTTATCTATTATAATTTCTAAAGATAGAATATCTGGATAGTATATATTATCAGTTGCAAAATGTTTAAAGTTTAACGACTAGACTTCTGGACTTAATTCTGAATTTAGTTATTTAGAAACATTCATATCAGAAGAACCAGAAGATACTAGCACTTAGAGAACAGCTTAGTTTGCATAGTTGGTCACACTTGTAAATGAAAATTCTAATTATATAACATTAGAATATGTAATAGATGCAGTTGATTATATAGTTGATACATTAGAAACAACAGATGTATTAAAAATAGAATTTGTTACATAGTTAGACGCATCAACCGCAAGAGCTAAGATAACAAATAAGTTAGATTATGATGATGTATAGGGTATAACAGTTGAAGAATATAATTAGTAGGATAGTTTAATTTGTGATTTTGGATCTGAATAGTAGTTAACAGCAGTAAGTAATTCATAGGATTTTACTGATACTAACGGATTCTTATTTAAGATAATCCCGACACTTGGTATATCTGAACATTCATCTATTTAGTAGGCTCCCGGATAGTATACAACGTTTTTGAATTTTATATTATTAGATATTTAGATACCACGAAAAAATACCGTTGTAATATAGGATACAATAAATTCATTTGATGTAACTGAATAGATTGAAAGTCTTGATGGTACACCAGTTGACTATAAAGCATCGTTTATGTAGGCATATTATCCATGGATAGTAGCTTAGATAGATGGAAGAGAATAGTTTGTACCCCCATCATATTTTATTACAAATAAAATATTAACACTAGATTAGAATCAACCTATTTAGGGATTAAAGTATGGGGTAATTAGAGGTAGACCATAGAGATTTATCACAGAAGATGAAAGAGATACATTAAGTTTAGCCAATGTTAACTCAATTGTATACTTCCCAGTTAATGAATTAACTATGTAGTATGACGAAAAAACAAGATATATGGCTAATAGTTAGTTGTCTAGATTATCATAGAGATTAATTTCTATTGACATTGAAGAACAAGTAAGTAAATAGATGAGACAATATCTATTTGAACCATTAGTTCAAAATACATTTGATTCTATTCAGGCAACAGTAGATGGTATTTTACTTAAATTTAAGAATAGAGGATTTGTATATGACTACAGGAACATATTAGATACATCATAGGAACTTTTAGATAATAATATGGTAATTATAACGGTAAAATTTAAACCAATGAAATACCTTGAATTTGTTGAGCTTAATTTTACAGTTAGATCATATTAGCAAGGCATTTAATTAAGGGGGTATAATATATGGCAAATTTAAGATTTCCAGATTATAGTTTATTACAGTATACACAACCTAAACAAAGATTTTAGTTTTTAGCATTATATCAGTTACCAGAAGGATTGTTAGCTTATAGGCAATTAAATGAATCTATGACAAATTTGGTATAGCCAAATGAAGGAATTCTGGGACAAACTTAGATAATGCGCGGATCAGATACAATATAGGGAAAACATGCTACTTTTAACAACAATTTACCAATATCTGACTTTTTAACAATGAGTACACAGAATTTCCCACCAATAGACCATATTGTTAATTAGGTAAATGATGAAACATTTTATAATGCAAAGGTTAGATGGGCGGGTCGTAGGCAGTATCCAGATACAATTGCTATTCAATTTAGAGAATATGTCCAATCACCAATAACAAGAATTATGGAAGATTGGCAAAGATTAGCTAATGATCCTGTTACAAATAACATTGGATATGCTAATAACTATAAGGGTAGAATTGTAAAATTAGAAATTGATCCTAACTATTTCTACAAAGGTGAAGCATCAGGATTACCAGTTTAGGATTTGTTATAGAAAGTTAAAAATGACTATTTATCGTTAAGCGGAATTGCACCAGAAGGCGAACAAATTGTAACAAGATAGGTGGTATTTGAGGGTGTATGGCCAACAACTATTCCCGATGATGGTGGATAGTATAACGAAGATGGGTTAGTAGTAACAAATGTTACATTTAGTATTGATAGATTCTATGAAGATAAAGACTGGGCAAGATATTTTGACACCAGTGCCCAAACACCAGCAAAACCAATAGAAGATTAGGTTTATCCATTAGGATAATAATTTATTTAATATAGTTTATATTAAGTTACACGATCTAAATCGTGTAACTTTTTTATGGGGGAATAATTATGAAAATGAGATTACCTGATTATTCATTGGCACAATATACACAACCTAGACAAAGACATCAGTTTTTGGTATTATATTTTCTTCCTACTGGATTATATACTAATTTTAACAATATAAGTAAGGATACATTAAAACGTATTCGGGCTAAATATGAACCAGATGGAAATACTATATTAAATACTATTGGACAACCATATACCAGAGAACCTGTAATTCCTGGAATTAGTTCTGATGTTCAAGATTTTTTAACATTGAGTACACAATCTATTCAGGATGTGAATTGGCAAGTAAGTAATCAAACAGATGAACAATTTTATAACTAGAGGATTCATTGGGGAGGAAAAAGAATATATGATGATAATATTCAAATTCAATTTAGAGAATATGTAGAATC
>ERZ795051.5994-NODE-5994-length-10354-cov-24.788232_pt1 | contig 10354 bp, 11 predicted proteins | sample MGYA00375135_ERZ795051 | MGnify/ENA primary metagenome ERZ795051 (study PRJEB30180, sample SAMN05720222) | activated sludge metagenome | isolation source: Anaerobic digester | place: Japan | collected 2015-05-26 ... | reverse complement strand
CCGGATCGTTCCCGATCAACTGCAATTGTTCGATGGTTGAAATCGGGATACTCATCGGGGGACACCCGCACAGCACAAACACCAAGGACAGAGCAATAACTGTACTAGCAAGACCACTATGTAGATACGCCCGCATGTCATTTTCCTTTTCTCCGGGTTATGTGGCAGTCCTCGCCACTTCGTACCAGACGCCCGACGTGAACATGGTAAGGGTCAGTGTCGCTCCAGCCGCCGCCGTCCAGTTCCCGGCGAGTTTCAGGTTGCCGCCGTCAACCACGACGCAATCAGAATCGCCGCCGAGTATCCGAATCGTCTGGCCCGTCTGGCCATCATCGAACATCGTGATGTTGTTGCCCGCCGTCCATGTTCCCGGAACGATAAACGTATTTCCGCCCGCCACGCTCGGCGTCGTGTCGTTCGCTGTGAATGTCACGACCGCGTTTGTCAATGGGCCAAATAATGTCACCGCGCCGGTTTCGGCGTTCACGCTGAACATGCGGGTCGACGTGTTGTCGCCTTTGTATATAATAAAAAGTCTTTGGCCGGTCGTGTTCGTGTTGCGAAACGCGGCGACCGTGGCCGCTTCCGAACCCGTCGGGGCCGTGACATCGAGATATACGCGGCCCGTGCCGCTTGCCGGTGTGCTGGTCGCCTGTAAATCGCCCGCCTTTAGCAGCGACCCGGTAAGCGTGACGTTTGAAAATTTGCCGGTGTTCGGCGTGGTTTCGCCGATCGCCTGCGGCGTAGCCCACGGGAAGGTCGCTGCGCTGATCAGCGGGCCGATGGTCGCGCCGTTGATCCGTATATAAATTCCTGCCGACGTTGTCCAAATGTCGCCGTTGACAGGCGCGCTCGGCGCGCCGCCTTGCGGAATGTTCAGCGGCGCGCCAGACGATGTGCCCGCAGGCCCGGTGATTTTGCCGGTGGCCTGTAATGTCGTAAATTTGCCGGTGTTCGGCGATGTCGCGCCGATCGCGGGCGGCGTGGTCATATTGCACAAAGCGCCGATCCGGATCGCGTTGGATGCGCTAGGAGCCGTCACCGCGCCGGTTAGAGTGCTCGCGCCCGTAACCGATAGCGCGTCGTGCGCGCCCGCGCCGGTTTCCAGCGCGCCAACGGACGCCTGCACCTGTTCCATATATCCGGCCGTAACAGTCATCTGTACGCTGGACCCCGCCGGGTACGATGCCGCCGCCGTCGTGCCCTCCTGTTCGCGCACGATAGTCAACACGTCACCTGTTCTGCTAGTACACTGGACGATCTCGGTCCGCGCCACCAATGCCCGGAACGGGAACGTTGAAGGGAACCGCGCCCCTTGCCCGGTGGCAACCGTCAATTCGGTCTGTGTGCTAGTCAGCGGGTTCGCCAGTGTAGCCGTGACGTTGTTTTTTGGAACCAGCCACGTTGTCGCCATGTCGGATTATCCCTCCGGCTGCACGCCGTCCGTGGCCGCGCCGTCGTTGTCGGTTGCCTCGCCGGTATCCGCCGCCGCCGTCATTTCGGCCTTTTCAGCCGCCGTGGTGACCTTCACATCGAACGACGCCTGCGGTTCAGGAATCGGCCACAGGTTGACGCCAGCCGCGCCGGATCCTTTGAACGGGTTCCGCGATTCAATCCTGCCAGCGATAAACTCGCCATATTTGCCTGTATTGGTGGGTCTCATAATACAGTCTCCTATCTATTTTCGGATTACGATTCCGGCCATGTAATAGTGCCGCCAGTAACCTCGACGGTGTCGCCGTTACCGATGGTCAGATTCGACATGGTGACGTCTCCACCGCCGCCGGTCACCGTGGCCGTCAATTCGCAGAGTTCCGTCGTGTCCGGCGCAACCAAAACGACGTGATCTACGATCCCGCCAGCAGCGTCCGTGTCAGGAGTGATCGCCTCGGCGATCACGACACCATTCGACGCCGAACCGAAAGCCGGATTGCCAAACGTGCAGGTCGCAACCTCGGAATCGCCGGAGGTCTTGAATACCATCGTGCCGCCGTCAAGACATGAGGCGAAAAAATCCGCAAGCGCGTTCCTTGCATCCATAGTCAAAGTCATTGCCATTGTACCAGTCTCCTAGTCGGTTATGTTTGGGGCAAGTATCAGATCCCCAACTCTAACATCCTCGTTTGCATCGAATACAAGCACGGTCCGGCCCTCGTACAAAGTGACCGCCGCGCGAATTTCCGTTGTTTCGCCGATTTCCTGCCGAACGCCCTCACCATCCCAAACGGCGTCTGGTCGGCACAACTGGACCGTATCGGTTAGCAGGTTCTCTAGTCCGCCACTTGTCCATTTACCTTGTACGGCCACTGTCCTAGTCTCCTACAGAATACCACGGGAACGCACCCGGCTCGAACGTTGCCGAATATGGCGTGTTTGCCGCCTGTTCGCGCAACGATGCTGCCGATTTCCTGAGCGCATCAGGTATGCTTTTGGTGTCAACTGAAAAGGTGCCGCTGGCTTGCGCTTTTGCCACCTGCGCGGCGTCTGAAGCCATCGCGTCAAGTGCATCGGCAGCCGCCATGCGAGCGTCGCCGCCTTCCATTTCAAGGAACATTTCCAGTTCCTCGTCGGTGAAAAATTCTGACCGGCGGTCCGAACACAGCACGCGCACTTTTTCAATGTCCGTCATGGCCTACAATGCGCTCCACGTCACGGAGATCACGTATCCGAGTTCGTCTTCGTTGTCCATCGAAAGCATAAGGGTATCTGTCTTGCTCATGTAGATATTCGACACAGGCAGTATTACGCCATACTGTTTACCCTTGATATCCACCCCGCCGACATATACAGGTAGCGCGACGTTGCCGTCAATCAGTATCGCGCCCGCCAAAACCTCCTCTCCGCCGGGTTCACCATCAACGATGATCGAGATGCTTTCGATGCGACACGGCATGCGCGGCGCAACCTCAATTGCTATCGTGTTTGCTCCGGTTGCGTACTCGCGAAAAACGCCCTTGGCAAGCACCTGCCGCGTGCTGTCGCTGTGCGCCGGTTGCGCGGCGACCAAAAACAGGACCGCCACACAGGAAACCAGCGCGAAGGCCGTTGCCGCCAGCATGATTTGAATATCTGATATTTTACGCATGTGACTCCCTCGGTTTGGGTATGCCGGGCGGCGCGCGCCAGTTCGCTGTCGTCGAACCTGCAATAGCGGCCTATGCGCCGCCCGGCAAAACCGTTTCAACTGTACTACATCATCGGTTCACCACCGATGCGGTCTTCTGTTACTGGCCGTCGCTGGCCCAGCCGCCGCGCGGGTCAAGCGCAACGCAACCCATACAGTAGCGCACCTTGTACGCAATCGCGTCGTTCTCGAAACCGCCCGTGAACGGATCGGCCTGTCCGCCGCCAACGCTTTGCGCGTTCGCGGACTTCAGGAAAATCTCCGGGCTTTCATGGCCGCGAAGCAATCCGAGCTCGCACGGCTTGATGCTTTCCGAGAACAGCGCCCACGTGGTTTTAGCCAGCGAGCCGGTGGTTACGACGGTCGGGATCCAGTGGTTGGTTAGAACCTTCAGTCCGCGGTTCGCGACAACATTCAACGTGCCAGCCGCGACGTTCGACGCGCCCGTGGTGGGGGTCAACCACGCAAGGGTGGCCGAAGCTACGATGCGTTCCGCTTCCAGTTCCAGCGCGGGCGGCACCACGAGGTATCGCGGAATGTTCGCAACCGGGGATTCCTTGACGCGGTACGTGGCAGCGCCCGTCATTTCGGCGATAGCCGTTTCAAGGTTCTGCACCGTCAACGGCAACGAGGACACGCCGTTCTGTCCTACGCTGGTGGCGAAGTAGGAATCCAGCGGACCAGCACTGTTCCAGAACAGTTTGGTCAACAGGAATTCCTCGGTCGCCACCGCAGCGTTCGCAAGGGATTCCGGCAACGACCGGTACACGCCGAGGTCGTCGTTGATGTAGGACTCCCACGAAAACGGCACGAGCGCGCCGTACTTTTTCGCGGCGTACTCGTATTTCGCGTCATCCAACCGCCCGATCTGGTACTCGCCCAGCGCGGGCACTTCCTGAAGCCGCGTCACCGTGTTGGAAATCCCGAACCGTTTCACGGTACGGAAATCCGGCACGGTGGAAATGCGCGCAATGTTCCGCATGACGCGGGGCGCCGCTTCGTAGGCCGCCAACAACTGGCGGTCGAGGGTATCGGCCATCAAGTAATTGAAATCCGACGCGCCCTGAGCCTCTTTCAGGCGGTAGGTCCACTCGTGATCGGGCAGCCGGTCGGTGTTTTCGACCAGCCGGTTGAACGAGGCCAGCCGGTCAGTCCAATCGGCGGGTTTGCGGGTTTCGCGGATCGCTTGGAGGCCGTCCCACGATTCCATAAGTTTCATCAGTTCCATTGTTCAATCCTTCCGTGTTGTACTATTCGCATAGCACAACCCGTTTAGTGTTGTCCTGTTATGCCCACGCCAGCACTACGGTGATGATCGCGTCCGCCAAAGACGTGGCCGCGCCGGAAGCGAGTTTCAGCCGGAGCGCATCGCCCTGCACGAGATCCTCTTTGCCGTCAGCCGTGGCGGCCTTGATGATGTCCGTGTTTGGAGTGGACGCCAAATCGAACGCAGCCGCGAGGCAAACATCGCCAGCGCCCGCCGCCTCGCCGTCCCCGCACTTTTCGAGGGTCAGCGTTCCAGCCTGTCCCGCCGCCGTGCCGTACCTCAACGACGCCGAAACCACCGAACATGCCGCCGGTGCAACGAAGATCTGTTTCGCGACGTCCGCAGCAGCGAACTGGTACGACGTGGTGAAATACTGTCCTACCACATTCCCAACAGCCGTTACGGTCGTTACTTGGGGCAACAGGCAAACAGGGATCACCGTGGCCGAAGATCCGCCGGTGGCCGCGCCAAGCGCGAATCCGAACACGACGCCGGTGTTGATCTTCGACAGAATGCCGGTGTCGGTCGCGATATAAATCGTATCGCCGACCGCGACGTTGCTGTTGCCGCCGCCGTTTTGCGGCACGACAGCGAGATCCCAGACGCCTTTGGTGGACACCGCAATGTAGTCGGTGGCCGCGCTTGCGCTTTCGAGTGCTACGCCGTGCAGTCCGTTGACATACACCGGATCGCCCGCGTCGGCAAGGCCGTCCGTGTGCGATGGATGCGTCAACGTGGATTCGAGCAGGGTCAGGATTTCGCCGGCAAACCGCTGTTTACCGGAATCTCCGCCCACCTCGTAGGGGTTGATAGAATACGCCATGTCTACTAAGCTCCTTCAGTTGTAGTGTACTTCGTTTTTGTTTGTGGCAGGCTGCTATCTGTGCCCGCGTGCGGCGATTTCAGCCAAACGAATGGCCTCGTCGCGTGGTTTGCCGCGCGACATAAACGACGCGACAAACGATTCCTTCAGCGATTCGATTGATTTTTGGCCCGAATTGTCGGGCGAATTGGCCGGAACCGTACCGCCGCATTCTTTCACGACGCCCGGTATACCGGCGGATTTCAGATATTCGCGCTCTTCCTCGACGGCCTCTTTCACGCCATCCACGGATTCCGCGTTCTCGAACCGTTTCGAGATCCGCGTTTTGGCGGCATCGGGCAGTTTCGATTCGGCGAGAATCTTTTGGATTTGCGCGGCGGCCTCGGCCACTTTCGCGGCCTTTTCCTGTTCAAGGGCTTTCGCGGCAAACTCCTCGATTTTCGCCTTGTATGCGTCGCGTTCCGCCGCCAGCGCGGTGTTTTCGGCCCGCAACGAGTCGTAAGACGCGCGCAACGATTCCAGTTCGGATTTGACCTGTGCTAGTTCATCCATTGTATCAGTTTCCTCATACGGTTGGCCCGCTATCTGTTCTACCAGATCCGGGCGCAATGCTTCCAGTGTTTCGCGGTCCAACGCTTCCAGCGCGTCCGCCGATTCGCATACCAGCACCTCGCCGCCCGCGCCGGGTTCCGTCACGAAGTCCACGGAACGGACTTTACGGATGGATTCTACAACAAACGTGTGTACCCCGTCAATAGTACGCCTAGCCATAGCGGCTATGGCGTTTATGGACACGCCTATTGTGCCTAGCAAATTGGATTCGCTTAGGTTCACCAGCATCTGGCGCAGTCCGTCATGCACGATGTGCGCAGTTCCCACAATCGCGCCGTCCGATTCGCGCATACGCACGTTCCGCAAAACGCCGCCCAATCGCAACAGGCTTCCCTCTGGCCGCTCCGCGTCCTCTTTGTCGGTTTGATGGTCGAGGTACATTTTCACGCCCTCGAACATCGGTATGGCCGATTCCAGCGCCTCTTTAGTGTAGAACCGTTTCCGGCTTGAATTGAATCCGGGGCGAATCACAACCACCTCGGCCGTTTTGCCGGTGTCGCATCCCTCCAGTACAGCCGATTCCGTGACGCTGGCGTTTACCGTGCCTGGTATCGTTTCGGGCCAGCGTTCAACCGGCACGCCGCATTTTACCAGCGCGGACCGGATTTTCGCGCGCGCCTGCAACCGCGCATCTTTCGATAGGCCGCTATTCGGCAGGTTGCGGGCCGCCTCGATAACCGTTTCGGCGTCAAGCCCCTTGCCATGTTCCCAGAGGCGCAACTTCCAATTTTCTACCGGCACATTGTCCCCGGCATACGCGAACGCCGCCGCCGGGTACCTGTGCCCGTGTTCCAGTTTCGTTACTGTCATAATATGGCCAGCCTCCTATAATTCCGGTTCGCTACCGTCCGCCATGACGTACCGGGCATAACACCGGCAATTCGGATGCGCCGACGGGTAGGAATCGCCGCTTGGGAATGTGTCGCCCATAGATATTACACCTATCGCGGCGTTTCCCTCGCATGTTTCGCAGGTCTTTTCATCGCCCACGTCGACCCAGATTTTCGAGTCGTAGCCCATATCGGCCCCGGCGGCCATTGCGCCAGCGTTCAGCGCGTTGTTTGCCTCGGTGGACGCGATAACCTTCGCGCGTTCCGCCGTCATAGTGTCGTCCTGCACGGTGTCGAAAATGGAATCGGCGATGGTCTGTATCGAATCCCCACGCCCGATGCCGTCCGCAATGGCTTTGCCGATACGCCTGTTGTCCGCGCCTGACAGATCGTCGAATAGGTTTTTCGCCCGTTGCCGCGCATAGGTTTTTGCTTTTGCCACCGAAACGGTCCGTTTGCCGTTCCACGATGTCTCATAGGCGTATGACAACGCATCCTGATAGGCCTGCTCCGCCGCTGGAATCAAACGTTTTTCCACATAATCAATCGCGGGCGCCATAAACTTTTTGGTGGCGGTTTGCGCCGTTTCGCCAACGATTTCATCCCAAGACACTTTGCGTTCCTGTACCATGTCGCTAGTAGACTCGGTTATACCCGCAAGATCTGCCGCCGTTTTCACCTCGTCCGCCACTTGGCGCACGACGCCGCCGATAAATTCGCGGGTGGCCGCCGCGCGGAACAGCGCGCCATAAGCCGCCGTCACGCGCCGGAACCGTTTCTCGTGCATCCGGCCCATCCGCGAGTCTATCGCGTGGCTGGCAACCGCCGCTTCGAGTATCCGGTCTACCATTTCGCCGGTACACTCCGACAGAATCACGTCTATCTCGCGCGGTACGGTCAACATGCGCAGCCGCTCCCGGACTTCGATTCCCTCGCCTTGACAAGTAGCCGCGTGAATTCGCGCAACATCCGGCCCGACTCGGTGGCCGGGGTATTCGTATACCCGTCCAGCACCGCCTGCGGATCGGGCACGTTCAGGAGGTGCAACACGAATTTTTGGATATCCTCGGATTCACCGAATTGCGGGAACTGTACCAGTGTCGCGTTTATGTTCTGCAACATGGTTTGGCGGGACACCGGGTACGGTTCGGGTAATGTTACAGTGATCCCCGCGTCCTCAATGGATATGTCCCTCTCGTCGAGTTCGGCCAAAATGAGGTCGCTATAGATCTGTTTCAGCGTCGCTTGGAACGCCTCAAACGTTCGCAACATCGGCAGTTCCATAGCCGTCGAGGTCGCCAGCCGGAACGCCTCGCCCGCGCCGAAATAGTGCGGGTATATGCCTACCCCGGCCCCGAACACCTGCAACAGCATATTGCCGTCCACTTGCGCGGCCTGCGCGCCGGTTTCCTGAGCGGTCGGTTGCAGGTCCTGTCCCTCGTTTTCGATGTAGGTTTGCGCAATCGGCGGCGTTGCCCCGCGTTCGGACGTGCGCGCAGCAGCCCTCGCCTGCTCCCGCGCCCGCGCCGCGTTGACGTGCGCCGGGCCGCCTTTGACCTTCAATTTCCGCACTACTTTTGCAATTTCCTGCTGTATTACCGATCTGGCCTTCATAAACTGGCGGTGCGCCCTCGCCCAATCCAGCGCGGCTATCAGCCCGGAATGGCCCCGGCCATGCGTGCCGGTCAGCCGGTAATGGAAGGCCCAGACGCCTGGTTCCACGCCGTCCGGCATGGCGTCCCCGTCGTAATCCCACATGGCGTATTTTGCCTCGCGGTACACACCGGCGGCGTTGGTGTAGGACCGCACCAGCGCGGCCTCGGTGTAAATGTCCTCCGGGTCGGTGATGATCTTTTTGACCTCAAGGGGATCGATCATACGGACCCGGCCCGGATTGCCGGGGAAAAACAGCAGCATCACTTCGCCGTCCACGAACAGGCTGGCGGCAAGTGCGCGCTGGCCAGCCGTGGAAAACACCACGCGGTTTTTCGGGTCGGTCCAAAACGCCTTGACCTTCCGCTCTGTACCAGCATCCTGCGTTGCCCACGTCGCCCCGGAACCGACGCCGAAATTGACCCACAATTCTTTGGCTTGGCGGCACAGGGGGTCGCGCACGGTGTAGACGCGGGCAAGCCGAAGGTAGTCGGTCCGCACGCTGTCGTTTACAGGTTCCCCGAACGCGCCGGTGATTTGTTCCCAACCGATCTCGTCCCGCGATAGCGCAATCAGCCCGCTATCGGGGGCGGATTCCTGCAGGCGCAATTCAAGCGATTCGAGGTGTTGCAACAGGGATTCGCGCTCCATGCGCGCCTCTTTGATGCCCGAAAATGGCCACAGCATAGACAGATAGATCTCCGAGTTCAGTGGTGTTATACCACAACGGTACGCGAAAGTCAAGCCTGTACCGGTTGGCTATTTTTGGGGGGGATTACAGGTTGGGAATAGGTGATGTGTAATCGTCTGCCAGGTCGTACACGGCCAACATATTTCGCTCCCGGCGTTCGCGGCAATGCGTGAAAAGCGCGTACCGAAGCGCGTCCATTGCGTGATCGTTCGTTTTCACCGGCACGCCGTCCACGATCTCGCCTTTCCGGTCCCGGCTCCAATGATATTCTTGCGCCTCTGCGTTGAACCCCACGTTCCACGGGTTAGTGTGAATGCGCATACCGCGCACCAGCACGATGCCCGCCTTGACGCTGCCCGGCCCTTTGTCGGCGGCGAAGATGTTGTAGCCAGCCGCCGCGATTTCCTCAATCCGGGCCGGGTCTTCGGAATCGGCATATATCGGGGCGATCCGCGACACCCCGGCATTGTCCATAGCCGCGATGAGATCCTGATTTGTCATGCCAGACTCATACAGTATCTCTTTCACATGCGCGTCGTCTTCGCCGGAGAGTTTGATTTCCAACAGCGCGGTCGGGTTCGTGAACCCGAAGTCAAGCCCGTAGATCACCTCGTCCGGTTCGCCGGAATATTCGGCCTCGTCTAAAATAAAATGCGGGTATATGATGCCCTGCATCATGCCCCATTCGCCAAGCCCGTACACTTGCCAGAGGTCCGGGTCGACCGTCTGCATTTTGCGCAATTCGCGGGTGTATGCCTCGTCTAGATAGGGGTTATCCAAAAATGTCGAGTGTATTACCGCGGTGTCGTCATCCGGCGCGTCGCAGATACGCCGTTTGATCCAGTGTTGCGCGGATATCGGGTTCAGCGTCAACACTATCTGTTTGTAGGCTCGGAACCGGCCCCGGATGCGGCGGTTGATTTCCTGAAGGTCGCCCCACGTCGTCTCGGTCGCCTCTTCCACCCAGGCGGAAGTGATGCCGAAAATGGACTTCAACTTTTCGGGGTCGTCCAGGCCGGAGAAAATGAACCGCGACCGGTTCGGTTTGAACGTCAACGAGAGGTCTGTTAGGTTCGCATCCCAGAGGTCCGATACCCCGAATGACGCGATCACGGCCCGGATCTGCTCGAAACAGGACCGGCGCAGCGTCCTAGCAACCTTGCGAAAAACCCCTACACGGTGTACTATTCCGCTATCATTCATGCATCGGAGCACGAACTTTTGCGCCGTGAACCACGATTTGCCGGACCCGGCTCCGCCAACAAGCACCAGCATCCGGTGCGTGTCGTGCAGCGCGGGCCGGAACTTCGGCGATATGGCGTGCATCACATCGGTGAAGTCCACCTCGACCGGC
>ERZ795051.5990-NODE-5990-length-10362-cov-5.841176_pt1 | contig 10362 bp, 8 predicted proteins | sample MGYA00375135_ERZ795051 | MGnify/ENA primary metagenome ERZ795051 (study PRJEB30180, sample SAMN05720222) | activated sludge metagenome | isolation source: Anaerobic digester | place: Japan | collected 2015-05-26 ... | reverse complement strand
TCTTTTAATAAATATTTTTTTTAGTTTTTTTCTATAGCTATATTAAAATTAATAGATATTTTTACATATTGCATTGGGAGGATTTATTATGGCTTACGTGAGAGTGTATTTTATTTCTTTAGTTATTTTCATATTTTGTGACTTTATATGGCTCAGATTCATAGCAAAGAGTATGTATAGTAATTATTTAGGATATTTGATGGGTGATGTAGTTTGGTGGGCTGTTATAGTGTTTTATTTACTCTTTATAGTTGGACTTGAATATTTTTGCATAATGCCTGCAATCACTGCTGGCTCTGTTGTTCAAGCTCTATTTTCCGGAGCACTTTTTGGACTTGTAACTTATGCAACTTATGATTTAACAAATCAGGCAACAATCAAAGGCTGGCCTATGATTGTTACATTTATTGATTTACTATGGGGTAGTTTCCTTGGAGCTACAGTTTCTGCAGTGTCTACTAAAACTGCATTATTGTTGAAATTATAGTGGGTGATTGACCTTTGTTTGATAAGCAAAGGCATGCTCTGACCCCTAAGTCTAAGTTTTACTGCCCATAATTTCATGGGCAAGTTTCAAAATGCTTTGCTTTTATCTATAATCTTTTTAGTTCCAAGTTGACAAAAGAGTTTTCGTAGATTATTTTTCTCGAAAGGACTTAATACAAAATAAATTTAAAATAGGAGTAATTTGATGAAAAATTTTTTATTAGCAGTTTTAGTCGCATGTTCAGTTGTGATGATTGGTTTTTCTGATGGCGTTTACGCTGAGGGAAAGGGGAAGAAGGTTTCAGCAGACGTAGAGGAATTAAAGCATAAGGATAAAAAAGAGAAGAAGGAGAAGAAGGAGAAGAAAGAAGAGAAGGCTGCAAATAAGGCAGAGAAGAAAGAAGAGAAGAGAGAGAAGAAAGAAGAAAAGGCTGAAAATAAAGCAGAGAAAAAAGAATATAAAGAGGTCAAACATTCAAAAACTGCTGATGAAAAAGAGTTGGGCAGGGATGAAAAAGGCCGCATGATATATGAAGGGCCAAGGGGTGGTCAGTATTATTATACTGATCATGGAACAAAGGTATATCTTAAGGAAGAAAATAAAAAATAGATATTTGACAAAAAGTGAGGGGAGTTAAGGTATACTACCCCTCAGCCTTTACTTTAAAAATTTTAGCATATCCTTGGAAGCTGTTCTTCAACAAGGAGGGGAAGTAGCCTTTTCCCTCCAATAAAAGTTTCTATGTAAACTTTTCCAGGGTAGAGGGAGTCTACGTCGCCAATTATGCTTGCATGGGAAGCCTCTGGGAATTTTTTCATTTCGGAAATTATATCTGAGGCTTTGGACTGTGATGCTACTATGACAATCTTTCCTTCATTGGCCACATATAGAGGATCAAGGCCAAGGATGTCACAAATTCCTCTAACCTCATTTGATACAGGAATTTGGTCCTCTTCCAACCTGATTGAGAAATCCTTGTTTGAGGTTATTTCGTTTAATACAGAGGCAACCCCACCTCTGGTGGCATCACGGATGAATCTTATATCATCAGAAAATTTATTGCAAAGAGATTCAATCATTTTGTTAAGCGCTGCACAGTCAGACTTAAGGTTTGAGGAAAATGTAAGATTATTTCTAAGAGACATTATCGTTACACCATGATCTCCGATATTTCCGCTTACAATAATTTTATCACCCTGTAAAATATCTCCCCTTTGAACTTTGTTTTTAATAATTCCAATTCCTGAAGTATTAATATAGATCCTGTCACCTTTTCCACTGGGGACTACTTTTGTGTCACCTGTAACAATCTGCACATCTGCCAGATCTGCAGCTTCTTTCATTGATCTAAGGATTGACTCAAATTCTTCAATTTCAAATCCCTCTTCAAGGATCAGTGCGCAGGAGATATATTTTGGAATAGCACCCATAACAGCTAAATCATTTACAGTGCCATTTATAGCAAGTTTGCCGATGTCTCCTCCAGGGAAAAATATCGGTGTAACTGTGTATGAGTCAGTGGTGAATGCAATTTTTGTTGCAGGCAGATCAAGTATTGCTGAGTCATCAATTTGAATCGACTCTGGCCCAAGTATACTTTTGATTACTGAGGCGATCATTTCGTTCATTAACTTACCACCGCTTCCATGTCCAGCTATAATCTGTTTCATTTTTATTTTCTCCAATATTTGTAGTAAGCAGAGCATGGTCCTTCTGAAGAGACCATGCATGGGCCAATGGCATTCTCTGGAACGCATGCTTTACCAAAGAGAGGGCATTCCGGTGGAGTGATGACACCTCTGAGTAAATCCCCGCATCTGCATCCAGCATGCTCTTTTACCGGAGGTGGGGTCACTGGAAATTTTTTCTCTGCATCAAAGAAAGAAAATTCTTCTTTTATTGCCAGACCGCTATCTGGGATCATGCCAATTCCTCTCCATTCAGAGGCAGCTTTTTCAAAAACCGAAAATATTATTTCCTGAGCCTTTTTATTTCCTTCCTCTTTTACGGCAATTTTATATCCGTTTTTGACAGAGTTTTCTCCTGACTCAAGCATGTCTAACAATTCAATAACCCCTGTTATAAGATCGTGAGCCTCAAAGCCAGATATTATTCCAGGTTTGTTGTATTTTGTAATGAAGTCCCATGCTGCACGACCTGTAATTGTGCTGACATGTCCTGGTAATATAAATCCATCTATTTTTACCTCACCGGAATTTATAAGTGCTTCTACAGCGGGAGGTGTGAGTTTGTTGCATGATAACAAAGAAAAATTTTTGATATTATTTTTTTTAGCCTCAAGAATTGTCAGAGCCTCCGATGGTGCAGTTGTTTCAAAACCAACGCTTAAAAAAATAACCTCTCTGGAGCTATTTTCTTTAGCAAGGGTCAGAGCATCCAAGGGAGAATAGACAATCTGGACATCCATACCTTTAGCTTTTTCTTTTGCAAGAGAGCTGTATGATGATGGCACTTTGAGCATGTCTCCAAAAGTTGCAATTGTTGCATTATATTCTCTTGCTATTGTAATTGCTCTATCCAGAAATGAGTTGGCTGTTACGCAGACAGGGCATCCTGGCCCATCTATGAGGCGTAATCCTTCAGGGAATAATTCTTTTACCCCACTTTTGAAAAATTCCACAGTGTGGGTTCCGCATACCTCCATTATGTTAAAGTTTTTTGAAAGTTTGCGCTTTTTTAAAATGGTAGCTAATTTTTTTGTAAGTTCTCTGTTCATCCATGTTCCTTTTTATATCTGTAATCAAAGCACAATATTCTTGTTGTATTTAATTTCTGGATTATTCTCAGGCAGTAAAATGTGTCAATAATAATGATTTATTTTAAGATTAAAACTTGAAATTTTTTAAACTTCTACCAATCTTGCCACAGAGCTATAACATTTCTCTTGAAAGCATTCTGTTAAGAATGCAGATAACCGGAGGTCCATAAATTTATGCATTCCAGAAAGGCGGAGGCTGTAGTTAATTTCTTTGCTGTTTTAATTTTCCCTTTTTGCATAATATCTCTTGAGGCAGTTCTCTTTCATCTTTTGATGATAGTATCAAACTATCTTTATGCAACTACAATAATATCAATTGCAATGTTTGGAATTGCCTTTGGTGCTTTGGTGAGCTTTTATCTTTTGCGCTTTAATCGAAGTTTTATTATTTTTCTGTCATCTTTTTTGTTTTTCATTTCTATAGGGTTTTCCTATTATGCGATTGTTCGCCTTGATAATTTTCAGTTTCCATGGCCTCTGATTGCACCATTTTTTTTCGGTTCTGTAATTGTTTCTTCTGTTTTTGCAAGGGCAAACTCTCATAAAATATATTTTATTGATCTCACAGCCTCTGCACTTGGAGTTGTCTATCCAATTATAGTTGTGGCTATGGTTAAGTCAGAAAATACGCTTTTGATACTATCAATATTGCCTCTATTTTTTTTGATTATTCTTATGCTTTTTGCAAGGAATATTTTTGCTAAAATATTTGGAGTCCTTATACCCCTTGCTGCTATTGTAATTATAATATGTTTTATTCGCCTTAACACAAGCATCCCCTTTTTAATTTCTGCCAAGGATTACAACGAAAAAGTTTTACCTTTTATAAAAAGTAATGTAGATAAAAATTTTCTTGATGAGCTTTATAAACGAGATGATTCATCAGGGAATATGTTGCTAAACTCTGAGGACCCTTATAAACAACAAATAGCACGTAATATTCTCAATAAAACCAAATATTATCCTTTTGTGATGGATCTCAGTGTGAATTGCAAGCCTTTGATGGCCTCTGAAAAGAATATGAAGATCTATACAAATAAGCTTAAAGACTATACATTTCTTTTTTCAGAGGATAATCTCATTGGTCGAGTGGAATACATCACAAAGACAGAGAGGGATTTTCTGTATATAAACAATGGTGCCTTTTATGATAGAGTTATATATGGAGATCGAGGTGTAACCTGGGATATAAGGTTTCCCAATTATCTTGCAGATACTAACATCTTTATTATGGGGGCTTCTGCTGATGGTATAGTCAATTCCCTAAAAAAACTCCCGGGAACAAAGAGAATAACAGGAGTTGAATTTAATCCAATAATTCACAAAACCATGATGTCGGGATATTATTTTGAAAAGTCAGAAAGGGCTTACGAGAATACTACAATCTATATGACAGAGGGTCGTGCATATCTAAAAGCCACTGATGAAAAGTATGATATGATTACTCATATGAACAATCATGCAGAGCATGGAGCTGTCTGCACTCTGGCCCCGGAATATCTTCATACAGTTGAGGGGATTAAAGAAATGCTTCTTAAGCTTACAGATCGTGGGCTTCTTGTTTATGAGGAGGTTCTCTGGAGTGTGCGCTCTGAGTGGGCATTCTATAAATTTGTAAATACAATAGTTCAGGCTCTAAGGGAACTTGGAGTTGCAGACCCTTTGGAAAATATTGCTGTTTATGAATGGGATTACTGGAATTGGGAAAAGCCAGGTGTTAGATCCGTTGTGATAAAGAGAGTGCCTTTTTCGAGTAAAGAAAAACAGCAGCTTATGGATAATTTAAAATACTATATGGAAAAAAATCCTTCACCTCTGACCTCTGAAAGACAGATACTTGCCTTTCCTGGGAAAAAAATTAATTCCTTTGTTGGAGATATAATAAGAGGTGAGGTTGATTATAATTCCCTTGTGCAGTTGCCTGATTTTTATTGGGTGGATGATTTTGAAAAACATATTTTGTCTTATATAGAGAATGATGATGATAAAAATTTCGTAAAATCACTTTATGAAATATACCCTAAGAAAGAGACAACCGCTGGCTTTGATTTTGTAAGCACCATATACAATTATAAAAATTTTAAATATGTTTTGAAAAAAAATCTTTCAGCTACAGACATAGATAGATACAAAGCTATTTTAGATAAAACTGATTATTCTTATAAGATGGATATATCTCCTGTGAGAGATGATATGCCTTTCCCATATAATGTTTATAAAGAGAAAAAAGAGGTTCTGAGAATACTCAGGGTTGTGGCATTGTTATCACTTATTATTTTTATTCCTGTACTGATTTTAATAGTAATTAAATACTCATCTCATAAGCTTACACTTTTAAATCATTCTTTATTTTTTATAGCAGTGGGTGCAGGGTACATGCTTGTTGAGATTGTTCTTATGCAGTTTATGCAGCAGTTTATTGGCATACCAACATATTCTGTTATTATTACTCTTGGTGCTTTGCTTTTTTTTAGCGGTATTGGCAGTTTAGTCAGTAGTAACTGGAAAAAGGGCTATGTTATTGCATTTGTATTTTTGATTCCCCTTGTAATTTTTATTTATTATAATTATCTTCACCATATTTTTGATTATTTTGCTGCATCGTCATTTAATATTAGAATGGCTGCGGGCGTGGCAATAATGTTTCCTCTGTATTTTATGATGGGGATTCCTTTTCCAAAGGCAATGGAAAAAATAAAGAGTGATATCAGTGATGAATATGCTACGTTGATGTATTCAATAAGCGGTGCATCAGGAACAATTGCAACTACAGTTGCTTTGCTGATAAATGTAACCTATGGCCTTTCAATGACTTTTATCACAGGGATGGCAGCCTATGTAATTGGGGCTATTTTTTTATTTATTATACTTTTTGGCAAAAATTAATATAACAAGAGGTCAAGATGACGCAAACAACTCATAAATCAGATATTGAGATAGCTCAAGAGGCAAAGTTGCTTCACATTAGCGAAATTGCACAGAAGGCAGGGATAGATGAGGATTTTATCGAGTACTATGGAAAGTTTAAGGCAAAGATAGATCTATCTGTCCTTAAAGATAAATCGCAAAGAGCAAAGCTTATACTTGTGACAGCAATTACACCAACACCAGCAGGTGAGGGTAAATCTACAACAACAATCGGGCTTGGGCAGGCATTGAATAAACTCGGTAAGCTGTCTATAGTTGCACTGCGAGAGCCCTCTCTTGGACCATGTTTTGGAGTAAAGGGTGGGGCCACAGGTGGTGGTTACGCTCAGGTTGTTCCAATGGAGGATATCAATCTTCATTTTACAGGAGACATACACGCAGTTGGAGCTGCGCATAATCTTCTTGCGGCAATGATCGACAATCATATAAAACATGGCAATGAACTGGGAATTGATCCAACTAAGGTTTATTGGAATAGATCTCTGGATATAAACGATCGGGCTTTGCGAAAAATTATTGTAGGCCTTGGTGGCCATATAAATGGAATGCCACGGGAAAGCTCTTTTATGATTACAGTAGCCTCAGAGGTTATGGCCATTTTATGTCTCTCAGAGAATATATCTGACCTTAAGGCTCGCCTTGGTAAAATTATAGTTGGAAGGACATATACTGGTGAAATAGTTACAGCCAAGGATCTCAATGCCCATGGCGCAATGGCTGCGCTTCTTAAAGAAGCGCTAAAGCCAAATTTAGTTCAGACCCTTGAAAATACCCCAGCAATAATTCATGGAGGCCCCTTTGCTAATATTGCCCATGGATGCAATTCAATACTTGCCACAAAAATAGCTTTAAGCCACTGCGATTATGTTGTTACAGAGGCTGGCTTTGGTGCTGACCTTGGTGCAGAGAAATTTTTCAACATAAAATGCAGAATTGCAGGTTTTACCCCTGATTGTGTAGTAATTGTTGCCACTGCAAGGGCGCTTAAGATGCATGGAGGTGTGCATAAGTCTGAGCTTAAATATGAGAATCTGGAAGCTCTTGCTAAGGGATTGGAAAACCTGGAAAAGCATATTGAAAACATTGAAAGATTTAAGCTGCCAGTTGTGGTCGCCATCAATAAGTTTCATAATGATACAGAGGCTGAGCTTTCTATGATTAAAAATTTTTGTGATAAAAAAGCTATTGCCTTTTCCCTATCCGAGGTCTGGGAAAAAGGAGGTGAGGGTGGTCTTGATCTTGCTCAAAAGGTTATGGATCTTGCCAATGAGCATAAGAGATCTGATTTTAGATTTTTATATGACTTAGATGAGCCTCTCTCAACAAAGATTGAAAAGATTGCTACTGAAATTTATGGAGCGGATTCTGTTGTTTATTCAAAGGATGCTCTTAAAAAGATCGATACAATCAATTCCGAGGGTTTTGGCAACTTGCCTATTTGTATGGCAAAGACTCAGAATTCTATATCTGATGACCCAACTTTGCTTGGCAGGCCCAAGGGTTTTAGATTGCATGTAAGAGATTTAGCTGTTTCTGCTGGAGCAGGCTTTATTGTTGTCTATACTGGAGATATTATGACAATGCCGGGGCTTCCAAAAAAACCTGCTGCTGTGGATATAGACATAGATGATGATGGCAAAATAAGCGGTTTGTTTTAAATTACATAGCATCAATAAATGACAATAGCCTCTTTAGCATAGAGGCTATTGTCATTTAAAAGACTTATTTTTTTTAAATAAATACTCTATTACCCCACCACCGAAGGCTGCTGGGATAATATTTTTTTGATTTTACACCAAAAATTATATTTAGGAATAATTACTGAAAAATTTATAAAATTTTTTTAAAAAAATGCAGATTGTTTTTAAATCAAAATTTTTATATTATAAATTTATTATACATTTATCTTTATAAAGTCTAAGATTTGCAATTCTAATTTTTAATTAAAACTAAACTTTTGCAATAGGCTAATTTAATTCTATGAATTTGATTTTTTAAAAGTAAACAATGTTCTCAAAAAACTAATATAATTATTATTTAAACTAAATTTATTCTTTTTTGGGAATATTGATTTATTAAGAGACTCTTATTTTTAAATAGAAACAACTTTCCTTGACAAAAGTCCGTCCCGACTTTATGTAATTTAGCAGGTAAAGTAAAGAATGCTACAGAGCTTTCTTTGCTTTGAAATATATAAACAAAAATTTTAAACATTTATGAATGTGGAGGCTAAAACATGAAGGTTTTCAGATCCCTTTTTCCAGCCCTGCTTGCAGTTTCTTTAATGGCTGGTAATGTCTTTGCAAGTCACTATGACTATCTCACAGACTTAAGCGCTGAGTGGATAGCAAATCCAAACAGACTTGCAACAACAAGTGGCGCAGATGCAGCTGTATACAACCCCGCTGGTACTGCCTTTATGAACAATGGTTTATATTTCAATGTTTCAAATCAAACAATTCTTAATTTCTACAGTGCTGAAGTAGCTTCTGATTATCCCGGTGATTTTAAAGAGTCTAAATCTCATAAGCCAAGCCCTGTGGTGCCTAATGTTTTTCTTGTATACAAGCAGGATGATTGGTCAGCCTTTGCTATGGTCAACCTCATTACAGGAACTGGTTCTTTTAATTATGCCAATGGTCTGCCCTCTGTAAATGAAAAGATAAGGATAGCAGCCACAAGTGGACTCTATGGGCCTTTGAGTGCTCAGCTGGTGGATCAAGTTATAACAGCTGCGGATTTTGCTGGTGGCACACAACCAGATCTTTCAGATACAACCGCAGCGACAAAAATTAAAAATTCAAGACTCCTGGGAACTATCAATTGCGAGGTTAGGGGAGCTGGAATTGCACCTGCCATTGGTGGTGCTTATAAATTCAATAATATGGTTGCAGCATCTCTTTCAGTGAGATATTTAACCTCAATAAAATCCTCTAAAGCTACTTTTGTAAGAGGTGGCAAGAATGGTCTGGATCTTAATATCCTTGAAGCCGAGATGAAGGCTACTGGAATTACTCCAGTTGTTGGTCTTAATATTAGACCTGCTGATGCTCTTAATGTAGGTTTTTCTTTTGAAGCTCCAACAAAGCTGGAATATGAAATTGATATTAAGAAGGATCTATCTGTAGATCATATTGTATCCGCTGCTGGCGGAAAACCAGATGGAGGAAAGTATAGATTTGATCTTCCAGGAAAGGTAAATTTTGGTGTGGAGTATGCTGTAACAAATGATTTCAAGGTCATGGCTTCAGGTATATATTACCTCTCTAAATGGATGAAGATGGAAAAATTTGACAGCACAGGAAAGAAGGTTGATATTGATAAAAAATCACACTCATACGAAATCGGTGCAGGCTTTGAATGGAAGTTTATTCAAAATGTTGCATGGACAGGTGGTATCGTGTGGGATTACATCAATCAGCCAGAAGAAAATATCTCCGATGAGCTTTTCAAAAATAACTGTTTGAATGTTGGTACAGGTTTTTCAATTGATGCCAATGACAGAACAAAGTTTACCATAGGATTTATGAGAAACTTCTATCCTGATCTTAAAAGAAGTAATGGAGCAGAAGCTGCAAATGGATCCTTTGCCCTTGTAAGTGGTAAGCCTGTTCCTCTTACAAGTAAGTATGACGAGACATACCACAAAGAGTCTTGGGTGGTTGCTGTTGGTATGCAGTATAACTTCTTATAATATGTAAATATTATTTTTAAAAAATCAGGCTGGTCTAAGTTACCAGCCTTTTTTTATTGACTAAGGGGCTTTGTATATTTTTATATATCTCATGGATAAAAAATTTTATGTATACATTATTCGATGCGCAGGAGACAGACTTTATACAGGTATTACAGCATTCCCAGAACAGCGTATTGAGGAGCACAGGCAGGGTAAAGGTGCAAAGTGGACTCGAAGTTTTAAACCTCTGAGCCTTGAGGCCCTCTGGGAACTTGAAAGTAGATCTCATGCCTTGAAGGTTGAATGCCTTATTAAAAAGCTCACCAGGGGAAAAAAACTACAGCTAATTGCAAATCCCTTTACATTACAGGAGATTGTATCCACCAGATATAAAGATATTTTTATTTCCGTTTCTCAATTTAAAAATATTGACAGCTTTCTCTAATTATTCCTAAGTATAATTTTTCGTGTAAAATCAAGAAAATATTATCC
>ERZ795051.5982-NODE-5982-length-10377-cov-4.241426_pt1 | contig 10377 bp, 8 predicted proteins | sample MGYA00375135_ERZ795051 | MGnify/ENA primary metagenome ERZ795051 (study PRJEB30180, sample SAMN05720222) | activated sludge metagenome | isolation source: Anaerobic digester | place: Japan | collected 2015-05-26 ... | reverse complement strand
CGAGAATTACCTTTTCCATCTCACTAATGATATCTTCTACATCATCCAGAGAATGGACGTCATTCTCCATAAGGAATTTCCTCATTTCTTTCCTGTTTATAAATCCCTCAAACTTCTCTTTATTCTTAGTATCCTTTTCTACCATAATTATTCCCATCCTTTCTTTATATTATTCTAGGAAGTTTACACAGTTTATTTTACACCCTCGGGGGAGGTGGCTAAGACCTTCTGGTAATCGTCGATAACTCTATCAAATGCAGGTAAAACCATAATTTCTAGTTCTGACTTCCTGTACTTTTCTAGCCAGAGTTCCTCGAATCTTCTTCTGAAGTCGACCATCTGATCCATAAGATTAAAAATGTCTTCCCTCTTAAAGTTCTTCTTAAAAAGAGAGATAACTTTTTCTGCAGTGTAGACCTGTGCTTCTGCAGCAAATTCATAGTATCTCAGGATATCATTTTTATAATCTCCTTCAACCCTTGCCTTTCTAATAATGTTTAGAGATTCTTCACTATCCTCAATTACTTCCCTTGCCTCCTCAATAGATATCCCTGTAATGTTCTTCATCTCATCAAGAGTGGCAAAGAACAGTCTGGAGGGAAAAGATTTCCAATTCTTTATAATCTCTGCAGATTTGCCCAGGAGAACAGTTGCCCTTCCCAAATCACCACTGTCCTGGAAGAAGCAGGCAGAAAAACGTCTCTGTAGATTTTCCCCGGCGTATTCAGTATTCCAGGAGATATCTGCCCCATTGAGAATACCATACCAGGCATTTTCTATAAAGTTTATTCCTCCATCCCGCCATTCAGTGTTGAGAACCCCTTTTGCCCCATATTCTAAACCTGACCTGGAAAAATTAAGGATATTGTCAAAGGCAAGCTCTGTAAATGGAAAAAACGATCCCCAGGAACAGGTAGAAGGACAGACATAATAATCCAGACCTGCCTCTTCCAGATTTTTGTTAAATTTAAACCAGCGCCCTTCCCTTGAATAATCCCAATTCAACGCAATTACATCTTTTGGAAAGATGGAGAGAGTCTTCTGGTCAAATTCACCGGGGAGAACATCCTGATGATAGTGGAGGATAACATCTGCCCAGCACATAATTCTCTTCCCATATTTTTCTGCTATCTTCTTCAACTTTAAAATATGTTCCAGAAATACCATATCTGTTCCCTTTTCTTTACAAAGTTCATAGGATTGACCCTTTCCAAGACTCCATGGTTCATCACAACAGACATTAAATAAATCTGAAGAGAATAGCGGAAGGAGCTCATCGAATAGACTTTCAAGAAAATAATAGGTCTGTGGATGTGCTGGAGAGATTGTATTTCCAAATTCAAGCCCGACTTCCTTACCTGTCAGCCAGTCCAGCCACCATGTTTCTCGAGAGGTTGATTTCAACCCCTCAATTCTATATTCTCCTCTTCCTGAATCTTCAGCAAGATCGGGATAATGGCACAGGATATCAGCCATATGACCGAGACAGGGAATTGCAGGAACAAGTTCTATCCCATGGAGTTTACAATAGGAATCAAGTCTGAGAATATCTTCACTATTTAAGGGATTTACATCATATCCTATTGCAGGATGATTTCTGTAATGAAAAGTATGCTCTGTATATATCTGCAACTGGTTAATCTTGAAATGCCCGAGAAGTTCTACTATAGTGAACAGCTCTTCAATCTTTGGGACCATAGCTGGCTGTGAAATATCATAGTGTAGCCCTCTCACTTTATAGGTGGGATAATCTGTTATTTTTAAACAGGGGATTTCTGTACCTGTCTGATCAAGAATCTGGATGAGGGTCTGTATACCATAATAAGCACCTTTAACTGTTCTTGCTTCAATTAAAATTCTTTCGCAAGAAATGTCCAGTATATACCCTTCTTCATTCTTTATTTCATCTGAGGACCAGTTAAGCTCTATTCCTTTCTTTATCTCCGCATTCCCTGAAACTTTTGAGTATCTCCACCCTTCTGGTAATACATCCTTCAATTTTTCAACTGCATTTAGAATCATTGGCTGGGTTTCTTCTCGCCAGTAAATATATGATGGATTTAACCTGAAAACCCCTTCTTTTTCTTCAATCTTCTTTGGCTGTGGTAATAGATAAAACATCTTCCTCTCCTCTCTCAGGAATAAATCTCTCAGATTTTCCTGTCATACGATTTATAATTATTCTTATTTCCTCATCTCTTCAACTGTCTCAATTACAGCATCTGCCATATATTCTAATTGGTCATCTGTAAGTGGGTAGAGTGGTAAATGAGTGGCTCTATGCCTGAATGCTTCCTCTGCATTTGGACAACTCTCCTCCATCTCATCAACATTATAACCCAGCTGCTTCATCCTTGTAAATTTGTATAGAGGAGCAAAATGGAATATCTGGGTCACTCCTCTCTGGGTAATCTTCTCTTTAAATACCTGAATATCTCCTTTAAGGACAGATGGGTCAATCTGGAAAAGATATAAATGATAGGTGCTCTTTATATCTTCTGTATCCAGTAACTGCGGAATAATCCCCGGAACACCCTCGAAACGAGAATTGAGATATTCCGCAGCCTTTCTCCTTCTCTCAATGATTCTATTCAGCCTTTTCAGCTGGCTTAAAAGAACAACTGCCTGGATTTCTGTAACAGAATAATTTCCTGGGATAAAGTAATCTCCCCTCCCTTTTAAGGCAACAACATCATAAAGCCATAAATCAATCGGGTGAGAGCTATCAAATCCTCCAAATCTTGCAATCTGGAAATCTTTTCCACAGGAATGATTGGTAACAAGAAGTCCTCCTTCACCACAGGCGTTGATGTTTTTTACCTCATGAAAACTATAGGCACCAAAGTCTCCTATCGTTCCAATCATCTTCCCCTTGTAAGAAGCACCGAAAGCATGCGCAGCATCCTCCAGAACAATAAGATTGTATTTTTCTGCAAGTTCCATAATCGGATCCATATCGCATGGATATCCTCCGATATGTACAGGAACAATCATCTTTGTTCTTTCAGTAATTTTTCTCTCTATATCCTTCGGATCGATGTTCACTGTCCTTGGATCAACATCGGCAAGGACAACTTTTGCTCCGATTGATAAAGGATAATTAATTGTGGACAAGAAGGTAATTGCAGGTGCAATAACCTCATCTCCTGCTTTTAATCCGGCAAACTTATAAGCAACCTCAAATCCGTGGGTTGCACAGGAAAGAAAACAGGTGTATTTACAATTCAGGAATTTTCTTGTTTCTTCTTCTATCTCTGAGACTTTTGAGCCTAAGGTTAGCTTTGTCTGTAATCTTCCCTTCTCAATCAGTTTCTCAATCTCTTCTCTCACTTTCTTTAACTGATCTTGATAAACATCCTCTTCCTCGTCTCCCTGGGGGATAAGAAATTTTATTATCTCCATAATATCTTCTTCATTAATATTCTCACCTACCGCTGCCCATGGAACCCTTGCTTCTCCGGTATTATACCTGAAATCCGATACTTTCTTCTCCATGTTCTACCTCCTGATAAATTTTTAAGCTTAGTTATATTATAGTTAATCCTTAAGGAATTACAAGTTTCCGCGTTAACAAAACTACGTCAATAGTCTGTGAAAATGTCAGGAGAAGGAAATGAAACATATGAGATTAATTTGTATCCCGTAGGGGCAATTCATGAATTGCCCCTACAATTTCGTCTTTTATAATAATAATCCCATGCCTTTTTTCTTCCTCCCCCATCTCGGGGGAGGATAGAGGTGGGGGCCAAGAATAGGTCAGAACTATTTACCCATGACAATATCACAGAACGTTAACAAAACTATTGACTTTTATAACAACTGAAGTATAATTTAGCAGATATGAAAATTGCCTTAGCTTATAATAAGAAACCTGAAGAAGATATACTGGAAGATGATGAGCCCCCGGACCGGTACGCGGAATATGATCCGCCCCGGACTATAGAGGCTATAACTTCAGCCTTAGAATCTTTAGGACATAAAGTCTTTCCGATAGAGGCAAAGAAGGATTTCTTAGAAAGAATTTTGGAGATTTCTCCCGATATAGTCTTTAATATCGCAGAAGGACTAAAGGGAGAATCGAGAGAGTCGCAGGTCCCTGCTATTTTAGAATGGCTCGGAATTCCTTATACTGGTTCAGACCCACTAACAATGGCTATAACCTTAGATAAACCAATCACCAAGAAGATCTTACAGGTTGAAGGGATTCCTACACCCAGGTTTGCAGTTGTATCTGAATCTGAAAATCTCACATCTGTAGAAAGTCTAAATTTCCCATTAATTGTAAAACCAAGTCATGAGGGTTCAAGTATGGGCTTAAATAGTAAAAGTATTGTATATTCCTGTAAAGAACTGAAAGAAAGGGTAGATATTATTATTAAATTCTATAACCAACCAGCTTTAGTGGAAGAATTTATAGAAGGTCGAGAACTCACAGTGGGTATACTTGGTAACTCTCCACCAGAGGTACTGCCAATAAAAGAGCTGGATTTTTCTGGTGTTCCTGAAAATCTGGGAAGATTTGCCAGTGGGGAGATAAAGGCAAAATACTGGTATCTGGTAAAGCATTACTGTCCTGCCCCTCTTGATGAGGGTCTATATGAAAGGATCAAAAACGTATCTCTAAAGGTCTTTAAGGTTCTCAGATGCAGAGACCTGGCAAGACTGGATATAAGACTCTCAAAAGATGGAACACCATATGTACTGGAGATAAATCCCCTCCCAGATTTAGACCCGAAAGAGGGTAATTTCCCGGATATGGCAAGAGTTAAAGGGATGAGTTATAAAGAATTGATAAATGCAATACTGAATGCTGGAGTATCGAGATATCCAAACCTTTTAAATATCGAGGGAAGCAGAGAAAGATGATAGCAGAAACGGCAGATTCAGAAGATATAAAAAGAGCTTTTGGAATTGATAAAAAGACATGGGAAGATTGGAGATGGCAGATAAAAAACAGGATCACCACCTTAGAGGAGTTAGAGAAGATATTGAATTTAACTGAGAGGGATAAGGAAGAGATAGGGGAGAGTCTGAAAACTCTGAAGATGTCAATTACACCTTACTATCTTTCTCTAATAGACCAGTCCAGGTATAACGATCCAATAAGATTACAGTCAATTCCAAGTCTGTTAGAGCTGGAAAAGACTCCTTATGAGGTAGAAGACCCATTAAAAGAAGATTCATATTCTCCTGTACCAGGATTAATACATCGTTATCCTGATAGAGCCCTCCTGCTGGTAACAGACTCCTGCCCTACCCTATGCAGACATTGCACGAGGAGAAGATTAACAGAAAAGATTGAGAGGAAAAGTACTCACTTAGATTTGAATAAAGCAGTTGAATATATCTCATCACATAGAGAGATCAGGGATATCATTATCTCTGGGGGAGACCCGTTAATACTCTCAGATCAGATGCTGGAAAGGATAATCTCCAGCATAAGAAAAATCAAGAATGTTGAGATTATCAGAATAGGGACGAGAGCCCCAGTCACCCTACCTCAAAGAATAACTCCAGAACTATGCGAGATGCTAAAGAGATACCATCCGATATGGATAAATACACATTTTAACCATCCGAAAGAGATCACTGAAGAGTCATCCAGGGCATGTGAGATGTTAGCTGATACAGGCATTCCTCTTGGTAATCAATCGGTACTCTTAAAGGGTATAAATGACGACCCTGATATAATGAAGAATCTGGTCCAGGGATTACTTAAGATAAGGGTAAGACCCTATTATTTATACCAGTGTGACATGGTGGAGGGTCTTTCTCATTTCAGAACCACTGTCGAAAAAGGGGTAGAGATTATAGAGGCTCTCCAAGGGTTTACCTCCGGGCTGGCAGTTCCAACATTTGTCATAGATGCCCCTGGAATGGGCAAAATCCCGATAAGCCCCCAGTATGTGGTTGGGCGAGAGGGGAATCAGATAATACTCAGAAACTTCGAGGGAAGAATCTCCGCCTACACGAACCCGGGCTAACTCTGGATCTTCTCCAGTGCGGTATGTATAATATCCACCGCTTCGTCTGTATTCCATCTACCCATATTTATTACCAGATGGTACAGCGATGGGTCACTCCAATCCACCCCATAAAACCTGCGGAGATACTCTGAAGATGCCCTGTCTTTAGTTTCCATATAATCTTTTGCCTCGTTTCTCGTCAGACTGCGATTCAGCATTATACGACCTATTCTCTGTTCTACAGGGGCTACTATCCTTATATGGAGTACTCCAGGAGCATCTCTAAGTATAACCTGACTACCCCTTCCCACTATAACAACATTACCTATCTCTCTCAGTCTCTCTATAGTTCTCTGGATGAGTTTTAAAGCCCTCTCTTCGTCCAGAACCTCTGTCATATGGGTTATCTCACCTGAAGAGTTCTTGCCTTTTACCGTAATAGTTGCCAGTGGTTCCCTTCGTCTAAAGAGGTTATCTATAAAAGACCTGAGTTTATAGCTATCCTCAGAATAATCTATAACCTCCTCTTCAGATATCCCCATCTTTACTGCAACTTCTGTCATAAGCTCCTTGTCAAAATAGCGATATCCCAGTACTTCACATAACCTGTGTGCCACATCATCTCCACCACTACCTACTTCTCTAGATATTGTTACTATTGACAAACAATTCACCTCCTTATCTATCCAGCCAGATAGATCCAAAGCTGGTTTAAAAGTCCAGCCAGGATCAAAGAGATAAGTATCTCTCCAATAACAATTAAGGTGGAAGTAATATTACCCAACTCTTTTTTCAGGGCTGCCACCGTAGCCAGACAGGGTACATAAAGTGTTACAAAGAAGGAAAAAACGAACATCTGCCTGGGGTTTAATATCGTTGAGAAATTTGTAGTTCCACTGAATGTGGAGAGTAAAATCAGGGTAAGTTCCTTCCTTAACAGCCCAAATATCAAAACAACTCCAGTTATTGGAGGAAGTCCAAGCCAATTCACTATAATAGGACTCAGTATCCTATTTATGGTATCAAACCATCCAAAAATCTTTATCAATTCTAAAATCACAGACCCCAACATTATATAGGGGAGAGCTATATATAGGAATTCCTTTATTCTAAACCAGGACTGTCTTAGACTTGGCTTGAGAGGCGGTATTCTTATATCAGGGACTTCCATAATGAGCCCTGGAGTCTCACCGGGATAGTATCTATTCATCAGAAACCCAGCCATATAAACTATAACTAAATCTAAGAGATATATAACAAAAGCCCACTTCAACCCCATAAAGGCACCTACAAGCCCCAGGATAACAACCGTCCTGGCAGAACAGGGTATAAGTGTAGCAAGAAGACTGGCTATGACCCTCTCTCTTCTACTCTCCAGAATTCTCGTACCCAAAATAGCCGGGACATTGCAACCATAACCCATAATAATGGGTATAGCTCCCTTACCGTGAAGCCCAAGTTTGTGCATAATATTATCTGTTAAAAACGCAATACGAGCAAGGTAGCCGCTATTCTCAAGAAAAGATAAAAATATGTAGAATGGCAGGATATAGGGGAGGGCTATCGTTATACCAGATATAATCCCACTTAAAAGACCATCCCAGAGGAGCTCTTTAACAGTTTCAGGAAGTGCAAGACTATTAACCATTGGGGCTAATCTGGAGAAGAGACCCTCCAGAAGAGAAGAACCAATAGAACCAATTTTAAAAAGGACGATAAACGCTACAAAGAGGAAGAACCCCATAGAGATATATCCAAAGACAGGATGAAGCAGGACTGAATCCAGCCTCTGAAGAAGGGTTCTCTTACCCGCTTCATAGTGCTGAGAGGTCCTCGCTATACGGCTAGCCAGAGCGTATCTCTCTGAAGATAATATAACTTCTATCGGTTCCCCATGAGTTTCTTCAAGCCCTCTCCTTATTACGTCCGCCCTTTCTAAAACTTCTTCTGGTAGATTGAGTCTCTTTATATCCTCATCATTTTCGATAATCTTTATAGCCAGCCACCTGACAGGATATTCTGGATAGGCGTTATCCAGTATCTTTTCCAGCTCTTCTATACTCTGCTCTATCTCTCCACCGTACAAAGGTGGGGCAACACTGTCCTGTTTATCTGCTGACTCAATGGCGACGGTCAAAAGTTTATTTAATCCCGTCCCCCTGGTGGCTATAACTCCAACAGCCGGGATGCTAAGAAGTTTGGAAAGGGCATCTATATCAGTTTTTAACCCCTTTGATTCTGCCACATCAAGTTGATTTACAGCAAGAACCAAAGGTCTTTCCATCTCCAGAAGTTGCAGGGTCAGGAAGAGACTCCTCTCCAGAAGGGAGGCATCTATAACATTAATTATCACATCCGGGATTCCGGAGATTATAAACTCTCTGGCTATCAATTCTTCTTCGGTATATGTAGAGAGACTATAAATTCCGGGAAGGTCTACTATCCTTATTCTTCTATCCCTGTATCTAATCCATCCCTCAGTCCTCTCCACTGTCTTACCTGGCCAGTTGCCTATAATCTGATTACCACCAGTAAGCTGATTAAAAACTACGCTCTTGCCAGCATTAGGGTTACCGGCAAGAGCGATTGTTATCTCTTTTTTCGATATATGTGAATCTAAACTTCTACTCGTGGACTTCTTCAACATAGATTTTGTCTGCTATCCCTCTGCCAAGGGCATACACTGCCCCTTTTATCTTTATGGCAACAGGACCTCTGGGTGCAGACCTTATAACTTCAACCTCCTGTTCGGGGACAAATCCTAGGTCAGTCAATCTCTTTATTACCGCCATACCGCCTTCAATCCTGACTATCTTTCCTCTCTCTCCTGTCTTTAACATGGATAGAGGTTTAATCATAAGGGGCTACAATCTTTCCCTCTATACTCGAAGCAGCTGCAACAGCCGGACCACAGAGATAGACTTCACTTTCTGGATGCCCCATCCTTCCTATAAAGTTTCTATTCGTAGTGGCTAAAGCCTTTTCTCCTTTAGCCAGGATCCCCATATGTCCCCCCAAACAGGGACCACAGGTAGGTGTAGAAACGCTGGCACCAGCAGATATAAAGATTTCTATAAGTCCTTCCTTTAAAGCCTGACGATAAATCTCCTGGGTAGCCGGAATAACTATAAGTCTTACATATGGATGTACCTTTCTTCCCTTCAAGATCTGGGCGGCTATCCTGAGATCTTCCATCCTGCCATTGGTACAGGAGCCTATAACAACCTGGTCTATATAAATATCTCCAGCATCCTCCACCGCTTTCACATTCGATGGTAAATGGGGAAGTGCTACTTCTAAAGGAATAGCCGAAACATCTATCTCCATTACATCTCTATAGTAGGCGTCCTCATCTGGAAGATATATCCTGTACGGTCTCTTATTTCTACCCTTTTCGTATTCTGCCGTGATATCATCGAATGGTACAATACCATTCTTGGCTCCAGCCTCTACAGCCATATTGCACATGGTAAACCTTGAATCCATTGATATATACTTCAGTGCTTCTCCAGAAAATTCCATAGACATATAATTTGCCCCTTCCACACCAATACGACCTATAATGTTTAATATGATATCCTTACCGGTAACCCATCTTCCCGGTCTACCATAAAGGACAAATTTTATACTCTCAGGAACCCTGAGCCAGATGTCACCAGTTGCCCACACATTAGCGATATCTGTACTTCCAACCCCTGTAGAAAAGGCTCCCAAAGCACCATAAGTACAGGTGTGAGAATCTGCGCCAATAAATACATCTCCAGGGACAACAAGTCCCTCTTCAGGAAGAAGGGCGTGCTCAATACCTGTCCGCCCTACCTCATAGTAGTATTTGATATTCATCTTACGTGCAAATTCTCTCAATATTTTACACTGTTCAGCGCTTGCTATATCTTTGTTGGGTGTAAAATGGTCAGGGATAAGAGCAATCCTCTCCTCATCAAAAACTTTATCTACACCTATCTTTTGAAACTCCTTTATAGCTAAAGGGGCTGTAATATCGTTCGCAAGAGAAAAATCTACCTTAGCGACTACAAACTCCCCGCTGTGAACCTCTTCCCTATCAGTATGTGTTGAAATAATCTTTTCAGTAAGTGTCATTCCCATAGTCTTTCCCTCATAATTATATCAATCAAATAAGAATTAGACAAGTGCTCTATTTATAGCATTTATATAAGCAATAGCACTGGCTTCAAGTACATTCTTGCTGGTACCTCTACCGGTGAATATCTCTCCATTCTTCTTAAGTTTCACCAGAGACTCTCCCAGTGCATCCTTTCCTGTGGTAACAGACTTGAGAGAGAAATCTATAAGTTCAAAGTGCATTTCAACTGCCTTCTCTATGGCATTGAACAGGGCTTCAACAGGACCATCACCCTCTGCTTCTCCGTGGAATGTCTTTTCTCCCTTC
>ERZ795051.5981-NODE-5981-length-10382-cov-9.299893_pt1 | contig 10382 bp, 10 predicted proteins | sample MGYA00375135_ERZ795051 | MGnify/ENA primary metagenome ERZ795051 (study PRJEB30180, sample SAMN05720222) | activated sludge metagenome | isolation source: Anaerobic digester | place: Japan | collected 2015-05-26 ... | reverse complement strand
TGGCTGCCCTGTAAATCTCCTGAAATGTTCCGCGTGTCCTCATTGTATCCTCCTTTTGTTTTCTAACCCTTATCCCACCCGCCCCTGTTGCCAAAAAGAAACCATGACAATGACGGAGTAGAGCTAGGAAATATGATAATAGGGTCATGATTTGCTCCTTGAGCCCTTCAAGGGGGCCTCATTAGTCACCGACGAAGGGCTCGAGGATATATAATCTTTTTTGATTTTATCTCTACAGATGGAGCAAATACCATGAGATATAAAATCATCAAAGACATTATAGGATTTATAAATAATCTTCCCGCACCAAGCGCATATAACTGTTATATTACTCATAACCTAAACAACCCTTTCCCCGTTTTCGTCAACTACAACGATAAAAGCATTCTCTGCGGGAATCTTCTTTTTTGCCAAATTCTTAGCTGCATTATAAGCCCTATGATAACATTCATAAGGCCTTGTATACCAAGATTTCATCGTAACCTTATTGTGAGCAATTCCTCTGTAATAACGTTTCATAAGTCATATCCTCCTTCTTTTGTTTATATATTAATTATCGGCATAAATAAAAAAAACTTAAATAAAAAAATTAAAAAAAACATAAATAAACAAGATGAACTGATCTCTTAACCATTTTTTTTCAAACGCTTCACTTTTTTAGCGTTTGAAAAAAAATATTAAATGAATGTTTCTCACAACTTGGGAATTCGACCGAATGAAAAAAACCGTGAGGAACGAACAGCTGTGCTGGCGCGGTTTTTTTCAAAGGTCGAATTGTCGCTTTCACAAAAATGTGTTACATCTTTTTATGCTTGACATTCTGTGAAAAGTCTGGCTCATAAGCTTAAAGGTGATGAAACGTGTTTCGTATTGTAGTAGGAAAACCAGGATCGGGAAAGTCATATTATGCAGTAAACTACCTACGAAAGTTCTGCACGTATGATAAAATATATAATAACCTTGAGTTGAATGACGAAGTATTACTAATCACTAATATTGATGATATTAAAGTTCGTCATATCACAGTCGATCAGTTTTTCGAGTATCGCCTTTATATCGTTGATAACATGCGAGAATATCTAAAGAAGTATAGATATAAACGCGCTATTATAATTGTTGATGAAGCACAGAAGTATTTTTCTGGAATTCGAGATAATGATCTTTTTTACTTTTTCGAGTATCATCGCCATTTAGGATGTGATATTTTTCTTATTTCTCAGTCTGTATCACCTTTTCCCAGGCGCCTTGTTACCCTCGCTGAATACATAGTTGAAGCCTTGCCTAGAGTTTATAAGACTGTCGGGTTCAAATATCGAAACAAAGATACTGACACTGGTGAGGTTATTTTCACAACGTATGTACGTATAGATCAAACAACGTTTCATCTGTACAAATCTTTCGATGTGGATGAGATTGTTAAACCTAAACCTGTTGTAGCTATGAAGCTAGGGGCAGGTGTTGTTGCTTTCGTGGCTATTATTGCCGGTGCGTTTTTTTGGGTTATGAATGGCAACCTGTTTGCAAACAATCGTAATACTAAGATCGTGGATCAAGTAAAAGTATCGTCGAAATCAGAATTATTGAGTATACCGACTGGGCCCATGGATGTTACACAGTTCGTCCAGGCAAAGACAGATGCTGAGAAGAAAGAGAAAATTGAGGATGAGGTTGATGACCTTCCCGCTTATATGATTTTGGATCGTGCCGATATTACAGAAGATATTGTGCCACACGGAAAGCTCAAGGGGACTTTGACAACAAATGATAAAGTATACCTGTTATACAAATAATTTAGATAGTCATATGCTCGCCGGCGGGAGTGAGGCGAGCATATGACTATCGTAAAAAAGGGCCCTTTCCGGGTGAAGCCGGAAAAGGACCAGGTTGTAAAGATAATGCGGTGAAGCCGGAAAAGGACCAGGTTGTAAAGATAATGCCGAGAGTGCAGAATAGTAGATACAATCAAAGATTTAGTCAATGGCTAAATCATGGGATGCTCGCAGAATGCTACAAAGAGGGGTCGCTTGATCTTTATCAAGGAGATCCTAACGAGAACTCATATCTTCTGTGGGAAGACGGAACATCAGAAGTCGTGGAGACAGACGATATTGACCTTATCTTGAACATAATGTCCACACCGGGGGGGGATGATGAGGGGGATGAATCAGTACAATCTATCATTGAGAGGTCGAAAGCTTGCAACCGGACTGTTGCTAAGCTGCATGGTGAAGATACAGGTCTAAATTACATAAAAAGATTGCACTGTTTGAAGTGGTGGTGTCCAACATGCGGGACACATCGCAGTTCATCGGGTAGGATGATACCTGGCGAGATACAGAAAAATAGGCGGAGGGCTATTTTCGCTAGGATGAATGGTGGTTTTGAGATTTGCAATAAGAGAGATTTTGAGCAATTAATAAGGACTTTGAACACCATAACAATGATACAGTATGTTTTTACAGTTCCATCAGAACATAGAGAGATTTTTAAGTCAAAAGAAGGCCTTAACAGGCTCTTTGGCTCTGCTAAGCGCATTCTAGCAAAGGAGCATCCAGGCACAGGACAGATTGCATATATGCACGTTGTTGGTGATGAGAGTATAGATTTCCATCCTCATGTAAATGTGCACGTTATGATACCTGGAAACGTAAGGGTCTGTCCGCCAACAGGTGAAAAGGACTTACAGTTAAATCGAATAAAATCGTCATGGGCTCGGGCGCTGAGGGCTCATGGGTGCCTAGGAGTAAAGGATGGCTCCGTTGTTGTCCATAAAAGTTTTGTAGCTCAAAAAGACAGTTATAAAAAAAAGCTGCATAGAATAAAGTACATGAGCAGAACTATCGATAATTCATATTTAGCAAAGTGGAAAGAATGCGGCGATTATTCAATGATAGAATTTACCATCAAGGAGCTTAGGGGCTTTCGGTACATCCGTTATTGGGGAGAGTTGTCAAACTCAAGGTATCAAGAATGGTATACAAGAATACTGAATTTTCAGGGATATCAAAGTGATGAGGTAGATAAAATGAAGGAAAGAAAGTTAAGGACGCGAGAAGAGCGGGCAGCCGGTGAGCGGTTGGTTCTGGATTGGGTTGGCTATTTGGATATTGATGCATTGAAAATCAATCCAAACGTAATAGTTACTCAATTATCAAAAGATTTTTACAAGGTAGAGTACAAAAAAACAAAAAAAGGGGAAAGAAAATGGCAAACAAGGTAATAGTTGAAATGCGTGGTGTCACGGTACGTTATTTGGGCAGGCGGTCAAGGCCGGGGAAACCCGATACTGAATATTTCAAAGGGGAAATAAGTACTGAGTATGGGCCGGAGATGATTAATATCACGGGGAATGGTGTCGAGGTTGGCAAAACATACGATATGTCTGTTATTATAGGAACGTATAACGATACATTGTGGTTCCGCAAGGTTGCAATCCTGGACGAAGCTAAAAAGTTTTAGGAGGAGACATGCTACCCATAATTGATCCTGGGTTCTTTTCATCCAGCTCGGAAATGGTGCTGGTTGATTATTTCCTAGGAATAGGGTTTACTCTACTAGTGCCTATGATCGTAATATGTTTGGCGATCATGCTAACGCAACGGTCATAAAAATGGTTTGTCCATATATCGAAGGTGAAGGATATTATTGCTCATGGGATGATTATTACTATGAAAATCATTCCAGCTGTATACAGGCTTCGACAGTAAGTGTTCTGGGCGAACCTGTAATTATGGATAAGTCTGATTTCTATATGATGTCAGGAACTTTCGGAGTGTTGTTATCAATAGTGATTGTTTGGGCGTTCTTAAAATCAATTTTGTGATAACGGCAAAGCCTTATCAAATAAAAAAAAGAGAGGTGATAAGATGAAAAAGTTTTTTAGTAAAGCAAAGGTGTTTTATCAGGCGGGTATCCTGGCGCTGATCGGCATGCTTTTGCCTGTGGCAGCAAAGGCAGAGCCTTCACTTACGCTTCCTTCGAGTGTTGATCTGTCGGCGCTTTTCCCTTATGCGTCCGCAATAGTTGCTGCACTGGTAACCTTGATCGTGATCAGGAAAGCGATCAAGCTTAGTAACAGGTCTTAATTCCTATAAAAAAAAGAGAGGTGTTAAGATGAAAAAGTTTTTTAGTAAAGCAAAGGTGTTTTATCAGGCGGGTATCCTGGCGCTGATCGGCATGCTTTTGCCTGTGGCAGCAAAGGCAGAGCCTTCACTTACGCTTCCTTCGAGTGTTGATCTGTCGGCGCTTTTCCCTTATGCGTCCGCAATAGTTGCTGCACTGGTAACCTTGATCGTGATCAGGAAAGCGATCAAGCTTAGTAACAGGTCTTAATTCCTAAATAGGGATGAGTGAGTATGTATGTGAGCTCACTCATCCCTTAAATGATAATGAAAATAAAAAAGATATTTATCGTCATTCTAGCGTTTACGCTGGTGACAACTAGCACCTATGCTCTTTGGCCGATTGTCGGGGGCATAGTTTACCAAGCTACATTAAGAGTGGCGACGAGTATTGGATTCAGAACTGTTATAGCAAGGGGAGTGTTAACTCGTGCATTGGCAAAATCGACGATAAAAAGCGCTATCGGTGGAGGTGGACCAACAAAAATATCATGGAGTTTGATCACATCAGCTGCAATGGCTGGATCAACATTTTATTTAGTATTAGATTTATTGGGGATAATAAACGAGGTTGAAAATGACCCTGATGTTTACCAGGAAGTAGAAAAAACGTGGACTGATCCTTCAACGGGTATTAAGTTCAAACATAGAGGTTATAGTGAACCAAGTGGTCCGTCAGGAGGAGCGCCGAAAGAGCACAAAGTAAAGTTGTTCAGAGCAAATGGTCGTGATCAGGTAAGCATTCAATTTGTGGGCGATTTTGTTCAGGGACCATACCATACATGGAATTATAGCGAATATAAGCCTGATAAAGGGTACTGGCAACATGGTACAATAATGGTTTCAAAAAGTCATACGTTTACTGTTGTAAATGCTTATTCGGAAGAAATAACAGAGACAGAAGTTATAAAAGAAGTATCAGATGCTGCACTAGACGAGTGGATTGATGATAATGCGGATGATATAGAAGCATTAACTCCAACATTAACAATTATAAATCCAGGAACAACGGCGGTTAATGCAGGAAGTGCTACAGGTGGAGTAATGGAAGAGCCCTTGATTGATGCTCAGACAGGTGAAGTTATAGACACGAGAACTATGTTGGATCAAGGAGCTCAGGAAGATCCTGATTTAGGAACTTTTAACCCACCTCCTCAACCAGGAGACCCCTTTTTTGATACTAGTGGCTATGTGTTGCCTGAGACAAAAACATTTGAGGAAGTAATGCAGCCGTACTTAGAAGGGGATGACGTGGTTGGAGATTTTCTGAGGGATTTTTCTATATCGGGGACAGGTGTCGGTCAAGTTTCTATCCCGCTACCGTTTGGAGAAGGGACAGCGGTCTTGGATTTCGGGCAGTTCGATGATTTGTATGAAACGTTGAGGATTATCATTATTGGCTTTGCATATCTTTACGGAATTATGATTTTCTTTAAGGGGTCGTGATGGCGGGGTTGGGGTCTTTTCTCACAACGTTAATGTCGTGGTTCGCAGGGGTATTCCTTCGAATCGGGTCTTGGATGACACTGCATTATCTGGCAACTAAGGTTATTATGGGGATCCTTTTTATCATTGTTCTCCCCGTTATCGTAAACAATGTATTACTTGATTTGTTCTCTCAGATATTTTATTGGTGGCTGGCTCAAACGCCTTTCGGTCAAGGTCTACCTGGGGAACTAGCTGAAATGCCCAAGGTGTTTCAATTCGCCGGACTAGGCGGATATATAGCTGCTAAAATGGGTCTCCCCGAGGCGCTTATAATTGTGTTAAATGCTTCGGCTTATCGTTTAGCTATGACTTGGATTCCGTTTGTTGGTCCGAGATAAAGTGATTGAGATTATTGCATACACATCCATGCTGGTCGATCATTTAGGATGTACAATAATAGAACATAATGCGCTAACCTGGTTGATTGGTCGTATGGCATGGCCTTTATTCATATACATGGCTGTACTGGGTTATCACAGAACATCCAACTTTCCGAAATATGCTTTACGGGTCTTGATTATCGCAATTATATCCCAGTTACCGTACGAGCTCATTTTTGGACATGGTCTTCTGAATGTGTGCTTTTCTATATTGGTGATATTACTGATTATTGAACTAATTCATCGTCAGAGTTATCTTCAGGCTGCAGTCATGGGCGTTGTGTCTTTTTTCTTCTTTCCATCATCTGGTATCCGGTTCGGAATATTACTAGGATTGATTCTTGATAGATTGATTAACTTTGGGTATTTGAAGTTCCCTGGCCAAGCCCGTGAAAGATTTATAAAATCAAGGGTTTTTAGAACATTGAAATATGCGTTTTATCCTTGTCATCTTCTTCTGATAGTCTTTCTGATGAACTGATCTCTTAGCAAAATGATGAACAGGATCATGAGGATAATGCAGTCCAGCAGATCGCGCTGCTCCGGCAGGTGTGGCGGTTGTATGTGGCGGGTCATGATTTGCTCCTTATGTAGTCCATCAGTTGCTTGCCGATGAACTCCGTGTACGCCGGCGGGATTGCTTGGGCTAATTAGTCCTCAGTCACCGACGAAGGGCTCGAGGATATATAATCTTTTTTGATTTTATCTCTACAGATGGAGCAAATACCATGAGATATAAAATCATCAAAGACATTATAGGATTTATAAATAATCTTCCCGCACCAAGCGCATATAACTGTTATATTACTCATAACCTAAACAACCCTTTCCCCGTTTTCGTCAACTACAACGATAAAAGCATTCTCTGCGGGAATCTTCTTTTTTGCCAAATTCTTAGCTGCATTATAAGCCCTATGATAACATTCATAAGGCCTTGTATACCAAGATTTCATCGTAACCTTATTGTGAGCAATTCCTCTGTAATAACGTTTCATAAGTCATATCCTCCTTCTTTTGTTTATATATTAATTATCGGCATAAATAAAAAAAACTTAAATAAAAAAATTAAAAAAAACATAAATAAACAAGATGAACTGATCTCTTAACCATTTTTTTTCAAACGCTTCACTTTTTTAGCGTTTGAAAAAAAATATTAAATGAATGTTTCTCACAACTTGGGAATTCGACCGAATGAAAAAAACCGTGAGGAACGAACAGCTGTGCTGGCGCGGTTTTTTTCAAAGGTCGAATTGTCGCTTTCACAAAAATGTGTTACATCTTTTTATGCTTGACATTCTGTGAAAAGTCTGGCTCATAAGCTTAAAGGTGATGAAACGTGTTTCGTATTGTAGTAGGAAAACCAGGATCGGGAAAGTCATATTATGCAGTAAACTACCTACGAAAGTTCTGCACGTATGATAAAATATATAATAACCTTGAGTTGAATGACGAAGTATTACTAATCACTAATATTGATGATATTAAAGTTCGTCATATCACAGTCGATCAGTTTTTCGAGTATCGCCTTTATATCGTTGATAACATGCGAGAATATCTAAAGAAGTATAGATATAAACGCGCTATTATAATTGTTGATGAAGCACAGAAGTATTTTTCTGGAATTCGAGATAATGATCTTTTTTACTTTTTCGAGTATCATCGCCATTTAGGATGTGATATTTTTCTTATTTCTCAGTCTGTATCACCTTTTCCCAGGCGCCTTGTTACCCTCGCTGAATACATAGTTGAAGCCTTGCCTAGAGTTTATAAGACTGTCGGGTTCAAATATCGAAACAAAGATACTGACACTGGTGAGGTTATTTTCACAACGTATGTACGTATAGATCAAACAACGTTTCATCTGTACAAATCTTTCGATGTGGATGAGATTGTTAAACCTAAACCTGTTGTAGCTATGAAGCTAGGGGCAGGTGTTGTTGCTTTCGTGGCTATTATTGCCGGTGCGTTTTTTTGGGTTATGAATGGCAACCTGTTTGCAAACAATCGTAATACTAAGATCGTGGATCAAGTAAAAGTATCGTCGAAATCAGAATTATTGAGTATACCGACTGGGCCCATGGATGTTACACAGTTCGTCCAGGCAAAGACAGATGCTGAGAAGAAAGAGAAAATTGAGGATGAGGTTGATGACCTTCCCGCTTATATGATTTTGGATCGTGCCGATATTACAGAAGATATTGTGCCACACGGAAAGCTCAAGGGGACTTTGACAACAAATGATAAAGTATACCTGTTATACAAATAATTTAGATAGTCATATGCTCGCCGGCGGGAGTGAGGCGAGCATATGACTATCGTAAAAAAGGGCCCTTTCCGGGTGAAGCCGGAAAAGGACCAGGTTGTAAAGATAATGCGGTGAAGCCGGAAAAGGACCAGGTTGTAAAGATAATGCCGAGAGTGCAGAATAGTAGATACAATCAAAGATTTAGTCAATGGCTAAATCATGGGATGCTCGCAGAATGCTACAAAGAGGGGTCGCTTGATCTTTATCAAGGAGATCCTAACGAGAACTCATATCTTCTGTGGGAAGACGGAACATCAGAAGTCGTGGAGACAGACGATATTGACCTTATCTTGAACATAATGTCCACACCGGGGGGGGATGATGAGGGGGATGAATCAGTACAATCTATCATTGAGAGGTCGAAAGCTTGCAACCGGACTGTTGCTAAGCTGCATGGTGAAGATACAGGTCTAAATTACATAAAAAGATTGCACTGTTTGAAGTGGTGGTGTCCAACATGCGGGACACATCGCAGTTCATCGGGTAGGATGATACCTGGCGAGATACAGAAAAATAGGCGGAGGGCTATTTTCGCTAGGATGAATGGTGGTTTTGAGATTTGCAATAAGAGAGATTTTGAGCAATTAATAAGGACTTTGAACACCATAACAATGATACAGTATGTTTTTACAGTTCCATCAGAACATAGAGAGATTTTTAAGTCAAAAGAAGGCCTTAACAGGCTCTTTGGCTCTGCTAAGCGCATTCTAGCAAAGGAGCATCCAGGCACAGGACAGATTGCATATATGCACGTTGTTGGTGATGAGAGTATAGATTTCCATCCTCATGTAAATGTGCACGTTATGATACCTGGAAACGTAAGGGTCTGTCCGCCAACAGGTGAAAAGGACTTACAGTTAAATCGAATAAAATCGTCATGGGCTCGGGCGCTGAGGGCTCATGGGTGCCTAGGAGTAAAGGATGGCTCCGTTGTTGTCCATAAAAGTTTTGTAGCTCAAAAAGACAGTTATAAAAAAAAGCTGCATAGAATAAAGTACATGAGCAGAACTATCGATAATTCATATTTAGCAAAGTGGAAAGAATGCGGCGATTATTCAATGATAGAATTTACCATCAAGGAGCTTAGGGGCTTTCGGTACATCCGTTATTGGGGAGAGTTGTCAAACTCAAGGTATCAAGAATGGTATACAAGAATACTGAATTTTCAGGGATATCAAAGTGATGAGGTAGATAAAATGAAGGAAAGAAAGTTAAGGACGCGAGAAGAGCGGGCAGCCGGTGAGCGGTTGGTTCTGGATTGGGTTGGCTATTTGGATATTGATGCATTGAAAATCAATCCAAACGTAATAGTTACTCAATTATCAAAAGATTTTTACAAGGTAGAGTACAAAAAAACAAAAAAAGGGGAAAGAAAATGGCAAACAAGGTAATAGTTGAAATGCGTGGTGTCACGGTACGTTATTTGGGCAGGCGGTCAAGGCCGGGGAAACCCGATACTGAATATTTCAAAGGGGAAATAAGTACTGAGTATGGGCCGGAGATGATTAATATCACGGGGAATGGTGTCGAGGTTGGCAAAACATACGATATGTCTGTTATTATAGGAACGTATAACGATACATTGTGGTTCCGCAAGGTTGCAATCCTGGACGAAGCTAAAAAGTTTTAGGAGGAGACATGCTACCCATAATTGATCCTGGGTTCTTTTCATCCAGCTCGGAAATGGTGCTGGTTGATTATTTCCTAGGAATAGGGTTTACTCTACTAGTGCCTATGATCGTAATATGTTTGGCGATCATGCTAACGCAACGGTCATAAAAATGGTTTGTCCATATATCGAAGGTGAAGGATATTATTGCTCATGGGATGATTATTACTATGAAAATCATTCCAGCTGTATACAGGCTTCGACAGTAAGTGTTCTGGGCGAACCTGTAATTATGGATAAGTCTGATTTCTATATGATGTCAGGAACTTTCGGAGTGTTGTTATCAATAGTGATTGTTTGGGCGTTCTTAAAATCAATTTTGTGATAACGGCAAAGCCTTATCAAATAAAAAAAAGAGAGGTGATAAGATGAAAAAGTTTTTTAGTAAAGCAAAGGTGTTTTATCAGGCGGGTATCCTG
>ERZ795051.5978-NODE-5978-length-10386-cov-5.123221_pt1 | contig 10386 bp, 4 predicted proteins | sample MGYA00375135_ERZ795051 | MGnify/ENA primary metagenome ERZ795051 (study PRJEB30180, sample SAMN05720222) | activated sludge metagenome | isolation source: Anaerobic digester | place: Japan | collected 2015-05-26 ... | reverse complement strand
AGAAGGAGTATGATCGAATGGCAGAAAAAGAAGAAGTCAGATATTATTCTGATAACACAATTGAAATTAACGGGAAGATATATAATGTGACCTTTACATTTCCTCTTCCCAAAGATGAGACCGAGACAGCTTATGATAAGCTGAAGCATTTGATAAACGGCGAAAAAGTAAGCTAAAAAAGTTCTGGACTTTCGAGCCGGGTAGGAGTATACTGTTGGTAGCTCCTATTCGGTTTGATTCCAGAAGCATCAGCTTTAGAACAGGAGGATAATAAATGAAAGAATCAAACACGAATCAGATAACAGCGCTGTACTGCCGCCTAAGTCAGGAGGATTTACGTGCAGGAGAGTCGCTGTCAATAGAAAATCAAAGACTTCTGCTGAAAGAATACGCAGATAAGAATGGCTTCAAGAATTGCCAATACTACATAGATGATGGTTACAGCGGCGTCAACAAAAACAGACCAGAATACGTTCGTATGCTGAAAGACATAGAAAGCGGACTTGTCGGAACAGTCATTGTTAAAGATCAAAGCCGTCTTGGCAGAGACCACCTTGAAACGGGCAGACTTATGGAAATACTATTTCCGTCATACGACGTCCGGTTCATAGCTATCTCAGATGGCGTTGACAGCATAAACGGCTTGAATGATATGTCTGGCATTAAGAATTACTTCAACGATTTCTTTGCACAGGATACGAGCAGAAAGATCAGAACAATTCAGAAAGCCAAAGGAGAACGAGGAGAGCGTGTAGGAGCTTCATTGCCTTACGGATACATGAAAGACCCGAATGACTCAAAGCGAATAATACCCGATCCTGAGACTGCACCTGTTGTAAAGCGTATCTTTGAGATGTACGCGAGTGGAATTGGTATGAAAAAAATACGCAATGCTCTTGAAGAGGAAGAAGTGCTGTCTCCAAGCATATACATCTTCAATAAGACTGGCAGCCGTTCAGGAAATCCCAAGCTTGACAAACCTTACGCCTGGTCCATAGCTACAATACGCAGTATGCTTTTGAATCGGATGTACTGCGGAGATACTGTCAATTTCAGGACCTATACCAAGTCAAATAAGCTCAAGAAGCGTATCAAGAATGATCCGAAAAAGGTTCTCATATTTGAAAATACCCATGAGCCAATTGTCGACAGAGGACTGTTCGAGCTTGTGCAGAAGCACTTTGTCGGCAGAAAGCGAGCAAACGGCAACGGAGAAATGGACAAATATGCAGGTTATCTCTACTGTGCGGAATGTGGTTCAAGGCTCTATCTTCACCGAAATAAAAAGACATATAACAACTTTATGTGCGGTCGATATGAGAAGCGAAAGAGCAACTGCACCGCCCATTATATCAGGGAAGAAGTGGTAGATGCGATCGTACTGGAAGCAATAAAAAGAGTTACAACGTATGCAAGAGAGCGTTCTGAGGAGTTCTATGAGTTGGCTATGAGCAAGGGCGCAAACGAAGCGATATCCCAAGCTAAAAACAGTGAAGCTCTGCGCAGCGAGTATGAAACAAGGATCAATCAACTTGAAAGCGCTATCAGCATGCTGTACATGGACAGAGTCACAGGCAGAGTAACTCCCGAGCGGTACGACAGTCTTGTAGCTGGATATGAGAAAGAGCAGTCTGAACTGAAAGCAAAGTTACAGGCGCTTGATTCACATACAAGCTATCTGGCGGTAAAAGAGAAATGTGTCAGAGAATTCATTAACAACGCCAAGAAATACGTTGATGTGACGGAGGTTACTCCACAGCTTCTTCGAGCCTTCATAAAGCGCATCGAAGTCCACGAAAAGGCAGAAAAAAGATCGAGAACCTGTATGAACGATATAACTGTACACTTCTCATTCTTAGCAGACAAGGAAATTAAACTTGATGGCGTAATGATACAGACATTTGAAATTTGAAGCAGGATAAAACAAATCTCCGAGGGATCACTCCCTCGGAGATATAATAAATAATATACTTCCCTAAGAATATGCTTAGGGTTCGGGGAAGAACCTTTCCTCAGAAAGGTTTTCCCCGAGTAATTGCCATATACTTCTATATGAGTACCACCTTAAGCTGGCAGGTGTTTTTTAATATCAGTTATCAGCCGGGTCAAGTGATGGTATGAGCTTCAGCAGGAACTTCTGTATCTGTAAAGCATCCTGCGGTGTAACTCCGCTTGTTTTGTTTTCGTATACATTTGCGTTCAATGAACCCTGAGGAGTGATATGTGTCGGCTCATCTCCGCTCTCGCTGTACTTATCCGGGGTTGGAAATAGACTGCATGATGAGGACTACATCGTTCATCTTAACTTCTCCGTTACAGTCTGCATCGCCCCATACCACATCTACAGGAGGAGTTGTGGTAGTCTCGGATGTTGTAGTCGTAGTAGTGGTTGTTGTCGAAGTGGTTGTGATAGTAGTTGTTGTCTGGACAACAGTTTTTGCATCTGCAAAGACGGTATAGTTCACGCAGTTGCCGTTCATTCCGTTTTGTCCGAGAAGAACCTTTTCACCGGGCAAAAATTCTCTCTTATACACGCTGAATCTTACATCATTGCTGGAAGCAGCTGTCATTGAGGTCTTTTCATAGCTGTTCAGCCATGCAGGTACATTTCCAGCATCCTCAACTCTTGTATCGAGCAGGATGAATACCACTTCATTTTCAGCAGCTGTAAATTCAGCAAGATCGGAGAAGGTGTTCTTTGAGTTGCAGGCTGTCTTTATAGCCTCTTTGCCTCTGAGTGCTTCCGGAAGCTCAGTGTATGTAAAGTCTCTGTCGCCGTAAATGAGTGAGCCTATATCCGAGGACTTTGAAAGCTCCCAGTCAGAAGAATAATTAGGATCCATAACAGTAAGGTTATTGACGTATTTTCCGCTTATAGGCTCCGGAGGAGTATTGTTCAGCTTTATATCAGGTCTTGCGGGAAGAGGTGCTTCGCTGCCCAGATAATAGCTTACGTGGGGAGGCTGATTGTACGAGGACTGCTGACAGCCGTTCTGCATACGATACTGCATATCATGCATAAGAGTTGTGAGACGTACATCTGTCTCGGTATTTGTACACCATATGCGGAGCTTTGTATTATCATCAGTTCTGAGGATGAGCTCCTCACGCCAGTCACCGAACAGGTCTGCTGTAATGCATGGTACAGACTTGGTGCCGTTATTTGAGGAACAGCCATCTGCTATAAGTATGGTCTCAAACGAGTTGAGTCCGGTCATTTTGGTTATTGTATTGCCATCAAGTATCTCACGTTCGAGATCACCGTCCCAATATATGAAGAAGTTCATAGCAGGGACTTTGTTTCCTATCTGGGTTCCTGAAGTATCATACATTGCATTAGCAGGTCTTGAGCCCCAGAACTCTGCGCCAACATTTCCGGAATAAACATTGTCAGCGGCACAGCGTCCGGTATCCTTATCGCCGTCGTAGTGCCAGATTATCTGACCGTTCTTTCCGTCAACAAGGGAGATACCGTACTTTCCATCCTCATGGCAGATGAATACCTCCTGGCCTTCACGGTTCGGATCAAGATCACCGATGTGCATAGCGTCACCGTGCAGCTGCTTTGTGGACCAGAGAAGCGTACCGTTATCATCGATAGCACAGGCTCCCATGCAGACTTCCTGCTTGCCGTCGTTATCAAAGTCAGCTACCATAACGTTATGGTTTCCGCAGCCGTAAGCAGGATTGCTCTTATCAAATCCGGTATCGAATACCCATTTCTTGACAAGCTTGCCGTCCTTTACGTCAACAGCCGAAAGCGTAAGTCTTGTATAATATCCTCTGCCGTAGACAACTGAGGGATGAACTCCGTCGAGATAAGCTATAGCACAGTTATAACGCTCACAGCGGTTTCCGTAGTTATCGCCCCATGTTGTCTTTGCGGTATTGCTTGTTGCATCTCCTCTGAGCACAGGAAATTCAATAGTATCAAGTGCCTTGCCGGTAGCTCCCTCAAAGAGAGTCATGTACTCGGGGCCTGTCAGGATAGTGCCTGCACTGTTCACATAGTTTGCACTTGCATCGCCTATCACCTTGCCTGTACCGTCAACAGTTCCGTCACAGGTCTTTGTAATGAGCTCGGCTTTTCCGTCACAGTCAAAGTCAGCAACGCCCATCTGAGTATAGTGCTGACCGGCACGGATATTGCGTCCCATATCTATACGCCAAAGCTTCTTTCCGGTGAGAGTATAGCAGTCGATATAAACATTTCCTGTAAAATATTCAGCACCTGCTTTTGAATTATCCTGTGAATTGCTCAGATCCCATTTTACAAATATCTCATACTGTCCGTCGCCGTCAACGTCTCCGACGCAGCAGTCATTCGGTGAATAGGTATAGGCTGAACCGTTTATTGTTCCGCCCTTCGGAACATCAAGAGGTATATCAAAATAATTTGCTCCGGATGTGAATTTGCAGTAATCAGAGGATTTCAGCTCTCCGTTTTCATATGTATCTACACGGTACTTTGATGATGAGCTTCCGGCGCTGTCCCAGAAATCAGTCGGATCCCCTGCCTTGCTGGTATAGATCAGCGTATCGTCCCTGAAAAGCCTGAACTCAGCATTGTCATCATCATTCGCATTGAATCGCCAGCTTATGAACATACCGTTTCCGGACTTGATAGCGTAGATACCACGGTCAAGGTACTCCATTATCGCTTTGCCGTTTCCTCCGACACCGTAGGCAGCGTCAGAATAAAAGTCTGTCCTTATACTGGTCGCTGAACCTGATGCTATGGCAAGAGAGGCTGCCGCAGCACATATACGTTTGAACGTATTCTTCATTAAAATTCCCCCTAAGTTTAAAAATTAGTATGAACAAATTATGTCATTATCATTATACTATCGGAATGCAAAAAAATCAATGATTTATTGAACTATTTTTACTGCATTTTTGTCCATATTTCATCAATGCTATACACTATAATCTTCTCCAATATCGATCTGCAAGATTATAGTGCATGATTTAATGCCGGACAGGAGAGGGATCCTGTCCGGCATCATGCTCTTTCTATTTAAAAATCAACCACCAATTGCCGCCTTGATAACTTCATTTCTCTTTATCATAAAATCAAGGATGGAGACCTGATCGCCTCCGTAGGAGTAAAGTCCTCCCTGCTGTCCGAAGCCGAAGCCAAAGCCGAAGCCTCCGCCCCACATTCCGCCCCAGGGGTTACTGTTATTGCTTACCTGAAGTCCTCCGGGACTTTTAGCAATATTTGACTCAAACTGGTCTGCGGTAAAGAAGCTCCTCGGATCAGCCTTAACATGGCTTCTGATAAGGCCTGCATATTTGTTTATATCCTTCTCAGGATCACTGTACTTTTTCACAATGTCCTTGACATATCCGATGTACATGGTCTTATACTCCGGAACACTAAGCAGATTCTTGAGCATTGGCCTCTTATTCTCGTCTGCCTGATACATTCCGGTGTTGATATCGGAATTTACTGATGCGCCGTAGTCCATGAAATTGCCCAGAGACAGATTGTAGTCCCAGCCAACGTAGTACATCTTTCCTTCATTCCATAGAACATAGTAGTTATGAGGCATCATTCCGTTGTAGCTGTCGTAATTGCACATTACCGCATTTACTGCAAAGCCCTTCATGAAGCTGGGTACATCGATAATATCCTCTATGAACTTGTAGTTCTGCGGAGTTACTTTGTTTATTGCATCAACTACTTCCTTTATGTGTTTCTTCTCCTCATCGTCACCGAACTTCACTTCAAAATTGTCCATTGACATAGTTGTAGAGAAGGTGCAGTCATACTGATTTCCCACATCGGCTGCCTTGTAGAACACTGCGTCATCATTTGTGGCAAGGCGTTCTGCAAGAGTTGTTCCGGGCTGCTCACAAAGCAGATAGAAGCTGTAAAGCTTTCCGTTGACAGACATATTCGTGTACGTTACCTCCGGTGCATATGCATCAAGATCGTACATTGCGTCGTAGCAAAGTATATCTCTCATACAGGACGGATCAGAATACATATTGTTCATACATATCTCCGTCAGTCCGTGATAGTTCTGGTACTTATCATATTTGTCCAGTTTTATGCGGAAGCTGTATTTTGTATGACCAGCCTGATATACGAACATCCTTGAGCTGTTGCCCTTTGTTCTGATACCAACGTTTTTGTATTCCTCCCCGTCTATGACCACATCACAGGGATAGTATACCTCCTCATTGGCATGGGACATAAATTCCGTCCATGCGCTGTCAGACATCTTAACATCTATGCTGTGGACCTCTGTGCGGTCAAAAAGATCACCGTACAGCAGGTCTGCATCATCGGTATTGTTCACATCCTTGTATACAGCAGGTGTTCCTGCCCTGTAGGTCTGCCCCTGTTCGTGAACGGTTTCAATGCCGCCGGTATAGAGCCTGTACTCAGTTCCTGAGACTATATCCGGAGAGGATACTACAGCATATCTGAACTTCTTGAGAGTATCCAGCTCAAATATAGTCCTGCCGCTCTGGTCTGTCATGGCCACAGGATTGTTCTTCGACCATTCCTTCACGTAATCCAGCATGATAGTATTCTGCTGTGTGGAGGTAAGGTTTCCGCACTGATAATCTGTAGCTGTTGCGAGGAGAGTTCCTCCGGTAATATCGATAGCACCCTCGCAGCGGAGGCCTCTGTCGCCGCAGGCAAGGATATCTCCGCCGCTTACAGTGAGAGTTGTCTCAGCCTGCAAAGCGTCCTTGCCGGACTTTATGCGGACATTTCCGCCGCTGATATCAAGGCTGCCCTTTGAGGATTTGATGCCGTCGCCCTCGGAATCGATATTGACCGTACCGCCCTTCACTGTAACAGACTTCTTACCCTTGACAGCGTCATTCCCGTTCTCCTTATCAAGGGTATTGATATTCACCGTGCCTCCGGTGATCTTTATATCGTTGTTGCATACCACTGCCGGCTGAACATTGGCAGTTATCGTTAGCACACCAGTCCCCTCATCGCCGGCCTTGATCGTCAGATCGTCCTTGGCTTCAACGAGGGCATATTCCAGATAGTCTCCGGAATAGAGCGTGCTGCCGTCAGATATGCTGTTTTCAGTGCCGTCCGCTAAGGTTATGGACGTTTTATCTGCATTCTTTACCAGTATCGCAGGGCCGCTCACGCCTGTTATGGATACATTGTCAAAGATCAGCTTTACCGTTCCCGGATCAGACTTCTCATCGGGTACTGCAACACAAATCTGTCCGTCATTAAGAGTACCGTCGATGAAGAACGTTCCGGAGTGAGTGATCGTCACTGTTTTGCCGCTGACAGAGACGTTCTTGCCTTCTGTGGTAATGGTATTGTTCTTGAGATGGATGTATGCCGGCTCCGTTTCCTCTTCCGCAGGCTCAACATATCCCGGCGCATAAGACTCCGGAAGATCACACAGCTTCAGAAGATAACGCTGTATCGTCAGGGCATCCATAGGAGTCAGACCGCCCCCACGCTCATATACATCTCCCCTGTCAGCACCCTCGTCTGTGAGATGTACCTCTGCCGTTCCGTCGATACCATACATTCCCGGGTTTGACATTGACTGCATTATCAGCACTGCGTCCGACATACCCACAGAACCGTCACAGTTTGCGTCACCGTAGACAATGTCCTTTGCAGCAGAAGCCTCCACCGCTCCGGCTGTGCCTGCAATACAGGCCGACAAAAGGCCTGCAAGCAAAATTTTTTTGTTCATAGAAATCATCCTTACAAAATAAAGTAAAAAAAGGTTTCGTCCATCCTCACGGATGGGCACTTTTGACAGATCAGTAAGCCCTTCTGTCAGCCCGGACAGTCCGCAGGCGGACGCTCCCGACCGGCATTCCTGTACCGCCAGCCCATGACTTGCTGTCAGCATGGCGGTATCATTCCCAATCCAATACATGAACAGTTTTTATCTGTTTATATTGAAGCAGTACCGCCCCCCGCTCAGCCATGTCTGCTCTTTCAGTCCCTTGCTCCGGTGGACTGACTATTTCCTGCGATTCTGCTCACAGGATCCTTCCGGATCGCCGGATTTCCACAGCATACAGGCATTATCAGCGCTGACTTCAATTTTTTGATGCGATCTCAAGGGATTTTTCTTATTCATTATGCATAAAATCCATATTGCTTGACCGCAATTTATGTTCATGTTCCTGAGTTTAATATACATCATTATACATCAAACTGTAAAGCATTTATGAAGATTTCCGCAACTTTTGACTTTTTTTCCGCAATATATGACTGATTAGCAATATATTACCAGCCGAGGGCAAAACACATAAAAAGAGGAAGCAGCTCAACTGCTTCCTCTATATCAGCTTTATATCATTACTGCTGTTTTTTTGAACGCTTCTCGATGTACATCAGCTTATCTGCACGGCGTATCAGATCTTCGATATCTGTCTCGTCACTCAACACATCCGTTACAGCACCAACACTTGCAGATATCTTATAATCCGTTCTGGAATGGCGGTTGTGCTCGTCTATAGCCGAATGGATCTTTTCAGTTATCTTTTCAGTGTCACAGCTTCCGGCAATGAAGCCGATCATCTCATCGCTGCCGTATCTTACGCATATAGCATCCGGCGGACAGGCCTCCTTCAGTGTCTGTGCAACTATCCTTATTGCATTGTCGCCAGAGAAATGGCCGTAATTATCATTTATGCCTTTCAGTCCGTCAAGATCAGACAGAACGACAGTTATCTCTGTACCATATGGAAGTTCATTTACTGCCTCTATGTACTTCTTGTTGAAGCTGGTGCGGTTATAAAGACCTGTAAGGTAATCGCACATATACATACTCTCCACACGCTCGATAAGATAGCGCTGGTATCTCATGTTTATGAATCCGCCTACGCCTCTGCCTATGGCATTTGCCACGGCCATTATCTTGCCGTATTCAGTAATATCATAGTGATTGAAATATAGGCAGATATATCCCAACGGAACATTCATGAAGTATATGCAGTTGAATATCAGCGGATACCCCATTTCCAGCTTGCTCTCCAGATCAGGCACCATATCGCTGCGCTTTATATCATACTGCCTGAGCGGATGATCATCAGAATTGAAGAACATGAACATGGTATCTCCGAAAGGCTGGTCACGCCTGCTTCGGAAATAATCATGGGTATTGTCAATACATTCCTTATTTATTATACAGCACATATTCTCTACAACATCGCTGTAAAGCACCTCTGCTGCACTTATCAGTTCCTTCTTGGTCTGGATAACATCGGATATATCGTTGAGCTTGACATTGTCATCCTGATAATGATAGAACCTGTTATTGAACGTCCTCAGAAGCTTTGTATCGTCCTCGCTGGTGGTGCAGCCGCAGGACTCGTTATATATCATCGTCGGCTTGACATAGACCTTGTCCTCACACTTTTCTCCATTGAGCAGTCTGCCCACTGTCTCAAAAACCTTATCCGCCAATTCCCTGTAGGAGGTCCTTGCGGAGGTTATCCTGGGCACTGTGAAATAGATCTCGTCAATGCCGTCAAAGCCGGTCACGATCACCTGCTCCGGAACTTTTATGCCATGGTTCAAAAAAACACTGGTGACATTTATGGCCATGATATCATTGGCACAAAAAACCGCATCCGGTATTTTCCCTGTAGATATGATCTTCTTTGCTGCTTCAACAGAAGGCTTTGCCCAGAATTCAGCATAGTACGTCATGGAATCATCAAAGGGTATTCCATATTCCGCAGTCACTTTCCTGACGATCTCCTCACGCTCATCTGAGAAACGATTGCCCTTGAAGCCGCCGATATAATTCACGCTCTTTGCACCGTGTTCTTCAATCACATGGCGGACTATCTTTTCAAAGCCGCTCTTATAGTCGAACTCGACACTGAGGCTGTCCTCATATTCACCGTCCACAACGATCACAGGTATGCCGTGTTCTTTCGACCTGGCAATAATACTTCTTGTAACGGTCTGGCTCTTTATCTTTTCGTCCATGATGATAACGATATCAGTATGTTCATAATCGATAAGGTCAAATACCGCAGTTTCTGACCTCAGCTTTGTCTCTTTCCAGAAGAGGTCTGTGGTGATATTATAAATGAGCAGGCGGCAGTTAAGGCCTTTTATCTGCTCGTTGAGTCTTGCGATGAACCGATTATTCTCGATATCATGCAGTCTTGAGATACATAGTGAGATTATTTTTCTGCTGCCGATCATGCACACACCTCCTTCTGAATTTTTATCAACTACATTAAGATAAAGTATAATGAATGCTTTCGCATCCATTATACCATATAAGCGAAGCGCATATGGTATAATCACCCGATTGCAGGGAACAGATCTCTGATCTGTGTATCTGCAAGGGCATTGGGATAAAGTATAATGAATGCTTTCGCATCCATTATACCATATAAGCGAAGCGCATA
>ERZ795051.5974-NODE-5974-length-10395-cov-3.736847_pt1 | contig 10395 bp, 10 predicted proteins | sample MGYA00375135_ERZ795051 | MGnify/ENA primary metagenome ERZ795051 (study PRJEB30180, sample SAMN05720222) | activated sludge metagenome | isolation source: Anaerobic digester | place: Japan | collected 2015-05-26 ... | reverse complement strand
GGGAGTCGAACCCACCCGCCGCCGCAAGACGGCACAACGGTTTTGAAGACCGCGAGAACCCCCGGGCTCCTTTCACCTCCATTCCCGCCACAATACAGATATACTTGCTTATATCAAAAACACAAATCAAGAATAATTCATTCTTAATCAGGGCTGAACGATAATCTTAAATATCTTGGGAATGTTAGAATTCTTGTGCACATTGACATAGCGGATTAAAACATCATACTGCCCGGGGGGAAATGGCATCGGCGGACGATATGTTAGAATGCCTGTTTTCTCATTATAATCAAATGGCACGTTAAGGTCATTTATGGTCATGTTTATTGACCATTTGACAATGCGCGGCCATTCTTTTGAACCCCATCCTTCTGGGCATCCATCCGGCAGGCGAAATTCCAATTTATGCTCCGCGCTTGTTAAAATGCCGTTTTCTGGAAAAATTAATTCCGCTTTGGGGATGCCAGCGCGGACGTATTTCACGATACCCATATAATAAGCCCATGCCTCGCGCTTCAAATATTCAGGGTCTCTCAAACGCGCCTCCTCTTCCGCAATATCAAAGAACGAAGCCTCAACCAGAATGGCAGGCACAGAAGCGCGGCGCAAAACACCAAAGCCGGCGTTGTTGAAAATCAGATAGTCTGAATATAGACCGGTTCCCGCGAAATCCGGCAGACGCATCCAGTATTCCAATTCGCTGACAATAGCCCGCCCCAAATCAATGTTGGAATAAATATATCCCGGAAAGGCATGATAGAATACGGATGGATAGTTGGATGTGCTTTTGCTGCCGTGCGCATTATGATGCATGGAAATGAAGAAATCGGCGTTTTGAACCTCGGCAACGCGCGGACGAGCCGCCAGCGCCTCGCCGTCATCCTTGCTCAAATCATAATCCCCATCGCGCGTCAAGATGACAGTCGCGCCCGATTTCAAAAGAAAATCCTTCAGATGATTTGCAACCGTCAAGTTCATGATAGATTCCTTGTAACCGGATGCCGTGCTTTTAAAATTGGGTATATTCTGATCTCCGCCATGCCCCGGATCAAGACAGATGCGCAACCCTTTCAAATAACGGGCAAAGGGCGGCGGCGTATAGTCAATAGGCGGCAGATTCAGCCATGCATCCCCTTTGGAAACAGCCGTTCCCTCCGGGAAATTAAATTGATTAGTGGGATCCGGCATAAAAGGCTGAGGCGGCTGCCCCACGATAATTCCCGGAATTTCCTTCGCCTCGATTAGCGGTAAATAAATAACAAAAATCATCGCAACAATAATTATCAAGCGTCTCATATATACCCCCGATATAATATTTACAAAAATGAAAACCGCAAACCGCCTTGGAATGCAAGAAAAAAAGAGCTTAAAGACCCTCGCAATTTAAGGATATCACGAATTTTTTGGTTGATTTCTGGATATAAACCTTTATGAAAGAAATTGATAGTTTGAATATTTGCGGGGATGAGGGAAAAATTATGGGAAAAAAAGATATTGTTCATTTGAAAGATTTCTTTCAAAAAATTACTATTAATGTTCATGAGATCAAAAAAGATAAAGAAGTAGAAGTTGAATATATATTCAACAATGAAAAATATACTGTTGTCCCATTATATTATTGGGAAGAACCGACATATGATGCGAATCAGAAAAAAAAGATAAAACAGATTGCTTTAAACCTAGATGAGCATGATTGGCCAACTAAATCCGACAATACTGGTGAAATTGTTAAAGAATATGCGAGTTTATTAAAACAAAAAGATAAAGAAAAGGACTTTAAAGAATTTCTAGAAAATGTTGGGGAGAAAATTCGTTCTGCTTTAGAAGATGGAATGGGAGGGCAATATTGGCCAACTATTCTAAATAATAACCACTGGCATGATGTGATTATTATGATTAAGAATATTTTGGAAAACCCTGATAAATATAAAAAACTTTATGATGATGAAAAACTTATTCATGAGGAGCCTGTTAATAAATTGATCTATGAGTGGTTGCCAGAAATAAAACGGAAAGGACGATATCGTAGAAAAGCTTTTCATGGTCATTATGAAATGATAAAAAATCTTATTCGCAACGCATTGAAATATAAGAATAATAATATAAAGGAAAATACTAATATGGATTACGGTGAATCACTTTTTCAAACCATCTTGTATGGGCCTCCTGGAACCGGCAAAACTCATGAAGCAAAAGAAAGAGCTCGTAAGGCGGTTGAAGAAAATTTTTGGAAGGATAAAAATCAAACAGAAAAACAAGAAGAATTTTTTATTCAATTTATTCAATTTCACCCTTCTTTCGACTATGTTGATTTTATTGAAGGGCTTAAACCGACTATGATTAATGGACAGGTTACTTTCGAATTAAAAAACGGAATCTTCAAAGATTTTTGCAGAAAAGCCGGCGTGATTGAAAGGGCAATCTTTCCGAATAAAATTAAAGATGATTACTGGCATAAAAGTGTTTCTGAAAGCGATATAGATGCCTTATGCAAGGGACTTTCTTCAGAAACGTCCGAATATTGGAAGCAATGGCTTTCAGAAAATAAATCTAAAAAAACTCCCGTTCTTCCGAAATTTGTCTTCATTATAGATGAAATTAATCGTGCCGATTTATCCAAGGTCTTTGGCGAACTCATGTATTGTTTGGAACCCGATTACAGAGGAGTTGAAGGCAAGGTAAAGACACAATATTGCAGATTAAATTCAGATGAAACATGCTTCATAAAAAAAGACGATGACTGGTTTTTTATCCCAACCAATGTATTAATATTGGGAACGATGAATGAAATAGATAGAAGTGTCGAATTCTTCGATTTTGCTCTTCGACGTCGTTTTGTGTGGGAGGAAATGAATGCGAACGATGATATGAAGAAGGTATTGGAGAGCATGTTAAAAGAAACAAACATTCGCCATAAATGTGATGATTTGACTAATGGAGCAAAAGAATTTAACGAAAAGGTAATCTCCAATGAATTTAAGTTGAGTCGCCAGTATCATATCGGTCCCACCTATTTCGGTAAGATCAGGGATTATTGCTCAAATGAGGATGATTATGCTCAAGGACTTAAATCCTTATTTGAAAAGCACATAGAACCATTATTGAGGGAATATGCAAGGGGAACAAACTTGGAAGATGAGATTATTGAAAAAAGCCAAGATGAGTTCAAATCAATTTTTAAGATAGACTAAGATGAAATATGACAGCAAAATTGAAGAACCTTTATTATTAAAAGATAACTCTCAAATCCCTTCGGACCAAAATTTTGAAAAAAACAAGCGAATCTTTGATTTGTTAAGTTCTAAAAATCTTGGGAAACTGAAAGAGGAAAATAAAAATATAATCATACACCCTGATGATGCATCATACGAATTGGATAAACTATATATATTGAAAAAAGAAGAGGAAACCTATAAGACGACTAATCTGATGGGAGTTATCTATTATAGAAACAATAAAGAACAATTTGAGGCTCTAATTAAAATTGGCTCTCGATTTGATGAAGATGAGAAAGGAGATATAAATCCTAATCAACCGTTTTTAACCTATATGCTTTCTATGGCATTTGAAGGGATTTTTCTCGACTGGAAGCCTCCGGTTGGGGAATCTAAAATATGGGATTTATTGCTCATCTTTTTATTTTCTTTTTATATTAAAAAGGCAATTATTAAAGGATTGTATAAAGAATATATTAATTTCAAATACAACAACTATAACTTTAAAGGCGTGTTGGATTGTCATCGGCATATTATAACAAACATCCCCTTCTTAGGAAAAATATCTTATAATCTTCGAGAAAGAACCCCAGATAATCCAACAATGCATTTAATTAGACATGCCGATTGTTATATAAAAGAAAAAAGGATTTCATTTTATAACTCTCTCCTCACGCAAATTGATGTATCTGAGTTTTTAAAACAAGTTATTGAGAATACCCCATCATTCAATTCGCGTAATATTCAAAAAACCTTAAAACAAACCAATAAGCCAGTAAATCATCCATATTTTGTTGAGTATGAAAACCTGAGAAAAATCTCAAGAATGCTCTTAATGGATGAGGGGACGAGTCTATATGATCCAAAAAAAGAAGAGGAAATCTATGGAGTATTATTCGATGGCGCATGGTTATGGGAATGTTTTGTCGGTAAATTAATTTCGGAATTAAAATTTAATCACAATAGGAAAAGTAACCGACATATATTTGTTAAAAACGGAAAAGGCTCATTTCGACCCGATTTTTTTAGCGAGGACAACAAATGCGTTTTGGATGCTAAATATAAAAATTGGGATTATCCAAATAGTGATATCTATCAGGTTATTTCGTATATGTATTTGCTTAAATTTGAAAAAGGTGGAATAATTTTTCCTACCGCTGACCCCAACAAGGATATAGAGGAGCGTATATTAAATGGTCTTGGTGGAAAATGGTTTACAATACCATTTAACTTACCTCCTATGATAACAAATGATTTGAATTCATTCCCACATGAAATGAAAAAAATAACATCAGAATGGACGATGAAACTTAAAAACGCCTTTAATAAACTTTAATTTTTTTTCGAAACGGATATCAATTCGTTTTTCCTTGATTTGTATGTGTAACGCTACCATATTCCACAAAATTTGTTGAATTGAATAATGAATGCAACTTGCAGGGAAAAATATACTGATTACCGGAGCGGGGGGATTCATCGGCAGTCATCTTGTTGAAGCGGCAGCTTCGGCAGGCGCCAACATCCGCGCCTTTGTTCATTACAACTCCTTTAATCGTTGGGGATGGTTGGAATCTTTTGACCACAATCTCCGCGACTCCATCGAAATATTCTGCGGGGATGTGCGCGACCCGAACGGCGTCCGCGATGCCATGAAAGGCATTGATATCGCCTTCCACCTTGCCGCGCTGATTGGTATTCCTTACAGCTATCATTCGCCGGATAGCTATGTTGATACAAACATCAAAGGGACTCTGAACATTCTTCAAGCGGCAAGGGATGCGGGCGTTCAAAAAATTCTGGTTACCTCCACATCTGAAGTCTATGGCACCGCGCAATATGTTCCCATTGATGAAAGACATCCCAGACAGGGGCAATCGCCCTACTCTGCGAGCAAAATCGGAGCGGATGCCCTTGCCGAATCTTTTTATCGCTCCTTCAAACTTCCCATTGCGATTGTTCGTCCCTTCAACACATACGGACCGCGGCAGTCTGCGCGTGCTGTTATCCCGACAATCATTACACAATTGTTAGCAAACGCCGACGAAATAAATCTGGGCAATCTTTCGCCCACGCGCGATTTTGTTTATGTGAAAGATACAGCGCAGGGATTTCTTGACATCGCAAAATCGGACAAAACCATCGGCGAGGAGATAAATATCGCCGCACAAACCGAGATTTCCATCGGCGCGCTTGCGCAAAAAATTATTGAGCGAATCAACCCCGACGCGCGCATCAAAACAGATGATGTTCGCATCCGCCCTGAAAAAAGCGAAGTGGAGCGGCTATTAGGAAGCAACGAAAAAATCGCGCGGCTTTCCGGCTGGAAACCCTTGATCAGCCTTGATGCGGGGCTCGATGAAACTATTGCATGGTTCAAAGATACAAAAAATAGGCAATTTTATAAACCGTTTTGCTACAACAAATGAATGATTTAATCAAAACATCGTTCAACGACCGCCCGCCAAAAGCAGTCATCCTTGCCGGCGGACGCGGCACGCGCCTCATGCCTTATACGACTTTTCTTCCCAAACCGCTTATGCCCATCGGCGATAATCCCATTTTGGAGATTGTCGTCCGCAAATTCAGCGAATGCGGTTTGAAAAACATCATCATCTCCGTGGGGCATCTTGCAGAATTGATAACAACATTTTTCGGCGCCGGCGAAAAATGGGGCGTGGATATCGAATACGTTGTCGAGGATAAACCCCTTGGCACAATGGGACCTCTCCATTTGATTCAAGATACCGGCGAAAATTTCTTTGTCATGAATGGCGATATCCTGACGGATTTGGATCTTCCGGCGCTTTACAAAGAGCATGTTGAATCGGGTGCAATCATGACCGTTGCCACATGCCGCCGCAATGTGGATATTGATTTCGGCATCCTTTCATACGATGCCGAAAATCGCCGGATTGATTCATTCAAAGAAAAGCCGACACTATTTTACGATGTGTCTATGGGAATCTATGTCTTATCAAAGCGATGCCTTGAATATATTCCGAAGAACGAATATTTTGGATTTGATAATCTGATCACGCGATTGCTTCAAAAGGGTGAGATTGTAAGGGCGCATCCGCACAAAGGCATGTGGCTTGATATCGGGCGCGAATCGGATTATCGTCAAGCAAATGAGCTCATGGCTCAGGCATATCGCGAAGGCAAAAACGCAATTATTTAATTCAATTTTCCGACAGGGGATAATTAATGATTCTGGAAAACAAAACGATTTTGATTACCGGCGGAACGGGTTCATTCGGGAAGCGTTTCACAGAGATTGCCTTCCAGAAACACAAACCGAAAAAGATTATCGTATTCAGCCGGGATGAATTCAAACAGTTCCAAATGGCAAAACAATTCCCTAATGATAAATACCCCATTCGTTTTTTTATAGGAGATATTCGCGATAAACAACGTCTGATGCGCGCCTTTGAGGGGGTGGATTACGTGGTTCATGCCGCGGCTCTCAAACAGGTGCCCGCGTGCGAGTATAACCCCTTTGAAGCCGTGCGGACGAATATCCTCGGCGCGCAGAATATCGTGGAAGCCGCTTTGGATAGGGGAGTGAAAAAAGTAATCGCCCTCTCCACCGATAAAGCCGTCAGTCCGGTGAACCTCTACGGCTCCACAAAACTTGCTATGGAAAAACTTGTGGTCGCCGCCAATTCCTATGTGGGCGGACGCAGAATTTCTTTTGCCGTTGTTCGTTATGGAAATGTGGTCGGCAGCCGCGGCAGCGTCATCCCCTTGTTCCTAAAAATGAAAAATGACGGTCAAAAAGGTCTCCCCGTCACAGATGAGCGTATGACCCGTTTCTGGATTTCTCTTGAACAGGGCGTGGATTTGGTCATCACAGCGCTGGAAGAGGCGCAAGGCGGCGAGATTTTTATCCCAGAAATCCCCAGCATGAAAGTGGTGGATCTTGCCAAAGCAATTCTACCCGAATGCGAAATTAAAATCATCGGCATTCGCCCGGGCGAAAAAGTCCACGAGAGTTTGATTTCAGAAGATGAAGGACGAAGCACCGTCTTTTTAGAAAAAAAAGGAAAAAGAATTTTCGTTATCCTTCCGACTTATTTCTTTGATTCGCACAAAAAACAAATATATGATTCTCTAAAAAAAGCGCCGGAAAATTTCTCTTATCGCAGCGATACAAACAGTCTCTGGCTCAATGTTGAACAACTGCGGGAGATGGTGCAGAATGTCAAACCCGAATAGAATTTTACCTTACAGCAGACAACTCATCGAAGAAGATGACATCGCCGCCGTTGTGGATGTGCTCAAGTCCGATTACCTGACGCAAGGTCCCGTGGTCGGACGTTTTGAAAATGCCCTTGCTGAATATTGCGGCGCAAAATATGCTGTCGCCTTCTCCAATGGCACCGCCGCGCTTCATGCCGCTTATTTTGCCGCCGGTATCGGCGCCGGCGACGAAATTATCACATCCCCCAACACATTCGCCGCAACCGCAAATGCCGCCCTTTATCTCGGAGCAAAGCCCGTCTTTGCCGACATCGAGCCGGACACGGGCAACATCAATCCTGCCCAGATTGAACATAAGATTAACGCAAAAACAAAAGCCATCGTCCCGATTCATTACGGCGGACATCCCGTTGATATTGACGCGATAAGCGATATTGCGCGGCAGCATAGCCTCCTTGTTATCGAAGATGCCTGCCACGCCATCGGCGCGCAATATAAAGGGCAAAAAATCGGCGCGCATTCCGATATGAGCGTCTTCAGCTTTCACCCCGTTAAGCCCATAACTACGGGAGAGGGAGGCGCCGTCACAACGAATAACCCCGATTATTATGCCAAACTGCGTCTTTTTTGTTCGCATGGCATTACAAAAGATCCCGCGCTTTTGGAAAAAAAGAACGCCGGCGCATGGTTTTATGAAATGCAAATACTTGGATACAACTTTCGCATCACAGATATCCAATGCGCCCTCGGCTGCACGCAACTTGCAAAAATTGACCGCTTTATTGAAGACAAGAAAAAAATCGTCGCCAAATATCAGCAAGCCTTTGCGGACGACCCCCGCATTGCCATTCCGTTCGAAAAATCTTTTGCGCGCTCGTCGTGGCATCTTGTTGCCGCGCGGCTGCAAGGCGCCCTTACCGCAAAACGACGCGAGATATTCGATGCCCTCAGAGCCGCCGGTCTCTGGGTGCAGGTGCATTACATCCCAGTTTATTGGCATCCCTATTATCGCAAATTAGGATTCGCGCTCGGACTTTGTCCCGAAGCGGAAAATCTCTACGCCGCTGAAATCTCCCTCCCCGTTTTTCCCGGGATGACTGAGGATGAAACTCAATATGTGATTCAAACAATCAAAGATGTATTGGCGAGGTATGAATAATGAGACAAAGAGTTATTGAAATCGCTGGACGCAAAATCGGCGAAGGTCAGCCCGCCTTCATCGTCGCCGAAATATCCGCCAATCATAACCAAAGTTACGAAGCCGCCGCGGAACACATCAAAGCCGCCAAAGCCGCAGGCGCCGATGGCGTCAAAATCCAAACCTACACCGCAGACACGCTGACTATTCCCTGCGATAATGAATATTTCAAAATCAAGGAAGGTCCTTGGGCAGGGCGCACGCTTCATGAACTTTATCAAGAAGCTTTTACTCCATGGGATTGGCAGCCCAAACTAAAAAAAATCGCCGACGAACTCGGCATCATCCTTTTCTCCACGCCTTTTGATGAAACCGCCGTTGACTTCCTTGAAGAAATGAATGTCCCATGCCATAAGATTGCATCCTTTGAATTGGTTGATTTGCCCCTCATAAAAAAAGCCGCCGAAACGGGCAAGCCGCTCATCATGTCTACAGGCATGGCAACGCTTTCGGAAATCGAAGAAGCCGTCGCAGCGGCGCGCGATGCCGGCTGCAAAGAGCTCCTCCTCCTCAAATGCAACAGCGCCTATCCCGCCCCGCCGGAAGAAATGAATCTGCTAACCATTGCCCATCTGGCGGATGCCTTTGATGTCCCAACAGGACTTTCTGACCACACTCTGGGAATAGCCGTCCCCATCGCCGCCGTAACGCTCGGCGCGTGCATGATTGAAAAACACTTCACGCTTTCCCGAGCGCGCAAAGGACCTGATTCCTTTTTCTCAATTGAACCAGCCGAACTTAAGGCAATGATAGAAGCCGTTCGCATTGTGGAAAAAGCAAAAGGCGGCGTATCGTATCAAGCCAGCGCGCACGAAATCAGCAGCCGCATCTTCCGCCGCTCCCTTTTTGTTGTGAAGGATATCAAAAAAGGCGAGCCATTCACAAAAGAAAACGTACGTTCCATACGACCGGGATATGGGCTGCCGCCTAAATATCTGGAAAATATTATCGGAACAAAGGCGGTAAAAAATATCTCTCAGGGAACGCCCCTTGGTTGGGAATTAATCGGGTGAAATTATGAGCGGCATTCAAAGAATCGGAATTATGACTTCAAAAAATACGTGGACGATTCCATATTGTGAGAAACTAAAAGATGCGCTTAGGCAAAAAGGTTATTTTGTTTCTTTTGGTTTCAAACCGGATGAATTGCAAGAACCGCTTGATGTTGTTTGTATCCTGAGCTATAGCCGAATCCTCCCGGGTGAATTTCTCCGAAAACATAAGCACAATCTCGTCGCCCATGCAAGCCCGCTTCCCAAAGGACGCGGCTGGTCGCCCCTCAACTGGCAGATTCTTGAGGGAAGAAATGAAATTCCTGTAACGCTTTTTGAGGCTCAGGAGTCTTTGGATAGCGGGAAAATCTATCTTCAAGAGATTTTGAAATTCAAAGGTTATGAGCTTTTGCCTGAAATGCTTCATACCCTCGGCGAAACTATAAACTCAATGCTCATTCGATTTCTTGATGAGTATGATAAAATCGCAACCAGCGCAAAGGAACAGGAAGGCGAACCCACTTTTTACGAAAAGCGTCTGCCATCCCATAGCGAATTATCCGTAGATAAATCCATCGCCGAGCAATTTAATCTTTTGCGTGTGGTTGATAATGAGCGCTATCCGGCGTTTTTTCATTACAAGGGGCATAAATATATTCTAAAAATTTTCAAGGCGCCAGATGAATCAAAACCCTCATAACATTTTTGTCATCATGCAGGCGCGGGTCGGCTCGACACGGCTGCCCGCTAAGGTGCTTAAAACCATTTGCGGGAAAACTATCCTTGAGCA
>ERZ795051.5959-NODE-5959-length-10420-cov-5.147612_pt1 | contig 10420 bp, 11 predicted proteins | sample MGYA00375135_ERZ795051 | MGnify/ENA primary metagenome ERZ795051 (study PRJEB30180, sample SAMN05720222) | activated sludge metagenome | isolation source: Anaerobic digester | place: Japan | collected 2015-05-26 ... | reverse complement strand
ACAAATGATTAATAAATTTCCAAAAAGTTTTTTATGGGGCAGCGCAACTTCTGGTTATCAAATTGAAGGAGATAGCTTCTTTTCTGATTGGTATGAAATGTTAGATAAAAACCAAGCTAATGATTTATGCGGCAAAGCAGTAAATTTTTGGCAAGATTATAAAACATACATTGCCTTAATGAAAGAAGCAAAATTTAATGCTTTTAGAATGTCAATTGAATGGTCTAGAATTAATCCTCAAGAGAATAATTATTCTCAAAAAGCCATAAATCGTTACAAAGAAATTATTTATTCCTTAAAAGAAAATGGAATTGAACCAATAATTACTTTATGGCATTTTGCTTTACCCCATTGGTTTTCTCAAAAAGGAGGATTTTTAAATAAAAACGCTAATGACTATTTTTTAACTTATGTTGAAAAAGTAAAAGCTGAATTTAATGATTTAATTAATTATTATTTAGTTTTTAACGAACCAACTGTTTATCTTTTAAAAGGTTATCTTTCCGGAAGTTGGCCTCCTTTTCATAAAAACCAACTTTTACCTTTTTTAAAAATCAGAAGGAAATTAGCTAAAATTTATTTGGACTCTTATGACATTTTAAAAGATAAAAATACTCAGATATCCATAGCAGCAAATTTATCTTTTGATGAAATGAAAAATAAATTTAATCCCTTAAATTATTTGACTTATTTAATTTTAGAACAAAATTCAGATTTAAATATTCTAAATAAAATTAGAAATAAACTTGACTTTATTGGCTTGAATTATTATTTTAGACAACTGATTGATATCAATATTTTTAATCTAAAAGAGTCTTTAACGCGCCAAGAAAAAAATAAAAAATATTCTGATTTGGGCTGGGAAATTTATCCTGAAGGAATTTACAAATTAACCACTAAGCTTTATAAAAAATTTCAAAAACCAATTTTAATAACTGAAAATGGCATAGCCGATAAAAACGATTCTTTAAGAAGCGAATTTTTAAAAGAACATATCGAATACTTATTTAAAGCTTACCAAGAAGGAATTCCAATTTTAGGATATCTTCACTGGTCTTTAATGGATAATTGCGAATGGGATAAAGGAAAAGAACCGCGATTTGGTTTAATTGAGGCTGATTATCAAAATAAAATCATTAAACCTCGAGAAAGTTTTTATTTTTATAAAAAATTAATAGAAAGTTATACTTCTAAGATTTAGATTATTTTTTAGATGTTTTTGATTTTTTAACAGGTGAAGTATCTTTTTGAAAATTTAGAACTTTATCAATGATTCCATATTCTTTTGCTTCAATAGCTGACAAATAATAATCCCGATCAGTATCTTTTTCTATTTTTTCAATTGGTTGGTTAGTATTTTCTGCTAAAATTTGGTTTAAGCGGCTTTTTAATCTGGCAATTTGTTTGCTGGCTATTTCAATATCAGTTGCCTGCCCAGAAATTCCTTCAGCCATTAATTGGTGAATTAAAATTTCAGAATTAGGTAAAGCGAATCTTTTTCCTTTGGTTCCAGAAGATAATAAAACCGCTGCTCCTGAAGCTGCCATTCCAATACAAATTGTTTGGACATCAGGCTTAATTAATTTCATAGCGTCGTAAATTGCCAAAGTTCCAGGAACCGAACCTCCAGGAGAATTAATATAAAACTTAATATCTTTTTCAGGATTGTTATATTCTAAATAAAGTAACTGAGCAATAATTAAATTAGCGATTTCATCACTTATTGGACCACCTAAAAAAATTATTCCCTCTTGTAATAACCTTGAAAAAATATCAAAAGCTCGCTCTCCATAAGGAGTTTTATCTATTACCATTGGAACTAATTGATTAAATTCTTTTTGTTTTTTTAAAAATTCTTCAAAAGATTTAGCCATATTTTTAAATTTTTAATTTTCAATTAATTTTTCTAAAAACTCAGTAACTTTTTGATTAGTTAAAATACTTTTAATATAAATTTTCAATTCTTGTTCATCGATATTATTTTTAGCTTGTTCTGGTTTTGAAAATTGAAGCAAATATTTATTAACCTCCTCTTCAATTTCTTCTTCTGATGGTTCAATCTGTTCTTCTTGGGCTATTTCCCTTAAAATCAATTCGATTTTTATTCTTTCAATTGCCCGGTCTTTAAATTCAGTTCTTAAATCATCTTCGGTTTTATTAATTTGCTTCAAATACATATTCCAATCTAAATTATTTTTACTAACCGAATTTTTTAACTCTTCAATCATTATTTCTATTTCTCGATCTATTAAAACCGGGGGAAGATCAATAGAAATAATTTTCGCTAATTCTTTTAAAATTAAAACTCTGAATCTCTCCCTCTCTTCATTTTTCTTTTCTTCTAATAAACCAGTTTTAAGATTTTCTTTTAAATCAACTAAAGATTTAAAAGAACCAAGCCCTTTGGCAAATTCGTCATTTAAAGTTGGGGAAATTGCATTGTACACTTCTTTAATTTTAATTTCAAAGTCAACGTTTTTACCAGCTAAATCTTTACTCCAATAATCACTAGGAACTTCAACTGAAAAATTTTTGGTTTCGTTTTCTTTTAGGCCTAAAATATTTTTTTCAAAATCTTCAAAAACTTGTTTTTCACCAGTTATAAATTCAAAATCTCTTTGGCTATCAATTATTGAACCATTTTCTTTAATATCAAAATCTAATTTAACCTTATCGCCAATTTTAATTTCAGAATTAGATTTTTCGTAATTAGTTCTTGATTTCAAAAGCCAGTTTAAAGATTCTTCAATTTCTTGTTCTTCAACTTTTACTTCTTTTTTCTGGTTTTTTAAATGTTTAATTTTTTCTTGATAATCATCTAAGTCTATTTCTGGAATTACATAAAAAGTAGCTTTAAAAGAAAATTCATTATTAGGAGCTAATTTTAATACTTCGATATCTGGACTAGTTAAAGGTTCCAAATTGTTTGAAGAAATATAATCAAGATAGTTCTTTTTAGCAGCTAAATTAGCAGCTTTTTCGTAAATATCAAATTCTTTAATATTTTTAATGGCTAATTCTTTAGGTGCTTTACCTTTTCTAAAACCCGGCAATTCCACTTCTTTGATTAATTCCTCAGTAGCTTCCTCAACAAACTTTTTAAATTCTTCAAAATCCAAAGAAATTATTAATTCCTTTTGAGAGTTTTCTAAATTTTTTATTTCTTGTTTCATTAGATTAAAGTAATATTTTTAATTAAATCATTGTTTTCTAATTTCATTATTTTAACCCCCTGACTGGTTCTTTTAAGAATTGGTAAAGTATTTAAACTAATTCTAATTGTTTGACCAGATTGGGAAACAGCCAACATTTCTTCTTCGTTTCTAATAATTTTAATTTTGGATAAATGTTTGGTTTTATCAGTTAATTTAATTATTTTAATTCCAACACCACCCCTTCTTTGGTTTTTAATTTCTTTTAAAGAAACAATTTTGGCATAACCCCCAGCTGTCACAATTAATAATTTTTGAGTTTTATAATCAGAAACAACTTCCATTGTTAATAATTCATCGTCATTTTTTAAATTGATTCCTTTAACACCCGAGCTATTTCTGCCTAAAGGCCTCAAATCGCTTTCTTTAAACTTAATAATCATCCCATTTTTAGTTGCTAAAAGTATTTCATCTTTGCCAGAAGTAAAATTAGCTGAGATAAGACTATCATCTTTTTTAATATTAATAACTCTTATGCCACTCCTAATCCTAGAAATCAAATCATCAAGTTTTATTTTTTTTATCAAACCATTTTTAGTAGCTAAAGTTAAATAACTAAATTCGTTTTTATTGTCCCGATGATAAGAAATAATTGAAACAATTTTTTCCTGAGAAGCTAAATTTAAAAAGTTATTAATGTGTTTTCCACGATTAGTTCTTAAAGCTAAGGGAATTTCATAGGTTTTTAAATAATAAATTTTTCCTAAATTGCTAAAAAGCATTAAAAGACTGCGATTATTAGAAGTAATAATTTCTTTTATTTGATCTTCTTTTTGATAGCTAAGAATTCCTTTGCCACCTCTTTTTTGAAGTTTAAAAGTTTCTGGCTTTAGTCTTCTTAAATAATCGTTTTGAGACAAAGTAACAATTGAAATTTCATCTGGAACAAGTTCTTCTTCATTTATTTGAGTAAGTTGTTCTTTAATAATTTGAGTTCTTCTTTGATCCTGGTATTTTTGTTTTATTTCATCTAATTCTTTAATAATTATTTCTTTAACTTTCTGGGGATTTTTCAAAATTTCAGTTAACTCTTTTTCGAGTTGCTGTTTGTCCTTTAACTCATCGTGAATTTTTTGCCTTTCAAGCCTTGCCAAACTCTCTAATTTAATTATTAAAATCGCTTCTGCCTGCTTAGCTGTCAATTTAAATTTGGTCATTAAAGAATTTTTAGCTGATTCTCTATCTTTAGAAGCTCTAATAGTACTAATTATTTCATCTAAATGATCCAAGGCTTTAACCAAACCTAATAAAATATGAATTCTTTCTTTGGTTTTCTCTAAATCAAATTTAGTTCTATTAATTATAACTTGTTCGCGATGAATTAGAAATTCTTCCAGGATTTCTTTTAAAGACAAAGTTTTTGGCTGAATTCCCCCTACTAAAGCTAACATATTGAAATGATATTTTTTCTCCAAATCGGTATATTTATAAAGCTGATTTAAAATTCTAGTTGGATTAACATTGGATTTTAATTCAACTACAATTCTTAAACCATCTTTATCTGATTCATCTCTAATATCTTTTATTCCTTCGATTTTTTTATTTTCAACAAGGTTAGCTATCGACAAAACTAAATTTGCCTTATTAACTTCATAAGGAATTTCGGTTATTACAATATTAAACTCATCTTTATCCTTTTTTCTATTTTCGATTTCAGCTTTTCCCCTGATAACTATTGAGCCTTTACCAGTAGAATAAGCAGTTAATAAATCTTGTTGATTATAAATGATTCCTCCAGTTGGAAAGTCTGGTCCTTTAATAAATTTTAATAAATCTTCAACTCCTTTTTGGGGATTATTAACTAAAAATTTTAAAGCTTCTATAATTTCTGATAAATTATGAGGAGGAATATTAGTAGCCATTCCAACGGCAATCCCAGTTGTACCATTTAATAATAAAGTTGGTATTTTAGTTGGTAAAACGCTTGGTTCTAATCTAGTATTATCGTAATTATTTACAAAATTTACTGTATTTTTTTCCAAATCTTGCATCATTTCTTCTGCAATTTTTGATAATTTCGCCTCAGTATATCTTTCAGCTGCTGGGGGATCCCCATCGACACTCCCAAAATTTCCTTGCCCCATAATTAAAGGATAACGCAAAGAAAAAGGTTGAGCCATTCTTACTAAAGCATCATAAACTGCAACATCACCATGGGGGTGATATTTCCCCAAAGTATCTCCTACGATTCTGGCTGATTTTACTGTTTTAGAATTATAACGAAGACCTGATTCATACATCGAATAAAGAATTCTACGCTGAACAGGTTTTAAACCATCTCTAACATCAGGAATAGCTCTGGAAATAATAACTGATAAAGCATAAGCTAAATACGAATCCTTCATTTCTTGAGTAATTTCGGTTTGTTCTATTTTTTCAATTTTTTCTGGTTCTTTTGATTGTTGTTTTTTAGTCATTTTTTTATTCTGCTATAGGTAAAGTAATTGGATTTATCTCTTGCGGCAAGGGTTTAAATTCTGGATAGTCATTAAATTTAATAAAGTTCAAAAAATTTTTTGATAAATTAGAAAAACCATTATTTGAAGTAGAATTATTCAAATTATCAAAAGCTTTATTAATACTTTCCTTTAAATTAGAAAAAGAATTATTAATAAATTGAGTAGCTCTATTTCCTAATTTTTGAGATTCAAAATCTTGACCACTTAAGATTGGTCTTAAAGACAAACTGGTTATAAAAATAACAAAAACTATGGCAATAATCAAGATAGTTTTAGAAATTAATTCTTTAGTTTCTTTTGGTTTATTTCTTAAATTTTCAAAAAATTTATTCATTAAGATTTTAGGATTATAATTTTTTGTTCGTTAATGTTTAAATCGCTTTTTTTAATACTTAATTTATCTAAAGTTTCTGCTTTCAAAGAAATTTCTTTTATAAAATTATCAATTGCTTCGTTTTTAGTTTTTTGATTATTTGTTAGATTTATTGGGATAATAATTTTGGGTTCTAAACTATTAACTATCGAAATTGCTTCTTTAGCCTCTAGTGCTTCTTTACCAATTGAAATAATTAAAATATCAATTTCTGAAATTTTTGAAAGAGTGTCTTCTGTTAATTTGGAATTTTTTAAAACCCCTAAATTCAAAAGATTTATTCCTTCTGCTTTTATTTCAAAAATCGTATTTGAAAAATTCGAACGAAAATCAGCTATTCCCTTAATAAAAATATTTTTTACTTCATATTCTCCGGGTTCTTTTAAAATCAAAGGGTTTCCCTCAAGGATTTTAAAATTATTAAATCTTTTATCATCATAACTAATAAGACAAATGTCTGCTTTAAATTTGGGAACTTTTTCAATTTTTAAATCTTCATCTTTAGAAAAAGGATTTAAAGCTAAAATAGCATTTTTAGTTTCAATTTTAAAATACGCTAAGCCGTAATAATTAATTACCATATATTTTATTTTTATTTAAAAGAATTTTTCTTTTATTAATTTCCCAGTATTTTTTATTCCTAAATTTACTGCTAGTGCGGTAAGCTGGTTTACTTGTTCTATTACCAACTTTACTATAATTTTTCATATTACTATGATATAATTTTTTATTAAATTAGTCCAGTGGGCGATTAGCTCAGTTGGTTAGAGCGCTTGCTTTACACGCAAGAGGTCTGAGGTTCGAGCCCTCAATCGCCCACCAAAACTAAGTATCTTGACAATCAAATTTTTTATTTATACAATAAAGCAATAAATTAATATTTATTATAGTGGTCGAAACAATTTAGTTTTAAAAATATGAATTTAAATTTCGAAAAAATTCAAAAACTAAGCTCAATTTTTTCAATAATAGTTTTGTGCTTAATTACTCTTTCTGCTAGTTTAACAGCTTATGCTCAAACTTATTTACCAACCGGGGTTACAGCTCCTCCAGCTCCTCCTGTAACAGAGGTAAATCAAATTATAAAGATTCTAAATTACATAGTTAATGTTATTTTTACAGTAGTAATTATTGTAGCAGTTATAATGTTTTTGTATGCAGCTTTTACTTATATAACTGCTGGGGGAGATTCTAGTAAAACCGGCCAGGCTAGTAAAATGCTTCAGTGGTCAGCAATTGGTTTGGGGGTTGCCCTTCTTGCTTTAGGGATAAGAAGCCTGATTGAAAACTTTCTTAAAACAGGAGCAAATTAATAATTTAATATTGTTGGAAGTTAAAATTTAAACAAAGCAAGCTTCTAGGCTTGCTTTGTTTTTTAAAAAATAATAAAATCTAAAAAGGTCGGAGTGGCGGAATTGGCAGACGCGTCAGGTTTAGGACCTGATGGATTTAATCCGTGGGAGTTCAACTCTCCCCTCCGACACACACCCCCCATAGCTCAATTGGCAGAGCAGCTGCCTCTTAAGCAGTTGGTTGGAGGTTCGAATCCTCCTGGGGGGACAAAAAATCTTAGCAATATTTGATTTTTTCAATAATTTATTTTATTATTAGTTCCATAAATATGTATCAGATTTTAGATAAAATTAAAAAAGAAATTCCAAAGGTTGGTTCAACTCTTACTGGTAAAGTTATTTTAAAAGAAAAAAGGCGTTTATTTGTTGATTTAGAAAACATCGGTACTGGAGTAATTTTAGGGAAAGAATTTTTAGAAGCTTCCGATAAAATCAAAAGTCTAAAAATAGGTGACGAAATAGTTGTTAAAATAATTGGAATGGTTAATGAAGATGGGTTTTGGGAATTGTCTTTAAATAAAAACGATCGAGAAGCAAATTGGCAAAAACTAAAAGAACTAAAAGAATCAAAAGAGATTTTAACTTTGCAGGTTTCGGGAGCTAACCAAGGAGGATTGTTATTACAATACGAAGGAATTGAAGGATTTTTACCAGTTTCTCAATTATCATTTGATCATTACCCAAGAATCGAAGGCGGAGACAAAATAAAAATTTTAGAAGAACTTAGAAAATTAGTTGGTCAAGAAGTAAAAGTTAGAATTTTAGATATTGATGAAAATTCAGAAAAACTTATTTTTTCAGAAAAGGAAGCCCAGGAAGAAAAACTATTAGAAGAAATTTCTAAATATAAAGTAGGAGATATAGTTGAAGGAACTATATCTGGTTTAGCAGATTTTGGAGCATTTTTTAGATTTAAAGATTCTTCTCTTGAAGGCTTAATCCATGTTTCAGAAATAACCCACAAACACTTAACTAATCCTTCTGATTATTTAAAAGTAGATCAAGAAGTTAAGGCTAAAATTGTAAATATTAACAATGATAGGATATTTTTATCTTTAAAAGCTTTAGAGCCAGATCCTTGGTTTGAAGCTGTAAAAAATTATCAAAAAGACAAAGTTTATAATGGCAAAGTAGTTAAGATAACTCCTGCTGGAGCACTGGTTAATTTTGATGATGAAATTTATGGCTTGTGTCATATTTCTCAATTCAATGATGATTTTGAACAATTAAAACAAAAATTAGAACCTAATCAAAATTATAAATTTTCAGTTTTAGATATAGATGATCGAGATAAAAAACTAATTTTAGGATTCGCTGGTAAAATTTAAAAACTTAATTAGACTTATAAAAAATAAAAATAGGCAAATAATTGCCTATTTTTATTTTTTATTCTGTTTTTATTTAATCAATTCTTTAAACTCTTTTGAGGGTCTGAATTTAACAACTCTGGAAGCAGCGATGTTGATTTTTTCTTTAGTTTTGGGGTTTATTCCAATTCTGGCTTTTCTAACGGCTGATTTGAATATTCCTAGCCCTGCTAAATTAACATTCTCTCCTTTTTTAACTGCGCTTTTTATTTCAGAAATTAAAGTATCAACCATTTCTTCAGCTTTTCTTTTGGTTATTGAAAATTTTTCAGCTAAAATATCAACAATCTGTGATTTGTTCATATATTTAATTATTCTTAATTATTATTATAATAGCATAAAATATCTATTTTTTCAAATTTCAAGGTTTTGATAATGTCTGATCTCTTTAAAAGAACCGTTCAAAAATTCTAAAGCTATCAAGTCTATCCTTAAGTCTTTATATTTTAAATCTTTAATTTTCAAAAAATAATTAAAAGTTTTAATAATTTTATTAAGTTTTTCTTTTGTAAAATGCTGTTCTGGATAAAAATCTTTGCTACTGGTCAATGCTTTGACCTCAACAACCACGATTGTTTTTCCTTTTTGACAAACAATATCGAGTTCTCCAAATTTGGTTCTAAAATTTCTTTCTAAGATTTTATAATGATTTTTCAAGAGATATTTACAAGCCTCATCTTCTGCTAATTTTCCTAAATTCATAATAAAAATTATTTTAGTTTTACGAAATTAAACCCGGAGCAGATATATGAGTCCGCTCGAACTCATTTTGTCAGAAACTCCTGAAAAAAGCCAGTGCCCGCCAAAGGCGGCTGGCAGGAAAAACCGTCGGAGGAGGCGGCTGCGGCGATTCCTTTCCCTCAGACCCATTTCCTCGCCGCAGCCGCCTCCTATTTCAAAAAGTCCGCCGCAGGCGGACAAAATTTGTAATACAATTAACAAAACGTTATAATGTAAAAAATGAACCGTGCCTTTTCTAAAATTTTAATCTTGGTTATTATTGTTGTTCTCGCTGGTGGAGTATTTTTCGCTTGGCAGTATTTTGGCGTGCCTGAGGAAGAAAAAATCGCTGTACCGGAAGAAAAAATTATGTATGAAGAAATAGATGCATCATGTTGTGAAGCTCCCCCATCATATAAAACGATGAAAATAGGATTGAAAGAAAATTCGTTAAACGGGTGGAACACTTTGACTATATATGAATATGATGGAGATGAGGTAGGATTTTCTATTAATTATCCTTCAGAGTATAAAGTTTCTTATGGTGTTACCAGCGATGCACCTATTTGTGAAAAGTGGCTGGTAATTACGTTTTTTTCACCGGAAAAGAGAGAAATCCCAAGCTACGGAGAAAAAGAAATGATGAGAATAGATATAGATTCGTGTATAAAGCTTGGCTGGGCAGCCACTTTTCAAGAATGGATTGATTCACAAAAAAAGCAGTTATTATCCCGTGGAAAAAGAAGAAAACATCGTCATCGATAATAAACCAGCCATAAAACTTGTTAATACGGTTTCTAGGTTTGGCTCTGCACCTAATTACAAAGAACTAATGGTCTATACCTATATAAACAGAGATGAGAAAATAGCGCACGAAATAACAGCCGATATTGATTTCGAAAATCAAGATATTTATATCCCTATTTTCAATCAAATG
>ERZ795051.5949-NODE-5949-length-10438-cov-3.744390_pt1 | contig 10438 bp, 9 predicted proteins | sample MGYA00375135_ERZ795051 | MGnify/ENA primary metagenome ERZ795051 (study PRJEB30180, sample SAMN05720222) | activated sludge metagenome | isolation source: Anaerobic digester | place: Japan | collected 2015-05-26 ... | reverse complement strand
ACAACCTCTATGTGTTTCGTCTGGGGAAACATATCAAAGGGTCTCAATATCTGCAAAGAAAACCCCCGGTCGGCGAGGTACCGGATGTCTCGTGCCTGTGTCGCCGGGTCGCAGGAGACGTAGACAACCTTCTTGGGTCTCCATTCCGCCAGAGTATCCAGGAGAACCTTGTCGCAACCCGTCCTCGGGGGGTCGAGCACGACGACGTCCGTCCTGCCTTTCTCTCCGGCTAGATGTTCCCTGAGAATGTCTTCGACGGACCCCTCAAACAGGCGGACGCCCCCATGTCCGAAGGCGGCGAAGTTTTTCCGTGCCGCGCCGACGGCTTCCCGGTCGATGTCGACAGCAATGATATCCCCGGCCTTTGCCGCGAGAAAGAGCGAAAAAAGCCCGACCCCGCAGTAGCAGTCGAGGACTCTCTCGCCGCCCGTCAGGGCGGCCAGGTCAAGAACGGCATCGACGAGCGCGTCCGTGAGGGACAGGTTTGCCTGGAAAAAGCCCTGCCGGTGGACTTCAAGTTTGCGGCCTTTGACGACCCGGGTGATCGGGCCGTCTTCATTCATATCCTGGTCTCCCGACCAGAGTATCTTTGTCTCCTCCCCTCCGATGGGCAGGTCTCCGGAGAGCGCCTTCCCCCTGAGTTCGCGGAGGGCGTTGTTGATCGTCTCATCCGCGATCGCACAACGCTCTACGTCGACTATCCTCAGCCCTCCTGTGTCGATGAACCCGATTTCGGGGGGGTAACCCCTCTTAGTCCTGAGGTGGATTTCCACTTTTCCCCGGTAGTTGTAACTCTTCGGCGAGGGACGGATGTCTTCCACAGGGGGCGAGGAGAATCGGCCGATCCTCTTGAACGACTCGGCGACCTGATTTCTTTTCAGCTCGAGCTGATGCTCGTAGGATATGTGCTGGTACCGGCAGCCGCCGCACCGAAGATAATAAGGGCACTCAGGCTCTGTCCGATGGGGTGATGGGATGAGTAATCTCCTCAGCTTTCCGCGGAGGAAATTTTTCCTCACCTCGACGACCCTGACCTCCGCCAGGTCCCCGTCGGCGGTAAAGGGGACGAAGAGGACCATGTCGCGCACCCTGGCGACCCCGTCGCCGCCGAAGGCGACCGTCTCGATCATAGCCTCTACCGTTTGACCGATTCTGAATCTTGCATCCATCACGTCAGGCATCGAATGATTAAAGGAAAGATTTTTGACTGCTTTTGGCTTATACCACTTCCCTTTCCGTCCTTCCACCACCCTTTACAACGGGATAAAATACTGATAGCTTCCAATGTCCACAAGGGAAATCGCGCACCGAACAAAAAAGTGTGAGTAAAGGATAGGGAAAAGGATTGGAACACGCGGATATTCACCGCCGTAGCTTTAACGGCAAAGAGGTGGTGCTCGTCGGAACCGCTCACGTCTCCAAGGAAAGTGCCGACCTGGTCGAGGCGGTGATCGAAGGGGAGAAACCGGACACCGTCTGCGTCGAGCTGTGCAAGACGAGGTTGGAGGCGCTCAAGAATCCACGCAAGTGGCTCGAGACCGACATCGTCAAAGTCATCAGGGAAAAACGGACTTCGGTTCTGCTGTCCCAATTGCTTATGGCGTCGTTCCAAAAACGGATGGCGGAAAAGTTCGACATCAGGCCGGGCGAGGAGATGCACAGGGCCGTCGTCGCCGCCGAGAAAATCGGGGCGGAGGTCGTACCCGCAGACCGGGACATCCGCGTGACCCTCATGCGCACCTGGCGAAAGATGGGATGTTGGAGTAAATTCAAGCTGTTGCCCGAGGCCGTGGCGTCGCTGATCATGGCGGAAGAGATCAGCGAGGAGGAGATCGAGAAGCTCAAAAAGCGTGATGCCCTTGAGGTCGCCCTGAACCTCTTCGGTCAGAAACTGCCCGAGATTAAAACAACCCTGATAGATGAAAGGGACGAGTACCTTTCCCATACTATCCGACACGCGCCGGGAAGGAAGGTCGTGGCAGTAGTCGGCGCGGGGCATATACCGGGGATTCTGAAGAATGAGGGCAAGGAGGCCGACATCGAGGCCCTGAACAAGGTTCCTCCCAGGGGCCCGTGGGGCGACGTCGTCCAGTGGGTTCTCCTCGCCGGTGTCCTGGGTCTCATCATCGGTGGGTTCTTCTACGCCGGCAGCCAGGCCAGTTTCAACATGGTCAAATCCTGGGTGGCGATCACGGCCCTGTCCGCGGCTGTCGGCGCCCTGGCCGTTCTCGCCCATCCGCTCACGATTGTCACGGCCGCGATCTCGGCGCCCGTCGCCACGATCCATCCTTTAATCGCGACAGGCTGGATCGCGGGACTCGCCGAGGCGTCTCTGAGGAAGCCCCAGGTGAAGGACTTCCTCGACCTCGCCGAGGACATCACGACGGTGCGCGGTTTCTGGCGGAACAAGATCACCCGTATCCTGCTTCTTGTGGTCTTTGTCAACCTGACGGCTTCAGCGGGAACCTTGGTGGCCATCCCGGCCATGATGCATTTTTTGCGCTGAGACGCTGACATTTCACACCCAGGGGAGACTCATGCCGAACAAAGAAAAGAAGCCCATCATCTGCCCGAACTGTCGGAAGCTCATCAATCACGACGAAGAAAGATGCCCCTATTGCGGGATTGTCGGTCCGGGCGCGTCGTGGAAGAGATACCTGGCCGATTCCATCGGCTCTCGGGACATCGTTTCTGTCGTTTTTTACGCCAACATCGCCTTTTACATCCTGTCTATCGTCCTGGACCCACGGAAGATCGGCGTTTCGGCGAACCCCTTCACGTTCCTGTCCCCGTCGGAAAACAGCCTCTTCGTCCTCGGGGCCACGGGCACGATCCCGGTCGGGCTTTTTCACCGGTGGTGGACGCTCGTCTCCGCCTCTTTTCTCCACGGCAGCATTCTCCACATTTTCTTCAACATGGCCGCCCTGCGTCAGCTCGGCCCTTTTGTGATGCATGAATACGGGACCGGCCGTTTTATCATCGTCTATGTCCTCAGCGGTGTCGTGGGGTTCTACGTCTCGGTCCTGGCGGGCATCCCCTTCACCATCGGCGCCTCGGCGAGCCTCTGCGGGCTGATCGGCGCCATCCTCTATTACGGCAAGAGCCGGGGCGGGTTTTACGGGCAGGCCGTCTACAAGCAGGCCCTCGGGTGGGTCATCGGACTGATTCTCTTCGGGCTCCTCGTTCCCGGAATCAACAACTGGGCCCACGGCGGAGGGATCGTCGCGGGGGCACTGACGGGGTTTTTTGTCGGCTATGAGGAGAAAAGGGCGGAGAATCAGCTCCACAAGATCCTGGCCGCCGGGCTAATCGTCTTGACATGCCTCGTGCTCCTGTGGGCCGTCCTGCAGGCGATCTATTTTCGCTTTTACTGACCTACCCTCGCGGAACTTCAGCAGCGTTGACTTCTTTTTCATGGCGGTATATCTTGCCGGGACTTTTTCCGGTTGATTTCTTTATTTCACTGACTCAGGGAGGAACTTTCATGAATGGTCCATCACGATGCGCCATGGTCTTTTTGCTGGCTCTGGGCGCGATGATTCTTTCGGGCTGCGCCGTTATGGTGGGAGACAAGGTCGTCGGCATCGAATCGGGCAGATTCTTTTACAGCGACGGCGTCCTTTGGACGAACTACAAGGCGTCCTTCGAAGAAACTTGGTCGGCCTGCGAGAAGGCGCTCGCCGATATGAAGGCCGGAGAAACGACGAAAAAAAAGAAGATCGGCACCGGGACCATCGATTCGACGATCGGTGACGATAAGGTCCATATCGCCCTGGAATACGTCTCGAAAGACACCACTTCCGTCGGGGTCCGGGTGGGCTTGGCGGGTAACGACATTGCTTCCAAGCTGATTCAAGAAAAAATCGGTGCGAATCTCCAGAAAAATTAAGACAGTCCGATAGAGCGGGGATGGCTGATCCTTGTGGACCAGAAAGAATCGAAAAAGACGATCCGCACCTATTCCTGGGCGTCGTTCCTGAACGACATGGGGTCGGATATGATCTATCCGGTCTGGCCCCTCTTCGTCACGTCCCTGGGAGCCAACATGGCCGTCCTCGGTTTTCTCGACGGCCTGGGAGACGCCATCGTCTCCCTGTCGCAGGCGGCCTCGGGCTACATTTCAGACCGGATCAGTAAGAGGAAGGTCTTTGTCTGGCTGGGTTACCTTTTCGGCGGGCTTTCCCGGCTGGGCTATGCCTTCTCGACGGCCTGGCAGCATCTGATCCCCTTCCGTATCCTCGACCGGGCCGGAAAGATACGCGGGGCGCCGCGGGATGCCATCATCGCCGACCTTTCTACGGACGAGGACCGGGGAAAGAACTTCGGCCTCTTGAGGACGATGGACAACCTGGGAGCCGTCTGCGGCACCCTCACCTGCATCTTGTTCGTAGGGTTCCTTGGTTATCGGTACCTGTTCTTGATCGCGGCCGTTCCGTCTTTCATCGGCGCGGCACTGATCATTTCCGTCGGCAGGGAAAAGAAGCCGGATGGCTCGAAGGTGTTCAAGGGTATAAGGCTGAGAGACCTGGACCGCAATTTCCGGTTCTTCCTCCTCCTGAGCGCCCTTTTCGCCCTTGGTTCCTTCAGCTATTCTTTTCTCCTGATCTGCGCAAAGGAGTTCGGGTTCGAAGTGACTTTCGTCCCCGTTCTCTATCTCGCCTTCACAGCGGTTGCGGCGGCCACATCCCTGCCGTTCGGCAGGCTTTCCGACCGGATAGGAAGAAAGGCTGTGATGGTGATCGCCTTCATCCTATGGGGGCTGGTCTGTTTGGGCTTCATGTTCGTAAAAAGCCATCTTATGGTCGTCGCCAACTTCATCCTTTACGGCCTCCACCGTGGGGCCATCGACACGGTCCAGAGGGCCTTCGTAGCGGAGCTCTCGCCCGAAGCATACCGGGCCAGCGGCCTCGGGGGGTTTCAGATGGTCGTTGGGCTCTGTGCGCTCCCCGCCTCGGTGATTGCGGGTTTGCTCTGGGAGAGTATAGGCGTATTGGCCCCCTTCTACTTTTCCCTTGCCCTCACAGTGGTTGCTGCCGCGATGCTTATGTTTGTCAGAGGCGGGGTAAACGGCACTGAAAAGTGAACCGAGAATGGCGGGGGGTCATGAGGGGGTTTATTAATGGACGTGTTGTTCCGGTCCCTGCCTTGCGGGATTACTTTTCAGGTTTTGATGTAGAGGTCTCCTTCTTGTCTGACCCGGCCCTTCTCCATTAGCCTTTGAAGGTGCTTCTCGACCTGGACCAACTCCATCCACATCGTGACCTCCCTGGGTTCGGGGTAATCTTTGTACACAACGTGTTTGCCGAGAAACCCCGCGAGCGTTTTATTCCCCGATAGGTACTTAAGGATCAGCTCGTCTCGCCTGTAGATGATGTTCTCGTATTGAGAGAAACGCTCCGCCAGCCTGTTGCGGAAAGGTCCCGAATGGCTCGTGGCCACCGTCGAGGCGCCGAGCGCCTTCAGCTTGCGTATAGAGGCGATAAAGTCCTCGATGCTGCCGAAGTCGTTACCGTAAAAGGGGCCGAAGGTGTTGAGCGCCACGTCTGCCGAGAACAGGAAATTCGCCTCGGGGAAGTAAAAGGCACAGTGGCCCGGCGTATGTCCCGGGGCGTGGACCACCTGGAGGGTCAGGCCGCCCAGGTCTATTCTTTCTCCGTCGGTGAGATGCCTATCTACGCGCAGGTCCGGGAAGGGATGTCTCTTGAAAAAGCGGTCGATGTCTATGCCGCTCCTGAGTATGCCGGTTTCCCGGAGGTAAACATCCCTGTCCTCGAGGTAGGGGACTTCTACATCGTGGCACCAGACCGGGATGCCACGAACGCGCCCGATGGTCGATTGGTGGTCGAAATGACAGTGGGTCAGGATCAGGACATCGATCCCTTCACGAAGGCAGGCGTCCATCCGCGCGTCGCCCATGCCCGCATCTATCAGGACCCGCAAGTTTCTGCCCTTCAAGTAAAGGCAGGTGCAGAACGGGAACAGCGATCTGTTTTCTCCGGGGACCAGAAAAATACCCGGAGCGACTTTCTCCATGATGCTGTTCATTACCACACCTTGAACCTTTCATTCAATGTCGTTGAACGAATCTTTACAAAAGAGGGGTGATTTTTCTCTCCGGGGAGGAGGACGGAGGAGGGGCATTACTTAAATATCTTTATTTATCAATTAGTTACGAAATATGCTGAAGCGAGAGATAATCTGGCATGATAATTTCATATAATGAAGTAAAAAGGAAACAGACACCGATTGAATCAAAAAAACAATAAAAAAAGGAGGAAATAAAGATGAAAAAGGTACTTTCCACTCTGAGTATGGCGGTTTTCGTAGTTTTGGTAACGGGCACGTTCGCGATCGCTGAGTACAGCGCGACCGGCGCTAGCAACTTCCCTTACTTCCATCTCGGTGCCCTGATAGTCGGCGGGCTTATCCTCATCTCCCTGCGGCACAAGTATAACAAGCTCTACATGAGCGAAGTCATGGGTGCGTTCGCCCTGTACACTGTCCTCATCGCCCTCTTCACGTCACCGGTGGTGGAGCTCATCAAATCCGTCGTCGGATGACCGACGCACCTTAAAACTCACGAAAGGGCCCCGGCGAGTCCAAAACGGGGCCCTTTTTTTTGGTCCTTCGTTTCCTCCCCCGTTTCACACCGATTCGGGAAAGGGACCGTCCTTGATCTTTCGCAGCGTGACGGACCAGGAGGACAGCCTTTCGTTTTCTCTAAGGAATGCGCCACGGCTGAGGTACTGTTCGTCGTTGACCCGGAGCATGAATTCAGAGCCGCCGAACAGACCGTCACCTGACCGGCAGACTGAGAGAATCGCATCATCAACGAGGATGAAACTCCCGTTCAACTCCCCGACCGCAGGGTTCGAAGACTTCCACGAGGTCGTGGAGCGGCCCTCTTCGAAGGGGGTGACTTCATACCGGTTATGGACGACAATGGGGACTTCCCCAGATTTCAGCTCCATGGCGCCTTCGTTCACCCACAGCCTGGGTAGGTGTGTGACCCGTGTCTTACCCTCGAGGGCGATGGGACGGCCGCGGTCATCGAAATAAACACCTTCTACCGACCATAGTCCCTCCCGAAAAAGAAAAGTGTGCGTTTTCATGGGGTTGTTTCTTGCATTTTTCCCCGTCGATGTCAATACCGGTGGAAGGTCCGCTTTTGATTCTTGTCACCCTTCAACGGCGGTGGTATAGAAATACGAAGACGTGCGGCAACGTCGGTCGCGATTAAGGAGAGAGGAGGTTTCTTGAAGGGGACGCTTGTAAACAGCGGCGGCATAATCGTCGGGAGCCTGATCGGCCTCTCGGTCGGTAACCGTCTGCCGGAGAGGTTCAAAAAGACCGTCATGCAGACCCTCGGCCTTTCCGTTGTGGTTATTGGTCTCCAGATGGCCCTATCGGTAAGAGAGGTCATCCCTGTCGTCGGTTGCCTTCTCCTCGGGGCATTAACAGGGGAACTCCTGGAAGTCGAGGATTGGGTGGAGAAACTGGGGGAATGGCTGAAAGAGCGGTTCCATTCCGGTTCCGCAACCTTTGTTGAAGGATTTGTTTCGGCATCGGTCCTGTACATCTCCGGGGCTATGGTGATCGTCGGCGCCATCCAAGACGGTGCGGTCGGTGACGCAAGCACCCTCTATCTCAAGGCGATGTTGGACGGCGTAGCCTCCGTTGCCTTTGCTTCCACCCTCGGCCTCGGCGTCGCGTTTTCTGCGATCCCCGTCCTAGTAGTGCAGGGTACGATCACCCTTTTGGCCTCCCAGCTTCTCTTTCTTCAGGACCCCCGCGTCCTCAGCGCCGTCACTGCCACGGGTGGGGTGCTCATCCTCGCTATCGGGATCAACATCCTGGAGTTGAAAAAAATCCCTGTGGGAAACCTCCTGCCCTCACTGGTGTACGCCGTCTTATGGGCGCTCGTATGACGGCCGTACATTCGGGCGGGCAGCCTTTAGACAACAGAAGACGATGGTGAAAAATGATAAGCAATGGGCAGAACGAAAAAGAATACGACCTCCTGATCCGGGGAGGGCATGTTTACAACGGCCTTGGTACGCCCGGTCAGGACGTGGATGTGGCGGTGAAAGGAGGAAGGATTGTCCATCTCGGGCCGGGTCTGGAGGGGCGTCATGCCGGACGGGTGATCGATGCCTCCGGTCTCGTCGTGGCGCCGGGGTTCATCGACCCCCACAGCCATACGGATGTGGAGCTTCTGGTCAACCCACGGGCGGAGAGCAAGATCCGGCAGGGCGTCACGACGGAAATCGGCGGAAACTGTGGGTTTACCTTCTTTCCCTTGAACGACGAATCCTTCCAGCAGAGGGGGCGGATTCTTAAGGAGAAGTACGACCTCGACCTCGATTGGCGGGATATCAGGGGATTCTTCCGACGCCTGGAGCAGGGCGGAATAGCGCTCAACTATGCGACCCTCCTCGGCCACGGAACGCTGCGGGAGGCCGTCGTCGGCTGCGAGGACCGTGTCTCCGAAGACCATGAGGTCGAGGAGATGAAGTCGATCGTGGAAGACTGTATAGAGGCGGGCGCCCTCGGACTCTCCACCGGCTTGATCTACACGCCGGGGGTCTTCGCCCAGCAGGAGGAGATAATCGACCTCTGCCGGGTAGTGGCGCGTTACGGAGGCGTTTATTCGACACACATGAGGGACGAAGGAGACTACCTCATGGAGGCCGTCGAAGAGACGATCAAGGTCGCCACAGAGGCGCGGGTGAGCCTCCAGATATCCCACTTGAAACTGGCGTACCCGCGAAACTGGTCTAAGATCCATGCCGTACTCTCCCGGATATCCGAGGTCAAGGCGGAAGGGTTCAACATCATGGCGGACCGCTACCCCTATACCGCCACCTCGACCTTTCTGAGTGTCTTCTTCCCCCGCTGGGCGCGGGAAGGAAAGATCACGGAATACCTGAAGAACTCTAAAGGCACAGTGTTGGAGAAGAAGCTGAGGGAGAGCATCAAGGCCCAGGAGGAAAAGATCGGCAGCTGGGATAATATAATGATCACCTCGGTCATCACCCAAAAGATCAGCCATCTCCCCGGTAAAAGTATCCTCCAGGCATCCCGGGAGGCAGGGAAAGACCCCTACGACTTCATCCGCGACCTCATAATCGAGGAGGACGACCAGGTGGGAATGATCAATTTTTCCCTCAATGAAGAGACGTTCAAACGCATCATTCTCCATCCCCTGGTCGTGATCGGTTCCGACGGCTGGGCCCTGGCGCCTTACGGCAAGCTTGCATTCGGGAAGCCCCATCCAAGGTCCTACGGTACGTTCCCGCGCATGCTCGGCCGTTACGTGAGGGATGAAAGACTGATGCCCCTCGGCAGGGCGATCGAAAAGATGACTTCTTTGACGGCCGAAAAATTCGGCCTCGCGGGACGGGGTCGGATTATGAACGGTTATTATGCCGACCTCGTTATCTTCAATCCCGACACGGTCATCGACCTTTCGACATGGGATGACCCCCATCGCTACAGCCGTGGGATCGAGTACGTCATCGTGAACGGCGAGGTCGTGATCGACCAGGGAGAGCACACAGGTAGGTTGCCGGGCAAGGTCTTGCGGTACCTGCAGCGCCGTGTGATCCTATGAGAAGGGTATCAGTACCTGTTAAGAATGCGAACAGGCCGTTCGCGTTTTCAACAGGATGCCTCAACCCTGGGTCGGTGAAGCCGGGTGCCCTCATGTCTGTCCCCGCCGCCCCGTAAACCTATGAGGAGGATTTAGCGTAAAGCCCGTCATTCCACAATGTCGGAATGACATAGGAGCCGGGCTTTGCCGCCCCTTTTTTTGAGGAAAGATGGCATTACTTTTGCTCTTTCATGATAGCAAGGCATGGGCGTTCGCAATCCACCGGCGGCGAGACTTTCTTTGTTTTCTGTTCATGAATGGGAAAGGGACGTCGCCGGGAACGGTTAGATAAGTGGCTCGGGTCGGGATAAATGCGGCAGTGGCAATTTGACGCCGAACATGCAATATCTCAGGTGAAGCTTCGAGACCCGGAGCGGCTGAGTCCATCCCCCTCCAGAGTACCAGATATGGAACATCTGCAAAAAGAACTGGAAACAAAAAACAGAGTCATTGCATCGGTTTTTCGCATATCCAATCTCCTTACCCAGCAAATCCTGCTCGACGAGATACTGAGGTCGATACTGATGAGTGCCGAAAAGGACCTGGGTTTTTCGGCATCCTGTCTCTTTCTTGTCAGCGACGATAGAAGGCATTTGGCTTGCCGTATGGTCAGAGGGTTCGGTGCAGAAAATGAAATCCGGGCTTACCAAAGACCTTTCGACCTCGACCGCCATGACTGTATCGAAACGAGGGTCGTCAGGGACGGCCGAGTTGTTTATTTCGAAGATTCGCTGAGGGATCCCCGAGCGACGGAGATCGACCGGATCATCACGAGGAAACTCGGGC
>ERZ795051.5945-NODE-5945-length-10441-cov-4.635182_pt1 | contig 10441 bp, 13 predicted proteins | sample MGYA00375135_ERZ795051 | MGnify/ENA primary metagenome ERZ795051 (study PRJEB30180, sample SAMN05720222) | activated sludge metagenome | isolation source: Anaerobic digester | place: Japan | collected 2015-05-26 ... | reverse complement strand
TATAATTCCGTAAAATGGCAGCAAAAATAGATGTATATAACTCAACAAGAGCAGATATAGAGAGATATATCAACAAATTAAAAAGAAAAATATGTTGTAGTTGTAGAACTATTCCTGTCACTTTGGTTAATTCCGAAAATCTTGGTGAATTTGTACCACCGTGTTATATCATTATAAGATTGCAACTAAATAGTATGACAATTGTTCCATTATCAACACTAGGTAATGGCTCAACCACTTGGGAAGACTACTTAGTAGATATAAATGCACACTTCTTAAATACTGGATTTACTTTTAGCATTGTTAATGATAATTTAGTTGCAACTAATCCAGCAGTTAATATTACTGATACATGGGTATTGTTTGTAGAAATAATATGTGAATAATTATAATATAAATAATTTAAACGCTTCTTGCATTGGCGATACAAATGCATGCTATAATTATGAAAGACAAAGGTCTAGACAAAGGTCTAATCAGAGAGTTTAATACCTCTGATAGAAACAAAAGAGGTTGGACAAAAGGTTTTTTTGGTTTCAGAAAGATGTTCTGGGAATATCTTAACAAACTTCACGTACCGTTTTACGACGATTGCTGTGAAGAGGCTGCTGATATTACCTATCCAGTAAGATGGAACGAGTCTCTAAAGAGAATGGAGAAGTACAACGGTACTGCTTGGGTAGATATCACAGAGATTGTAGAAACAACTACAACTACTACCTCATCAACAACTACCACTACAACAACTCCCACTTAATCGGAAGTTGTGGGGAAAAAAGAAGGGGAGCTATTGGCTCCCCTTTTTGTTTTTGTCCCTAAACCAGAGGGTTTTTAGGCTCCCGTCAAATGGATTGAAGCAGAGAAAAATGTATCTGGTACTGCTATATTTAAGTCTCACCACAACACTTCTCAACTCCTTTCCATTATCTGTTTTGGCAGAGTGCACATTATCTTTTGTGACTCTTACCATTGTTGGAATACATTCTAATCCCAAACCTCTTTGCTCAAGCCTCTCAACAAAATGTTTAGTCGGTTTGAGGTATATCAGGTCCTTTGGATATATGTATTCCCCCTTCAATAATTGTGTTCTTGTCAAATCCATCTATCATCACTTTAAAATTATCAAATTCTGGTTTGCTTCTAATGTACATTACTCCATAAGCCAATTCCTCAAGAGTTGGATTGCTGAAGTGTACTTCCTTCTTCTGTAATAAGATAGTCATTCAATGTTTCTTTTTCTTTTTCATAAATATTCCCCAACTCACCAATTTCCTTAATGTGCTCATAAGGAATACCATATTTATCTGATACATACTCTAGTGCAGTAACTCCTCCAAGTAATCCATACTTTACATTAGGTTCAATTACAACTGATACTTCAATTGGAATCTTTGCACCTTTATCAAAATATGTATGATACTCTACAATCTTTTCCTTGGCATCTCTTGAGAACTTAGAATATTTACCCTTTAAGAACATCTCTATATCCAGAGCCCACTCTGATAAATCTAGTATAAATATACCCTCTTTATCAAAGTCATAAGACTCTATGCAATAGAGATTTTTATCAAGAATAGGAAATATTATCCTATTGCAATATACAAGAAATTCCTCATACTTGTCATAAGAAAATACAACTATAAGTTGATAATCTTCGATAGAGTAGTCTCTCCAAAACAGGTATGTTTTTATTGGAAACTTATGAGATTTAGAAAGTCCTGTCAGAGGAAGCAGAAAGTTCTCGGATTTACTCCAATACTGTCCCTCTGGCACTTTCTTTATTACCTCTATTATTTTTTCCATACTTTTGCTTTAATTTTTCTCTTCTATCATTTATCTCAGGATAGAAGGTTGGGTCATTCTCGACCTTTGTATGCTCATCTCCTGTGAGAAGAATAATATTCTCCTCATCGAATGCTGCATCAGGATATTTGCTTTTGGGAAGAATATGATGGAAGAAGATAGTAAGAGGTTCCTTACCTAACCATCTACCAGATATCTCCGAATAGTGTCTTCTCTTGTGCCATATATCCATAAAGACAGAGAGCATAATCTGATTAAGTCGTTTTTTCTCCTCGTTCTTCTTTTTTTGCTTTTCTGATATCTTCTTCACTTATTTTCTTTCTTTTAATTATTCCCGCAACATTCAAAGATAATAACTTATTCCATTCTTCCATCTCCTTTGAGGATTTTTCTCTTTTCTCTAACTCAAAGAGACGTTCATTTATTTGTACCCAATTCATAATAAAAGAAAACTCCCCCTGACCTCTCAGCCAGAGGGAGTGTTTATTTATCTGTTATAGATGACTCCATGTTATCCTATTAACTATTTCATAAATTCGAGGTTGTGTTGTCTTAAACAACTTGGCTATCTCTACTTGTTTCTTTCCGTTAGCATACATATCTCTGATATTGTTAATATCAACTTCTGTAAACCGAGCCTTACCATGAGCCTCACCTTTATTATTTTTTAAGTTATTAGCATATGCATGTTTTATGTTCTCAGAATTTGTAATAATCTCAAGGTTTTCAGCAATATTATTCTGCTTGTTTCCATCCTTATGATTTACAGTCATAGTATCAAAGCAATGGTGCCCGATAAAGTACTGAGCTACAAGTCTATGTATTGCTCTGAACTTTCGGACACCATTACTATCCACTAATCTTATTCTGAAATAACCATCTTTGTCAAGAACAGGTGTTAAAACTTTTCCATGTCGGTTAGTTACATTACCTTTATCACTTACATAGTAATCATACTTGTAACCTTGTATCCATATCCAATTTTCCATAAGACAAAGGTCGGAAATTAACCGATATTTCCAAATTTATTTAGCGATTATCTCCATTACCTTTCTGAACTCCTCGTTCCTTTCTGCTGCTTAGCTTTTTGACATTTTCGTTTACTAAATCCTGTAGGGTATATCCTAAGTCATCTGCCATACTGGCCAGATACCAAAGTACATCACCTGCTTCCTTCAGTAATTCGAGCTTGTCAAGCTCTCTGTCTCCTCTAAGCCACTTTTTCACCTTCTCAGCTACCTCTCCACCTTCACCTGCAATACCTAAGGCTGGATAGATGATAGCATATTTCTCAGGATATACCTTCATGCCTTTCACAAATTCTTGATATTGATTGAAAAATTCTATTTTTTCTTCCATATAAATCCTCCTATTGTTTTATTTCTTCCTGAACAAGCATTAGATATAGAATATAAACCTAATGTTTGTTCGGCTTCTTTCATACTTGGCCATTCTTTTATGAAGTTTCCAACTTTGTCATATTGTAATACTCGTTTTTTCTTCACCTCAGCCATCTTGATTCTCTGAGCTTTTGGAATTGTACTTCCTTTTCTTGCCTTTGAAATTCTATCTCTGTGTTCATCTGAGAACTTTCTACCAGTATTAATATTCTTACCAGCTATATTTGTCATATTATAAACAGGTTTCAAAGTATCTATGAACCATTGTTCTAGTTTTATCAGATATTCTTTTGGGCATTTTGTAATAACCTCGAACAAAAAATTGCTCTCGCCATACTTATTCCATGCATTTTGTAGGTATAAAGAATGATGATTACCTTTTCTCAGGTGATGTAAGTGTTTTATCTTCCTTTTTTGAAAATTAATAGCTGACCCAATATAACACTGCTGTGTAACTATATTCGTTATTTTATATATTACTTCCATAAGTCCAATATACGAAATAATCATTAAACTGCCAAATTTTTCTCATTAAACTGTTGCATCTTCAACCTCCTTCTGTGTAGCCTTAAATTCTACTGGTTTAAATGAATCAATAATCTTTTCCTTAATCTCCTGTGCCATCTCCTCATTATCTTTTAGGAGAGTCCTAGCAGCTTCCCTACCTTGTGCAATATTAGTATCATTGTAAGAGAACCAAGCTCCAGATTTGGAGATGACATCTGCTTCAATTGCCATATCCAGTAGTTCACCCGCTGTATCAATTCCTTCTCCATATAAGATATCAAATTGTGCTTGTCTAAAGGGAGGTGCAACCTTATTCTTGATAACCTTTACAGTAACCTGATTACCAATCTTTGTCTCACCATCCATTACACTATTTTCCTTAGTAATACTTCTTCGTACATCCAATCTTACAGATGCATAATACTTTAGGGCATTTCCTCCAGTAGTTGTTTCAGGACTACCAAACATAACCCCAATCTTATCACGCATCTGATTTGTAAAGATAAGAAGAGTATTGGTTTTTGCTACAACCCCAGTTAACTTTCTCATTGCCTGAGACATGAGACGAGCTTGTTTACCCATATTACTATCTCCCATATCTCCCTCCAACTCAGCTTTGGGAACAAGTGCGGCAACACTATCCACAACTACTACAGAGAACTCTCCAGATGCAATTACCTTTTCTGCAATATCCAAGGCTTGTTCACCGTGGTCAGGTTGAGCAATCTCTAACCTATCCAAATCTACACCTAATTTCTCTGCATATCCCAAGTCAATTGCATGCTCTGCATCTATAATAGCACAGTGAATATTTTCATCTGCTCTATGAGCTTCTGCAATTACCTCAAGGCACAGTGTAGTTTTACCACTACTCTCTGGTCCATAAATCTCTACGATTCTTCCCTTAGGTAGTCCACCAATCCCAAGTGCCAAATTCAATCCAAGAGAACCTGTAGATACAAAGTCATGTGCTACAGGTTTATCCTTTGCTCCTATAAGAGCACCCTTTCCATAATCCTTCTCAAGTTGTTGCTTTATCAGCTCAATCTTTGAGAGTTTTCCATCATTTTTTGGTTCTTTTGCTTTTGCCATATTACTCTTGTGTTTTATTTTCTTCCTTCTTTTTGGAGTGACTTCCATCACACCATACACCATTTTGTGACCTTCCACATCTGCAGATAGCTACCTTTTTGGTAAACTCATTTGCAGGAGGTACTGGACTCAAAATTTCTAAATTTCCTTCTGCCTCAATAATAGCAGGTCCATTTTCAAGAATTGTTACTTTCAAAGTTACTAAATTTTAGAATCATTATCAAATTATATTCTTACAATCTCACAACTTCCTTGTCCAGAGCAAGCCATGCTAGAATATTCACTAACTTCCTTATAAGTTGGCATACTCAGAATCTCTTGGAAATCAACGTCTTTCATCTGTCTATTAATAGTTTTCCACTTATGAAAGAGATGAATATCCTTGAGACAGTATACAAGTTTTCTTAAGTCACCCTTAAAGTAATTCTTAGCAAACTTCTTAGCCCTCTTAATCCAGTCACCCTTCAGCCAGACCTCTTGTCTTGTGCCCGTAATTTTAATCTTCTTATCAGTATCTAATACTAAGTCACAGGCTTCCCACAGGTTTTGGTCAAATACGTGCAATCCATCTACAATCAATCCTGAGGCCAATAGTGCACCATCTCCATACTCCTTAACAATCTCATCCATAGTCAGAACAGATGTAAAGGGAGCTTGGTTAAAGTCCTTATCACCATAATCTGAGAGGAAGGAAACTGCCTTAAAGGAATCCTGATTATCATAAATGTACTTAGTTATTTCATCCTGATTATCAATGATTACTGTACATGATACAGAATGTCTTAGCCAAGGTTTGAGACATGCCTCTACATTTGTACCAGCATTGACCCAGTTTTCCTGTACCAGCTTAATTAACTCTAGATGTTTAACTCCCTTCATATCTTTCTTGAAGAGACCAGTCTTAGGATTAACTATGGGCACAAATACAACGTAGTCACTGTTTGTAGCTGACCATACACTTTCCTCAAGTAGGAATGGCATATTTTCCTCAAGATATTTAGCCGTATCACTCTCCTTATTTAGCTGCATTATTCTGAAATACTGCTCACTGTGCTCAGGATGGATACCACTAGCTGTACCTAGTACCACAGATGCATTACCAGAAGGTTTAACAGTTGTTGTACGGGCTGCAGGATTTATACCTATAGCTGCAGCTACTTCCTTATTTGTTCCTACAACAATGTGTGCACCAGTTCTAAGTATCTCAGCATCAAAGAGATATGGCTGATTCATCCATCCTGTAATAGACACACCAAGCAGAGCCTCTCTTCTAACAATCTCTTCGGTATCTCTTCCTAGATATGGGAAATCTGTATATCCTGCCTGTAAGGTACCCAAAATAGCACCAACTCTACATGCTCTATAGAACTCCTGTTCTGTTGTGCACTTAGAGGCATTTATCTCGGTTAGATTACACATTTGGAAGCCACTTCTGCCGTCCTCCAATACTGGACGGAAAGTTATCTCTCTACAAGGATTACTTACCTCATATTCATCAAATACAAATATGAAGGATATATCGTTATCTCCCTGATTTAAGTCAATGATTTCCTTTAACTTATCATATGAAAACTCTCTTCTGATTAAACCTACAGCGTTATTACTTCTGGCACGCTGAGGATTCTCAACTCTCCAGTTTCCAATCTTTGCGTAAATCATCTCCTCATCATCCTCATCTATAAGTACACTGCATGCACTTCTTCTAACACCACCACTCAATACAGCATTAGCTGCATGCATGATAATATCATATACTAAGATGGGCCTGATTACGCTACCCTCATTAGTAATCCATTTCTCAAGAAGGCTCTCAATTCTCTCAAGACTCTGCTTCAGTCCTTCATGTCCGGGAGCCTTAAACCCACCAGAAATATAGGAACCTTTAGGACGGATAAGAGAATAATCAAACTTAATCTCATATCCTGCATATTCTGGAAATGGTTGATTATCACAAAGATAGCTACTCATTAATACTCCAAGTGCATCAGACCATCCCTCTATACTATCATCTATTACGAACGTCTTAGTACCAAGAGTTCTTCTGTAGATGGGAGACAGTTTATCTATAAACATTCTCCTAATAGAAAAATCCAATCCACATCCACTCAGGAGTACATGAAAACACTTCTGGAAGTAATCGTTCTTATCAAATAATACACCCACACAATTACCAGTAACTATACCTCCAGATAGAGTAAAAGATTTATCTTCATCCACCATAAAACAGTAAACATCATCTATCACATCTTCTTGAATATCGACTACTTCTATGTTCGGATTTTTTCCATTAAAAGTATTCGTTATAGAAAACTTAATAGTATAAGGTCTTACTCCAAAATTTGTTTCTTGACCAGTTAAGTCATCTTCTTTTAAGATAAAAAATCCACATAAAGGTAGTGCCCTTCTGAGAAACTCAATCCCTTCTATATCTGAGCATTGTATATAATCATAAGCTTTTTTACTTTTGCTTTTATTCTTTGTAGCGTCTGCATCAAGATATCCGCATATAAATGCCTGAAGTAAATCGTTGTTTTCATTTAAAGAAGGTAAGGTCTTTAGATATTTTCCTGTATAAAATATTAAATCTCCATCAATAGATAATGAAGACGATGAGGAAAATCCCATTTCTTCAAATCTACTAGCAAATTTTACTTGTTCTCCACACAATCTTACCATACTATGTGTATATTTTCCATCATTTTTTACTTTTGTTCCATCTCCATATACATAACCATAACACCAATATAACTTTTGAAAAGGAGAGGCCGTATCAAAGTCAAAATTAAATATATCATTAACTTTCAATAGTTTATCTCCAACTTTTAAGGAGGTGGTTTCTGTATTATCAGATAATAACCATCTATGGTCAGGAGTTACTCTTATTTCTTGTCTATTATTACCATACGCTATAGTTACTCTCTGCAATTTTTGTTTTCCGTAGTAACCTAGATTAGCATTCATCCACCTTCCTTTATGTGTCCAAACTTTAATCTCATTACCAGCTGGTTCTTTTGATAATTCATCAAATGTTTTAACTCCACATTGTGTAATAACTCTAGTATCACCAGAAAAACAATTATACATTCTCTCATTATTTCTCATAATTTGAGGATATCTATACTGCAGGTTTCTCTGGCTGGCTAATACCAGCATTTCTTTGATACCTTTCTCAGCTTCATTAAGGTATTTCTCGATATCCAGACCTAGATACTTTCTCCTATGACCATCTATAATAGACTCACAAGCCTCATTCCAGTTCTCATATCTCTCTAATTCTTCATTCCATTTAAAATAGTCGGAATATAACTTTAAATCACTCAAAAACTTCTTTCCTTTCTGCATATGTTTATGTATTTAGATTAAAAAAGCAGGGGCTATTGCTAACCCCTGCTCGGAATACTAAGATAAGGTCTTACTCTCAATTAACAAAAATAATCTTGTTAATTTTTCAGAGTAAATTCCTTCTCTCCATCATCGTTTTAACCTTATTTATTAAATCATCTATTGTTCCATCATTAACTATTTCTTCATCAAATACATATGAGTCAAGTGCTGTTTCGGAGATATGGTCTGCATACTCCAACCCCGGTCTTATAACTCTTATAAGAAGAGCATCCTTTCTCTTTAGTGCAGCAAACTCATTTGGGAACCTCAAGTCTGTAATAATCCAATTATCACCCTTATAGTCTGCAAGTAGAGCATTCACCCAAGCATTTGGGTGTAGGTTATCTCTAATTGCTTCAGTCCCAAGACGTTGTAGAAACTGTCTGACAGTTATTGGCATTCTGTTAACTGCCCATACATCATCCATCTCAGTCTTCTTAAACTCTTGGTCCTCAAAGTTTTCTATAGGAATACCTGTAAGAATTGTTGCTATCTGCTTTAGCTTTCCTGCAAACTTCTTAATAACCCAAGAGTTAGAATGAATCTTATACATTGAGAGGTGTCCTATATCATATCCACTTTCATGAAGTCTTGGTTTACACCAATCTTCAAATGTAGGATACTCAACATCAGGAAGAAATAACTTTGATGCTATTTCTTTTTCTCTCTCTTTCTTTGATTTTGCATCTAGATACTGTATAATTTTACCTACAGTATCCTTTCCGCTATTAATTCTACCTGATATACCTATTATTGACATAATAATATTATTTATATTTCCACAAAAATCCACCTGCAGTTTTTCTCAAATTAACAAATTACCTGAACCAATTTTTCCATTTATCCCTAGTAACATATATTACAAATATTAATAGTCCAAACAAAACTAATGCTATCGGTATCCAGATGGGGCAAATACCCACCACCAACTCCAAGTAATCTCACCAACTAGCTTTAATGTTACAAATATAAAAGTTAGTATTAAACTAATTGGCCATCCTCCTCATATTGCTCTTCTCCATCGTACTGAATATTTAGTTTCATTTTACCATTATTCCCATAAGCATCCCTACTACAATTCCAGATGTCTTGTTCCTCAGCCCACACAATATCATTTATCAACTCATCAACACCCTTATAGTAGGTACCTCTTAGGGAAAATCCATGCAATCCATTCTCTACATCCATATTAGATGTTTCATAGATGAGAGGTCGTCTGTTATTTGCAGAGGTATCTCCTACAACAAACTTCATAGGACGAACCTCATAACCATCTAATCCAGATGTCTTTGCCCACTCTTCTACAGCTCTTACATAAAATGCATTCTGTAGATAGTATGCATTCTTGATATACATATAATCGAATGACTCGTTATCATATGTAGTTTTTAAGTCCATTGGTTGGATTATTCTATGGTCATGGTCTATAAGTAGAATATCCAACTCACTCTTACATGGATAATACTTATTCATTGGAAGAGGATACTTCCACTCTATAGCAAAGTGCGTAAGTCTCTCAATATCATCATGTTCTGTAAAGATATGCCTAGTGAAGTCATCTGATTTAAGTCTGTCAGCTACAAATCTTGCTTTATCAACAAGACTGGCATCAACAACTGTCTTACCGATATTCTCAATCTTCTTGTCATAGTAAGACTTACCATTCTCATAAAAATCCTCCAGCACTTTATCTTTATCCTTTCCTCTGTACTTGCCATCTGCCTGAACTCTATTGAAGGCTACAGTAAACATTGTATCAAACGAACAGGTTATTTCTCCCTTATCGTTCATACAGCTTTCTGCTTCCTCAAATAGATAATCAGCCAAAACAAATACTTGTCCACTTCCCTTATTTCCCTCAAATAGTACAAATTTCTCCTCAAGTCTATTATTGAATTCCAACTCGTCACCTTTACAGGAAAGGAGATAAAAGTCTACTAAGTCTCCAATTGTAGTAGCTACATTCTTCTTATCTCTTCTTCTCTTACCAAGTTTAAATTCTTCATAGAATCTTACAGGGTCACTGTCAAACAACTTAATCATAGACTGGTTGAGGGCATCCAGCTTTCTATAATTCACGTTTGGTTTATCAACAATTACCCTTGGTTGAACTTTCTTCCCTTTTATCATTGTGTATAATTTAGTCTATCAATCTCTGCAGCTATAAGTGCACCAGCTATAGCTAGTCTTTTATAGTCATCTTTAGCTAGCATCTTATTCCACATCTCACTATCCCATCCCTCAGGAGGTTCATG
>ERZ795051.5941-NODE-5941-length-10449-cov-11.024918_pt1 | contig 10449 bp, 9 predicted proteins | sample MGYA00375135_ERZ795051 | MGnify/ENA primary metagenome ERZ795051 (study PRJEB30180, sample SAMN05720222) | activated sludge metagenome | isolation source: Anaerobic digester | place: Japan | collected 2015-05-26 ... | reverse complement strand
GAGGACGAGGAACTATGAAGATTAGACTTGTTTGTTGTGCCGCCCTGCTGGGGCTGTTGATCAGCCCGGCGATGGCCGACATCTCCGTGACCCTGGTGCACGGCCCCGGCCTGACCGGCTTGGTCTATGCGGACATTCCGCTGGAAGATTCGATCGTCGGTTTCGGCTTGGATGCCATCATTCAAACGCCGGCCGACCTGTCGTATGTTGGCTTCGTGCCCGCGGAGCCGTTCGATCCGGTCGTTTCACCGGACGGCGATGGCTTCGCCGGCCTGCTATTCCCGCCGGACGTGGTGCACGGCGAGGACGTGCTGCTAGGCACGCTGACGTTCGCCGGCACCGGTAGCTGGGTCGATCTGGGCGTTACGCCCGGCGACCTGACTGAAGGGTTCGCCCTGGCCAGCGTCGGCGGCTTTGCCGCAGCGACGTTCACCGGCGCGTACATCCCCGAGCCGGCGGCGCTGGTTCTGCTGGCGTTGGGTGCTTTGGCCCTGCGTCGGCGCTAAGCCGCTCGAATTGTCCACCGCGACGCCGCGGATGGCATGAGAGTATAGACAGGACCGCGCTTCGGTATGACCGAAGCGCGGTCCTGCGTTAATTCGTAGTTCAAAGGACACGTTAGAGCGCCCGTTCAAGGGCTCCCCACCAATTCAGTCGCTTGACGGGGCGGAGACCAGCCGGCTACTTCTTTTCTTCCTTGGAATCGCGGTCGAGCTGCGATTCGTAGCCGCCGGCCTTGCCACCCAGCGCGCCGGCCTGGCCACGAGCTTTGGCGTCAATCTTGGCCTGGAAGTCACCCGGCTGGCGGGCGCGTTCGAGACACTCGTCGGCCGAACAGATGCCCTCGTCGTACAGCTTCCACAAGTGGTCGTCGAGGAGCTGCATGCCGTACTTCTTGCCGGTCTGGATGGCCGAGTCGATGCGGTAGGTCTTATTCTCACGGATCAGGTTCTGGATGGCGGGCGTACACACCAGGAACTCATAGCCGGCCACACGGCCCGAGGCGCCCATCTTCGGCAGCAGGGTCTGCGAGAGCACCGCGAGCACGTTAATGCTGAGCTGGACGCGGATCTGCTCCTGCTGGTTAACCGGGAAGGCGTCGATGATACGGTTAATCGTGCCCTGGGCGCCGGTGGTGTGCAGCGTGGCGAAAACCAGGTGCCCCGTTTCGGCGGCGCGAATGGCGGCTTCCATGGTTTCCAGGTCGCGCATTTCGCCGACCAGGATGACGTCCGGGTCCATGCGCAGCGAGCGCCGCAGAGCCTCGGCAAAGCTGGGCACGTCCACCCCCACCTCGCGCTGCGAGATGCACGACTTGTGGTGCTTATGGTAATACTCGATCGGGTCCTCGATCGTGATGATGTGCCGATCGAAGTTGCGGTTGATGTAGTCGATCATCGTCGCCAGCGTGGTGGTTTTGCCCGAGCCGGTCGGCCCGGTTACCAGGAACAGCCCGCGCGGGCGGCGGCACAAAGCTTTTACGATGGGCGGCAGGCCGATCTGCTCGAACGTCAGAATGCGTGACGGGATCAGCCGCAGCACCATTGAAATGTTGCCCTTCTGCCGGAAAACGGAGACGCGGAAACGCCCCTTGTCACCGAAGGCGAAGCCGAAGTCCGTGCCGCCCTCTTCCTGCAGCTCCTGCTGATTGCGCTCGGGGGTCACGGATTTCATCAGCGCAACCGTATCCTCGGGTTCGAGCACCTTGGTCTCGAGGCTGCGCAAACCGCCGTCCATGCGCAACACCGGCGGGCGCCCGACGTGCAGGTGAATATCCGAGGCATCCACGCGGATGCAGGTCTCAAGCAGACGGTCAATATGAACGGTGGCCATGCTAGTCCTTTGGACTGTTAGTCCTTTAGGCGGTTAGTCATTCAGGCCGCTAGCCATTCGCAACGGGGCTCTCTCGTGCGCGGAGCATCCCTGGCAGCCTGACAGCCCAACAGCCTAAACGCCGATCTTCATTCCTCGTCTCGCACCACGCCTTCGGCCTGTGCGATGCGCGCAACTTCGGCCGCCGTGGTCACGCCACGCATGATCTTCAGCTTGCCGTCCTCCAGCAAGTTGCGCATGCCGGCGGCCCGGGCGGCTTTGCGCAACTGCGTCGTCGGGGCGCGGTTGAAAGCCAGCTCGCGCAGTTCATTGTTCATTTCCAGCAATTCGAAGATGCCCTGGCGGCCGCGGTAGCCGACATTTCCGCAGCGCGGGCAGCCCCGCCCGCGGTACAGGTGACGCCCTTCCAGGTCCTCGTCCTTGATGTCCAGTATCTTCAGTACGAAGCGGTCCGGCGCGGGGTCGATTTCCTTGCACTCCTTGCAAATCACCCGGATGAGACGCTGAGCCATGATCGCTTGAATGCTCGACGCAACCAGGAAGGGCTTGATGCCCATGTCGATCAGACGGGCGATGGCGCTCGGGGCGTCGTTCGTGTGCAGCGTGCTGAAAACCAGGTGGCCGGTCAGAGCGGCCTGCACGGCCACTTCGCCCACCTCGCGGTCACGAATTTCGCCCACCAGGATGATGTTGGGGGCCTGCCGCAGCATCGAACGCAGGATGCGCGCGAAAGTCAGGCCGATCTCCTCCTTCACCTGGCATTGGTTCATCCCGGTAAAGTTGTACTCGACCGGGTCTTCGGCCGTGATGATCTTGCGGTCGGGGCGGTTCAGTTCCTGCAGCGCGGCGTAAAGCGTCGTGGTCTTGCCGGAGCCGGTCGGGCCGGTCACCAGGAAGATGCCGTTCGGGGCGTTGATGATGTTCTGGAACTTTTCGTAGCTGTCTTGCTCGAAACCCAGGCCGGTGATGCCCACGCGCACCGAGTCGGGCCGCAAAATACGCAGAACTATGCTCTCGCCGTGGTAGGCGGGCAGGGAGCTGACGCGGAAGTCGATGAGCTGCGAGCCGATCTTCTTCTTGATGCGGCCGTCCTGCGGCAGCCGTTTTTCGGCGATGTCGATGCCCGACATGATCTTCAGGCGGGCGGTGACCGCGGCCTGCATGCTCTTGGGGATGTTGTCGCGAACGATGCAGACGCCGTCGATGCGATAGCGCACACGCACGCGGTCGGCCATGGGCTCCACGTGGATATCCGAAGCCCTGCCGCGTACCGCTTCGTCGATGATCAAGTTGACCAGCTTGATGACCGGGGCGTCGGCATCGACGTCGATGGCGGCTTTTTTCCCCTCGGCTTCACGTTTGGCGTCGCGGTCGATTTCCTCGATGGCCTCGTCGACGCTGGAGCGGACGTCTGTCAGGAACGTATTGATGTAGCGCTCGATCTTGCTCAAGGGGGCCAGCGCGCACTCGATTTCCATGCCGAGGCGGAAGCGGAGCAGGTCGAGCAGCTCGAGGTCCAGCGGGTCGGAAACGATGACCTTCATGCGATCGTTTTCGACGCTGAGCGGGAGGAACTTGTAGGTGCCGATGAGCTTGGGCGGCACGCGTTCCAGGGCGGCCGTGACGCCGACGTTCTTGTCGAGGTCGACGTATTCGAGATCGAACTGCGTGGCCAGGGCCTTGGTAACGTCGTCCTCTTTGACGAGCTCCAACTCGACCAAGGCTTCGCCGATGCGCTTTTTGTGTTCGGTGGCATAGGCCAGCGCGTCGGCCAGCGCGTTTGGAGAGAGCAGGTTCCAACTGACGAGGATTTCACCGAGCCGCTTGCGCCGTTGTGCCATCCGTTCTCCCTTTCCCGGTTCAAGGGCCGGCGTGCCACACGAGTGCGCCGGGGACGCACCCTACGCGTTGCGGACGCGCTGTCTGCGCAGGCCCAAGCGCTGAATTGTTCCCGCATTAGAGAGTAAAAGCAAGATGTGAGGGGCCGAGCGTGACCGGGCAGCCAGGTAATCGGGCGCTTCTTGGGCCCGCCGCGGCGCCCGACGGCGGCCTCCTACTACAGGGATCTAGTTTGCCGAGCGTAGTAAGCAAGGCCTGATAACCGCGGCGGCCGGTCCGTGGTGGGCCAAAGGGCGAGTTTGCGAGTTGCGTTGCCGGCATGCTGGGACATTTCCGCGCCCGGCTACGGGGGCTTAGGAAACCAGAGCCCGTGCTGTTATCGGAAGAGGGCCGCCCTCGCGGTGCGGCCCTCGTGCTATCCGATTCGCAAGTTATTAAGAGCTAGCGCTCTTCCCAGCCTTGCGCGGTTACTTCCAGGTTACCTGGTATTGCAGCTTGGCGCCGAGGTGGGGCGTCGAGTCGCGGCCATCCACGGTGACGTCGCCGCCGACCTTGATCGCGTGCTGGCAATTGCCGTCGGTTGGAATGTTGTGTATCAAACCGACTTCGACGATCTGCTGATTCGACTCGCCGTATTCCTCGTTCACGCGGTGCAGATAGTTCGCCAGAACCACGGTGTTTTCGCTGAGGCGATAGTCAACGCCCGGACCGGCCCCCCACTGGAAGTGGCGGCGGTCGAAGCGTTCGCGGCCTATATGACCGTTGGCGGTCTGCACGAAGCCGTTGAAGTGGACGCGGAAGCAATCGCCCAGAGTTTTCGTCACCATGCCGCGGGCCGTGCCGTCTACGCCGGAAGAACCGCAGCCGCTGGGGGCCCGCACGGCGGCATCGAAGGCCAGGGCCGGGCAGCAATCAGTTTCCCGCAGCACGCGCCAGAAAACGCGGAAGACACTGTCGCCCGCGCCGGAATCTCTACTGCTCTCACAGATGTACGGCTCGTGCACCTCGAGCTCGGCATACAGATCATCCGTGATTCCGTACTTGAGGGTCTGCCACAGCATCACGCGATCGTCGCGGCGCTCCTGCGAGAACCACAGGCCGTTTAGCTCGAATTGCCATTGGCCGCACTCCACGTCCGGATTGGCTTCGCGGATGTTGAACAGATTGTCAACGCCCCAATGTTCGCTGGCGAACGTCATTTCGGGTTCGGTTGGCGGTGGGCAGGGCGCCGGCGCGGCGGCAGGAGGCGGAGGCGGCGGCGGGGGTGGCGCGGGCGCTGGTGCGGGGGCCGGGGCCGGGGCTGGAGCACCAGGAGCCGGAGCCGGCGGCGGAGGCGGCGCCGGAGGGGGCGTGCCCGGTTGTGGTTGACTGGCGAATGCCAAAGTCGGACACTGAATTGGGCCGGGGGATCCTGCCGTAGCGCTTGAGACTAGCATCATCAGCCCCAAACACGCTAGAGCAGCCGCAGTTAGATTCACTCTACCTCGCATAAGCTCTCTCCGTTTTGGATGCGCAGTGCGCACTTGAATGGCCCGCAGGCCGAAACAGGAACTTGTTAGTTTATCTAGACTCACGCCAACCGTAAGTAAATGCTAAAACCGTGTGCGATACTACGCAAGTAGCTGCGTTCAAAAAAGTTGCTGTTGATTGTCAAGGTGGCTAAAGTCCGTCAGTTGCGGCAGGTACCGAATCCGAGGCCCCAGGGCATTCCGACACATCAGAGGCCACATGTCGGAAACGCGCGGACCACCCAGCTTTCAGCCAAGGCAACCACCAAGACGCAGCCAAGGCAACCGCCAAGACGCCGCCAAGGCAACCGCCAAGACGCCGAGAGCGCCAAGACCGCCGAGAACAAGGATTCACGCGTGCGAGAGAGGAATTCCGTGCTAGTGCGACAAACCGTCTCGCGCTGGTGCGACGAATTCGTCTCGCACCTCGTTCGGGCGCAAGCCTGCTAAGCCCTCCATTTATGCGCAATCTGGTGGGTTCAACCCCCCAGATAAGCTCCAACCCCCCATATAAGACGAGGCGACGCCGCCTCCGTGGTGGAGGGAAACTTTAAGCGACCGAGGCGGGAAATACCCGCGGCGACTGGCGTCTGCCACTCGAAACTGGAAACTCGCAACTGGAAACCCTTACAATTAGCAGCGTCGTCAGGAGCGACTCATGACCTTGCACGGCGTTCAGTTCGACGAGGTCAAAATCGCTGAGTTTTGGCGGCGGCGCGGCGTTGCGTGCCTAAGCCTGTTCGGTTCAATCCTGCGCCAGGACTTTACGCCAACCAGCGACATTGACGTACCGGCCGAATTTCTGCCCGGCGTGGGCGTCAGCCTGTTCGACTTGGGCGGTATGCACGTCGAACTCACCGAGCTACTCGGCCGGCCCGTTGATCTGCGCACGCCCTTGGACTTGTCGCCCTATTTTGCGCCGAGGTCCTGCGCTCCGCCCGGTTGTTCTATGCCGCCTGAATCCCTGAAAGTCGACTGGGTTCGCCTGCGGTAAAATGCTTCGAGGAGCACTCATGATTGCGGAACGACACGGCTTGCGGATCGACCCCGACGAGATCGCCGCATTCTGCCGTAGGCACGGCATCGTGCGCCTTTCCCTATATGGCTCGATCCTGCGGGACGATTTTGGGCCGGACAGCGACGTGGACGTGCTGATCGAGTTTCCGCCCGGCGGCACGCCGAGCCTGCTGGACCTGGGCGGCATGCAGGTCGAGTTGACCAGCCTGCTGGGGCGCGAAGTGGACCTGAAGACGCCCGGATTTCTATCGCCGCCGATTCTTCGGCGCGTGCTGGCCGAACGTCAGATGCAATATGCCGCGTGAACGCGGGGCTGACCCACTGGGCGACCGCGAGCGCCTGGCCCACATGGTGGCGCGGCCCGAGACGCGATTGGCTTCACGCAGGGACGGACGCGCGCCGATCTCGACCGCGACCGCATGCTGCTGCGTGCGTTGGTGAACTGTGTCCAGGACATGGGGGAAGCGGCTTCGCGCGTCAGCGACGCCGGCCGGAGGCGGGCGCCGCGCCTGCCTTGGCCGGAAGATCGTCGGCATGCGCCACATCCTGGTGCATGCCTACTATAACATCGATGTGGACGCCATCTGGCGGGCGGTCAAGACGAGCCTGTCTGCTTTGGTGGGGGAACTTGAGGCAGCGCTGCGTTCGTGGGACAAGGAAGACCAGCAAAGCGCGCCTGGTGCTTCCGAAGGCCGTGACCCGGTCTAGAGTTGTCCTCGGGACTTACGCGCCAGGCGCAGCTAAGCCGCACGCGACGGCCAGCCCCCGGCCATTTCGGGGCGGCACGTGTACCCGGAACTGGTACTGCGCAGGTGCGGAGGCTTTTGACTTTATTCCGGGACGACACGCCCAGCTCTGCTCTGCATTTCTGGAGACACGCCCCGGCTCGTTCTGGCGGTTCGGTTCGTGCAAGGTGCTCGGACCAGGAGGCCCTCGCTGGCCGCTCAGGCTCGGATCTCGCTGCAGGCTCCGATCGGGCCGGCTCGGACCGCCAGTGCAACGGATAGCGCCCGTCCATGTGGGACCCGTTGGCAGGTGGCGAGAACGGCCGCGCGCGCCTTATCCCCGATCAACTGGCCTTGGGTTTTTGCGAACGCGGCTTGCGGCCGGCTTTGACGGTCGGCGCCGCGGTGGTGGACTTTGCTCGGCTGGCCTTCGGACGCGGGGCGGGCTCGGCGTCCTGTTTGGGCAGCCGGCTGCGCAGGTGATCCAGCACGTTCATGAAGTTGATGTACGAATCGTAGGGTGAGTCGTACGGATTGAAGTACTGGTGCACCGTGCCGTCGGCCAGGAACTTGGTGCACATGTAGTAAAAATGATCCGAGCTTTGCAGCCGCCGCCAGTCCCGCAGGATGGTCGGGTCGCCGCAGGCTTTCACGGCCGGTTCGAGCTTGTACAGCTCGTGCAGGGCATTGGACTGCATGGCGTTGCCAAGCCAAGCCGAGAGGTCGCGCTCCGTGTCGGCCCAGGAGATCAAGTGCGGCACGTCGTATTCGCCGCTGGCCGGATACGTCGCGGCGCACTCGCTCGGGCTCTTGAAGTCGTTGCCCGGCAACTTGAAGAGCTCGGACGGCATATGGCGGAGGAACTCGAAAATGCCGGTTTCGGCCCACTGGTGCTCGCCGAAGGTCTCGTAGTCCATGAACAGGTTGACGACGTAGCCGTGGCCGTTGATCTGGTCGACCCAGCGGGCGAACTTGTCGGCGGTCAGGGGCCACTCGCTCCAGTTCTTGTTTCCGAAGCGGAAGGCGATGTCGTCCGCCAGGCGGTAGTTTTTCAGGAGCAGGCGAACGGGAATGCCATCGGGGGCGGTGTAGAGGTAAGTCGGCGAGCGATAGCCGAGCAGGTTGTCGGCCCCCTCGCAGAGCACGACGTTGTAGCCCATTTGGGCGGCGATGCGGGCCAAATCGTTGCTGTATATCAGCTCGGTGTTGCGGAAGACGCGCGGCGTCTGGCCGAATAGCTCCTGTACTGTGCGGCGGTGGAGGGCGACCTGCTCCGCGAATTCCTCGCGTGAATAGAGCAGGCTGAGCGAGTGGTAGTAGGTTTCCGAGAGAAACTCGACCGCGCCCGTTCGTGCCAGCCGCTGAAAAGATTCAAGCACCTCCGGCGCATAAAGCCGGAACTGATCGATGACGCAGCCGGTGAGGCTGTAGGCCACGCGGAAGCGCCCGGCATAGCGTGTGGCCAGCTCCTCGATCACGGCGTTGGCCGGCAGGTAACATTTCTCGGCGACCTTGCGGCAGATCTGGCGGTTGCGCTCGTCGTCAAAGTAATCCGAACTGCGGTCGAAGACACTGAATCGACGCAGGCGGAACGGCTGGTGTACTTGAAAGTAAAAACAGACGGAGGCCATTTCGCGCGCTAAGCTGCTTAAGCCGGGCTAACGGCGGTCTCGTAAACCTTCAAGCAGCTTCGGGCGGAGTCGACCCAGCTCAAACGCCGCACTTCGATGCTGCCATGATCGCGCAGCGTAGCCTGGAGTGGCGGATGTCTCAAGACGGCGATGATCTTATTTGCCATTTCGTCGACATCCCAGAAATCGACTTTGAGGGCGTGGCTGAGAATCTCAGAGACGCCGCTCTGCTTGGAGATGAGCACGGGTACGTCGTTGGCCAGGGCTTCGAGCGGGGCAATGCCGAAGGGCTCGGAGACCGACGGCATGACGTACAGATCGGCCATTCGGAAAACGCGCCGCACGTCATCGCCCCGGAGGAACCCGGTGAAGAGCACCTTGTGCCCGATGCCCATCTGATTGGCCAGCTCGATCATGCGGCGCGTCATGTCGCCGCTGCCGGCCATGATAAAGCGCACGTTGCCCATCACTTCCAGCACGCGTTTGGCGGCCGCCAGGAAGTACTCCGGGCCTTTTTGCATCGTGATGCGGCCCAGAAAGAGGACGATTTTCTCGTCATGCGCGATGGGCGGCAGGGTGCGCGACTCAGGCGTTCCGTTCTCCTCGACGGCGTTATAAACGACGTCGACTTTGCGCGGGTCCACCCCGTAGTGCTGCAGGACGACGCTACGCGTGAAGTGGCTGACACAGATGACGCGCTGGGCGCGGGTCATGCCGGCGCGCTCGATGTCATAAATGCGCTGGTTTACGTGCAGGCCGGAGCGGTCGAACTCGGTCGAGTGAACGTGCACGACCAGCGGTTTCCCGGTCATATCGGCGACGGCGATGCCGGCCGGGTAAGTCATCCAATCATGGGCGTGGACCAGGTCGAAGTCTCCTTCGCTGGCGGCGATCTCGCAGGCCAGCCCGGCATAGCGCTCGACCTCGTAGAACAAATCGCCGCCGTAATGGCCTCCCGGACCTTCGCTGGAGCTGGCGGCGATGATGCGTACGCGTTCGGCGGGCCCCTTGGCCCGGACTTTGGCTCGGCGTGCGCCGACTGTCGCCGGTTCGGGCTCGTCCTCGACTCCGGGGCTGACGTAGGGCCGGATCACGGCGTCAACGGTGCGAAAGCGGGTATAGCGGAAGGCTTCCGGGCGTCGCTGGGAGGCTGCTTGGCTGGTGGTCGGCGATGTTTCGAGCTGGAGTTTCTCTGGGCCGCGGGGAAGGACGAAAATAATCTCGGTGCCCAGGTGGTCCAAGCCCTTGGTCAACCCGTAGCAAGCAGTACCCAGCCCCCCGCTGATGAATGGCGGGAATTCCCAGCCCAGCATAAAAACTTTCATGCGGACCTCGATCGCCTGAGAAGCCGTTTTCGGGTCGTGTACCCCGCCTGCTACTACCGCGATTTACAGGTTGGAGTTCGACCGCCGGAGCGACGCAGCCGCGCAACGCATTGTTCCGCGCTAAATAACTTTACCGGTCCACTAGGTCAGTGTCAATTTCCGGCCTATCTTAGGAAGATTTAACGCCCTCGCCGCCGCGTCGGGCCCACGCGCTTGTTCTATCGGCAGCTGGGGAGGCCGGCTCCGCGAAAAGTGTTAAGAAACGTCCTTCTTAAGCTGGCGTAAGAGAGCAAACCAGGATATCCTATACTACAAGAGTCCAAGGTACGCCGCTTGAGGCCTCGGCCTTAGATCGCCGGCCGGCCGCGAGGGGGATTGTGCCTTTGGTTGCTACCGACTCTCGCGCCGCCCTGGCGGTATCGTTGGAAAAGGCGGCCCGAGCGCGGCGAGTTTGCATCTGCGTTCCGGCAGTTACCGGACAGACGGAGATCTGCGTGGCGAAGACCCTGAGAGTTCACACCTTGGCCAAAGAGCTGGGCGTTACCAGCAAGGAGGTCATAGATAAGTGCCG
>ERZ795051.5930-NODE-5930-length-10463-cov-3.905842_pt1 | contig 10463 bp, 13 predicted proteins | sample MGYA00375135_ERZ795051 | MGnify/ENA primary metagenome ERZ795051 (study PRJEB30180, sample SAMN05720222) | activated sludge metagenome | isolation source: Anaerobic digester | place: Japan | collected 2015-05-26 ... | reverse complement strand
GTACATTACATCAATCTGCTTTTCATCATCACGGAGATAGAACTGCTCCAGCACATAGCGTTCATCTTCAGTGAGGTTATCCCATGCAGGCTGAAACCACTCCATGTATTCTTTTGCCTGACGGTAACGCTCACGGAGAACATCGATCTCGTCAATGGCATTCACCATACGAATCTCGCCCGACTGCGGATTGTGCTGACCTGCAGACATATCCGAAAAGGTGGGACTGCCGATAGCGGTAAGGTCGCTGCGGATATTGGCAATGTCCTCGTCGGTATGTTCGATAATGTATTTCATGCTGGTGTAATCCTTGAGTGCATTGACTGCTGCACTTCTCTTGTCTAAATACTGCCAGATAATGCTCATTTCAGTACCTCCAATTCTGCCTTGACAGCATTCATCAATGCTGTCTGTGTTTTATCCTTTGTTTTCAGTGCTTTCAGCACTTTGCCGTCAATCGTACCGGCGGTAACGATATGCTGAATCACTACGGTTGCCGATTTCTGTCCCTGCCTCCAGAGACGGGCATTTGTCTGCTGATACAGTTCAAGCGACCATGTAAGCCCGTACCATATCAGCGTTGAGCCGCCGGACTGAAGATTCAGACCGTGACCTGCGGAAGCCGGGTGTATCAGTCCCACAGGAAGTTCACCTCTCTGCCAACGGGCGATACTGTCTGCCTTATCCATTGTGGAAAACGGAATATGCAGCTTGTGAAGCCTTTCTGTAATTCTTTCGAGGTCGTGCTTGAACCAGTAGGCAATCAGAATCGGCTTGCCGTTAGCTGATTCGATTATGTCCTCAAGAGCGTCGAGCTTTCGGTCGTGTATCGGAAGAATTTCTCGCTCATCGGAATATATCGCTCCGTTTGCCATTTGAGAGAGCTTATTGCTGAGTGCAGCGGCATTGCTGGCAGTGATGTCACCGTCGGGCAGTTCCAGCACCAGCTCCTCCTTGAGCTGTTCGTATCGCTGACGCTCCTCATCGGAAAGGCGGACTGTATATTCGGAGATAACCAGCTCCGGCATCTTGAGATGATCGGTGGACTTCATGGAAATGGTGATGTCTGAAATTTTATCGTATATTCGCTTTTCTGCATCTCGCTGCGGTTTGTAGGAAAATACAATATTGCCGTTTTGCTTATCGGGAATGAAATATTCAGCACGATAGCGACCTATGTACCTTCCGAGACGTTCTCCCATATCGAGCAGTCTGAATTCTGCCCATAAGTCCATGAGACCGTTGCTTGACGGAGTTCCTGTCAGACCGACTACACGCTTTACTTTCGGACGCTTCTTTATTAATGCCTTAAAACGCTTGGTGTCATGATTTTTGAAGCTCGACAGCTCATCAATGACGAGCATATCGTAGTTGAACGGAATACCGCTGTCCTCGATTAGCCATTGGACGTTTTCACGGTTTATGATGTAGATATTTGCAGGTCGGCGGAGAGCTGACAGCCGTTCCTGCTCCGTGCCGACTGCTACGCTGTATGTCAGCGGTCGGAGATGTTCCCACTTTTCGATTTCAGCCGACCATGTATCACGGGCGACTCTCAGCGGTGCGATAATGAGAACTTTGCTGACCTCAAAGCTGTCGTACATCAATTCGTGGATTGCGGTGAGGGTGATTATCGTCTTGCCTAAGCCCATTTCAAGGAGAACGGCTGCAATCGGGTGTTCTTCGATGAAGCGTACTGCATATTCCTGATAATCATGTAATTTCATCGATTATCCCTCCAATCTGATCAGGGCTGTCGAGGACATACACCGGAAAGCCGAGTGCCCTGAGCTGCTTTATGCGTTTTCGCTGCAACGGTCGAGGCTTTTCACCGGGAGCTTTGACCTCTACAAAGGCGAGCCTGCCTTTCGGCATCAATACGATGCGGTCGGGAACACCTGCTGTTCCGGGTGAAGTGAACTTCCAGCACAGACCGCCTTTTTTTCTGACTGTATCACGAAGTTTTTTCTCTATTTCTTTTTCACGCATGATACATATTCCTCCCAGCTTTCATCAAATGCAGCCAGGCAGCCGTTGCAGGCTTTCTGCTGAACGAGGTAATTGTAGATAAGCTCACGCCAGCCGTTGAACTTTCCCTTACCGTTGCGAGGGAACTTTTCCTTGTCCCTCTTTATATCACGGGCGAGATTGCCGACAGGCGTATTATCATCAATATGATATCTGGTCATGTATGTGTAAAAAGTCATAATATATCCTCCTGATTTACAGGGTGCAGGTCACGCAGGTCGCAGAACAAACCTCTCTATATATAAAAAACTATATATTTTTCAGCCCTAAAGGGGGTTTTATCCACGACCTTCTCGACCTGCACCCTTGTTTTAGATTTTGCCTATTCTACGCTGTTTCAAAGGAATCCTTGAGTTTCACTCCGAAAACATGGATACCGTCCTTTTTCTTGCGTTTTACGAAACCACGCTTCTCGATTGCTGTATAGAAATCAGTTGTACTCCTTGTGAATTCACCCGTGCGGAGACAGAATGCACGGTAGTCGGAATAGAATTTACCCGATTTGACTTCATAGTCATCACCGATGTCACAGCATTCATCAAGATAATGCGTCAGCCAGTCATTCTGATTGCGGTAAGCATTGACGGCATTCTGTACGCACACGGGCATATTGATGCGAAACTGTGAGCTGACAATCTTCTGTGCGCCTTCGATAAGCCATTTGACGATATATTCGCCTGCATTCTCCACAAGATAGTCGCCATAGTTCTTGATATCCTTTTTCGGCTTTATTTTGGCATTGAACGGGATAACGATAAGCCTTCTCCAGATACCGTCATCCATAGCACCCACCCTTGGAAGATGATTTGTGTAGAGGAGCAGGGTGTGAGTCGGAGTAAAGTGGAACGGATCTTTGTATTTCTTTTCAGCTTCGATTTCATCGGTGGAACAGAGCTGTTTTACCATTGAGGTGTTGAGCCTCATGCCTTCCTCAAGTTCGGCAGCGATAAGGAGTCTCTTTCCTTTGGTTTCAGCCAGCTCCGGCTTTACATTTCGCTTGCAGCCCACGGTCAAAGCATCTGCGGAAATCACGCCGCCATAGCTGCCTAACGCCTTAAGCACTGCATTTCCGAATGTGGACTTACCGTTGCCGCCTTCGCCGTAAGCAATCAGAAGAGCCTCAATAAATACCTTGCCTAAAATTGACAGTCCCATCATCTGCTGTACATAGTCAATCAGTTCAGCGTCCTGGCAGAAAAAGCTGTCAAGCGCTTCAAGCCAGAGGTCTTTCCCTTTATCGCTGGGATTAAATGCAGTCATCTTAGTGATTTTATGCTCTGGATCGTGATCCATTTCACCCATAAGTCCAAGACGTACATCATAGGTCGAGCTTGGTGTGTTGAGCAGGAACGGATCGGAGTCAAGTGCTGACACCGGAACATCAATCATGGATTTGAGCGTCTGCATTGCCGAAGAGATGTATTTCATATCACGTCGTTTCATCACAAAGGCAAGATAGCTTTTTTCTGACATGAAAATTCGGTACAGTTTAAGCTGTTCGGGTGAAAGATTCTCAATCAGCTTCTTGCCGCCTGCAATAACAGTGCTTTCGGGCAGACCGGTATCTGTCAGTGATTTCAATGCGGCGGCATACCTTTCCTCTGCATCGGCAAGCTGAAGATCGAGAAATTCAATAACCGCACCCACTGCTTTCTGCTTCGATTCCTCCCAATAAATGCCGTTGTAGCGAAGAATGTCCGTAGCGGAAGTGTGGAGCAGTTCGTTGCCGTATTCCCTTGCAATCACACGAGCCTGTCCGATGTCGGAGTAATCGTCCGGCTTTAGAGAATCTCCGCCGTATTCCTCCGGTGGAATATATCCGTCCTGTGCCTGTACCTTTTTGGCAAAACGGCAGGCAGAGTTCCATATCGTTCTGAGTTCATCATCGCTTAAAGGCGGCTCACATTTATCCGCTTCCTGCATAAAAACCTCGTGTGCCTTATCTGTCGCACCGAAACGCTTGACAGCACGTCCTGCAAAACGGGACATTGTAGAATTTCGGCTGCCCTCCGATATGGTGTTGCTCTTTTGCATCAGAGCAAGATAATCTTCAATTGTCATATCGCCCTCATTCCAGAAAACCTCTCCCGTACTGCCGAAATAAAATCTTGCGGCATCAAGAGCCTTATCATCGAAGAACGGAAACAGCTTGTGAACACGTTTTTTCAGATTTGCATAAGCTGCTGCATCATTACAGACACCAATCTCGAAAAAGATATGGAAACGAGGTCTTGCCGATTTATCACCCTTTGGCAGCATATCATGACGGCTGCCGATTGTAGCAAAGCTGACATCTGAAAGTTCTACAGCAAGGCTCTGCGGTGTAATCCATTCATCAGGGTTGTCTGTATGGTCGTTATCACATTCAAGCGACAGTACAACCGATTCTCTGAAATCATCATTTGAACGATGATTGTTCCTGTATTTTGCACAGACATGGTCATTGCGGAGTGCCTTCTTCATATCTGCCTCACAGATGACAACTGTTTCATTGGGATAAACCGTATTCTTGCGGTTGCCCGTACAATCAGCAGTATAGAATATTAATCTCATTCCTCATCCTCCTTTTCGTAAATCGCACCGCATTTTATGCAGAGGATAAAATTATCTTCCTTGACAAATTCCGTACCGTTACAGGCAGGACAGACAGGCTTCTTGTTTTCCTTGTCTTTCATATCTTTTCCTCCATTTCGGTAGTAAAGTAGCGGATTTTCATGTGTTTTCTCCTTGCACGGTCAATCTCCGCTTTCATTCCTTTTGAGATAATATCACCGAATACCCACAGCTCCTCACATTTGCTCATCAGCACCCAGTTCATAAATATGGCGGTGTCACGCTCTTGAGGAATATCATCGTCCATAAACTGAGTAAAATAGATGTGCGGTGTAATGGGAAGATAATGCCTGTCAACGGCAAAACGGCTGTATTTCTTAGCGTTATTCACGTTCGTCTCAACATCACCTGCGTAGGGTGAGCAGATATACACAATCGGTCGGAATGCGGCAGCCTTGCGGACTGCCTTTTCCGATTTTTCGATACGGGTGAATGCCTCATATTCGGTAGGGCTGACATATCCCTCAGAGTTGTACAGGTTAGCCATTTTACACCTCGATACCTCTCTTTCGGATTCTGATTTTGGCACAGTCTGAGCAGAGAACACTTGTGCCGTACATATCACCGTAACCGTCGGAGAACACTTCGGAAAGGTCAACAGACACCTCCTTGCCGCAGTCGGGACAGGTGCAGAACACGTTCTCGTCGTTGAGTTCCACCTTTACTTCAATTTCATCAGTCTTTTCTTTTACATAAAACATAGTACATACCTCCATATTAAAATTGAGAATTGCTCTCTGATACCCACTACAGATTCAGAGAGCATTTGGACGAAAAATTCAATCTTTTTTATAATATTCGCATTCGTAACCGTCAGCACGGAGCAGGAGCCCCTCTGCCCAGGTCGGTGTTCTTCCCATCTGTTCGCATACCGCTTCCAGCGACATACGGCGGTCAGCTTCGATAATCATTTCATCGTGTACATGAGCGACAATAAAGCAGTGGGATAAGGTCTGCATGGCATACATGAGAATATCCCTTGCAATTGCCTGCACAATATTTTCCACAAACTTCGGTCCGTAGCTTTCAAGTCTGTCCCACTTCTTTGTGGCATTGATGCCCTCATAAGTAACGGAAGTGCCTCCGTACTGATTCGGCTCGATGCGTGGACGGATATATGAAAGCCGTCTGCCGCTTGGCAGCGTAATAAACAGAAATCCCGATTTGTAGGTAAAAGTCAGTCCATGCGTTTCGGTTGTCATTCTGCCTTCGACAGCAGATTTGACACAGCGGTCAACGTCCCACCACAGCTCCACAATATTCGGAGAAGCAGCTCGCCAGTCATCAACGATCTGTTTCAGTTCCTCATCGCTCAGTCCAATTTCAGACGCACCAAATGCCTTCAATGCGCCCACAGAGCCACCATAGCCGCAGGCGAGTTCGGCGACCTTGCCTTTCTGACGGAGATGCCCGTTTTCACCATGCTTGACCACCGGAACACCAAACATCATAGATGCCGACGCACAGTAAATGTCGTCGCCCCGTGCAAATGCCTCCATCCGCCACTGTTCACCGGCAAGCCATGCAATTACACGAGCTTCAATTGTGGCAAAGTCAGCGACAATGAATTTCATTCCCCTACGGGGTACAAAGGCTGTGCGGATAAGCTGTGACAGCAGGTCGGGAACATTATCATGCAGCATTTCGATTTCATCATAATATCCATATTTTACAAGCTCTCTCGCTTCTGTCAGATCGGGGATGTGATTCTGCGGCAAATTCTGAAGCTGAACATTTCGTCCTGCCCAGCGTCCGGTACGGGAAGCACCATAAAAGCTGAACATACCTCTCGCACGATTATCGGAGCAGGCGGCATTCATCATAGCCGTGTACTTTTTAACCGACGACTTTGATAACTGCTGCCGAAGTTCCAGAACGCTTTTCACGGGATCGGCGGCAGTCTTGAGCAGTTCCTTTACCTCTGCTTTACCGAGAGATCTTGAGGAATATCCCTGCTTAGACAGCCATTCGAGGAGCTGATACACGGAATTTGGATTCTCCACGCCTGTCAGCCGGCGCATATCAGCTGACAGCTTCGCCTTTGCCTGTCCGTCAAGAGTGAGCGCAGCCTCCACAAGTTCCATATCAACAGCAATGCCACGGTCGTTTATCTCCTGATCAAGATAAAATTCATCCCACAGAAAATCGGGAACAGGGAAACGCTCGATTTTACGGTCAATTTCAAGTTCTGCTTCAACGTCACGGACATTATACACCTTGAAATCATGCCACTTTTCCGGATAATCAGCAGGCTCATGAAAATGCGGTACACCATCAGCGACCTCATAAGGCTCACAGAAAAATTTGATGAGTGCCTTGCCGGATTCCAGCTTTTGCTGTTCAATTTTCAGAATACGACCTGCATCAGCAAGCGTTGACGGGAGTCCGAGGTAGCGGCAGTGCATCATAGTACACTGCCAGCCTTTCGGATCGAGATAATCACCGACTGTATCAGCATCAATGCTGTAGCTCTCAAAAATGTGTGGATAATTGTCACGAAGATAGCGTGAAAGACAGACACGCTCGAAGTTGACATTGAATGCGGTCTTGATGATATTCTCATCGACCAGAGCATTAAGAATATCATCGGGGAGCGTGTCACCGCCGGCAATATCGTATGTCAGGACAGCACCGCCGTCAACGGAAATGCTGACAAGAAGTATCGCAAAATGCGGAGAATCGGCATAAGCATACACACCGCACTTGGATATATTGCGGTCGCTTCGGGTTTCAATGTCGATCTCTATGTTCATATCATCACATCCTTAAATGCAGAGCAGGCGGAATGTCTCCTTGCCCTTGGGAGTAATCATCGTTTGTGTATCCTTGTAGCCGGAGCTTTCATTGAAGAATTCCTTAAGCTCGAAAAGTCCTGCCTCAACATACTGCATATACGGCATTAGCTTGCCCTTTTTGGTGCGGTAGAGATACTTGTTGTCAAGCAGGAAATTGACAAAGACCTTCTGTCCGAGGTGGAGTTCCTTGGCAGTTTCACGAATACCGGTGAGCAGGTTTCTGTCGACAAGTTCATCAAAGTAGTCAGCCTTGGGCTTCATAATCTGATTCTCAACAGTCAGCTCCGAAACTGAAAGCTGTAAAGCCTTTACACGCTCGTTGGCAATCGTCAAAGCCCTCTGCATAACCATTTCAGGGCTGTTCCATGCCTCTTCAACAGAAATAAAATACAGACGGAACTTTCTGCCGATTTCGGTACGCTGAATCATGCAGAGTTCCTTTGCCATTGCGATAGTGAGCTGGTGATCGGTAGAAGGTCTGCCGCCGGTACTTTCGGACAAAAATGTCCAAAAGTCCTTATTTTCCATAAAACCATACTCGCACATTCTGTCAAACCACTTTTTATATGGTGTTTCAATGCCGAGTGCCTCGTGTAAATCTCTGCCTGAAACAGTAGGCTTCTCGGCGTTTTCGTAGTTAATTTTAATAGGCTCATTCATTTATTATCATCCTTTCAAATCCCACCCACGGCTCGCACCGCAAACGCCCGCCCGTCTGTGTCAGTTATCAGTCAAGAAAATCGTCATCGTCCTCATCATCGAGGTCGGAGAAGTCGTTTTCAGCAGTCGTTCTGCCACCGAGAGGCTCGCCATCACGAGCTTTCATAAGGTGATTGAGTCCAGCAGCGATTCCTCTGTTACCGTTGCTGTTGAATGCGTAAAGGTTGATGCTTGCTCTGCCGTAGCAGCCGCTGTACACTTCGTTGTGGTCGAGAATCGGCTGGCGGTCAGCGTCGATGATGCCGGGTGCGGTGTTGGATGTAGCGTTGATGAAGTACGAATCGGCGTATGCAGGATCGTCAGGTCTGTCGATGTCGCCGTCACGAAGCGGAGTCTTGAGCTTGTCAAGAGAAGGTACGGACTTGCCGTTGCCCTTGAGCTTGGAAAGTCCCTCGTCGTAGGCGGTCTGGGTAGCAGCCTTGATTTTCTCGATTGTCTTGGTATCCGACTTCGGAATGATGAGCGAGATGCTGTACTTGGGTGCGCTGCCGTTGATGCTCTGAGGCTCCCATACATGAACGAAGCTCCATCTTGTGTTCTTACCGGTGATTACTTTTGCCATAGCGTTATTCCTCCTCAAAATCTTCAAAAATATCGACAGCAGGCCGCTTGTCCGATTCCGGTGCAAGTGCCAGCTTGCCAGCAGGTTTATATACAAGGCTGCCGAGAATTTCGGCAAATGCCTTCTTGCCCATGAGTTTCTCCATCTCTGTGATGGGAATAAGGGACTTTTTATAGATGTCGCTGTATCCGGCATGAATTGCAGCATCAGCGACAGCGGTTTCATCTGTGTATTTACGGCGGCTTACTCCTCTTACGAGTTTAAATCCTGTCCAATGCTTGCCCTGTTTCAGGGCAGCCTCAAGAGCGTATGCCTGTACTTCTTCCGCCCATTTCATGAGCATCGGGAGCTGTGTCAGTACATCGGAAATTTCATCATCTGTCAAAAGCGGCGGCTCTTTGAATTCGAGCTGAGCAAGACGGAGATTATCCTCGGCACGTTTACGGCAGGTAGCCTTAGCACGGCAGAAGGTACACCATTCTCCCGACTGATATTCACCCTCGCCCTTGGCAGCAAGTGCCGCCTTTGGTCTGAGAGTGGTTTCTGCCCATTCAAGCAGCGTGGTTACGGGAATTGTCCATGTGTCGACATTTTCACGTCTCGGCTGAAAAATACTCATAGAAACCTGCTGAATATCGTAGAGTGCATCATAAATGGATAATGCTCCAAGCGCATACAGCATCATCTGCGGATTGTTCTCTGCACGGACAAGTATGCCTTGTCCGAATTTGAAATCAATTATATGCAGGGTATCATCGGAAACGATGAGGCAGTCACCTGTGCCGAAGCCGTCCGGGACGTATTCAGAAAAATCGAGACGCTGTTCGATAAGAATAATCGGATCGATGCACTTCTGCTTTGCCTGCTCATAAAGTTCCATGACGAAATCCACATAAGCGTCAGAGCATTCTTCCATTTCATCGCTGCCGTACTGCGAAACAGGACGCTTGCTTCTCATCTTGAGAGCTTTTTTCAGCTTGTGTTCGCAGAGAGCGTGTGCCGCACTGCCCTCTGCTGCGGCATCGGTTTCCTTGTTTTCAAAATCCTTTTCCAGCACCGCTGACGGAGTACATGAAAGCCAGCGGTGACTGGATGATGCGGACAGTGTGGCATGATTCAACGGCGGCATTTTTCTTTCGCCTCCCTCATGACAGCAGCATAGTGTTCGGGTGCAAGCGTTTTCAGCTTCTTCGCACCGTGCGCCTCAAGGATGTCGTGGATCGTACTGCTGAAGCCCTCGTTTACAAAGCCGGAAAGCACTGCACGAAGCTCCTCAAGGGTAGGCTGTGGAGCGACAGGCTGCTCGTCCGTTTCGGGGTTGTAGATTTCGACAATTTCGCCACGCTCGAAAGCCTCCTGATCGGCTCTGACTTGCGGATCGTCGCTGCTGAAGATTTCACGGAGCGTTTCGGCTGCAGTGATGATTGCCTTGCCGCAGTTCGTGAGTTCCGTGATTACGGCATCAAGTTCGCTGAGTTTTGACATGGTTAAGTTCCTCCTTGTGTAAAATTCTGCGGATTTCAGTTCTGCAGGGACGCTGATTACCGATTTCCGCTTTTGACAGATTTTTTGCGAGTCTCTTAGATACCACACTGATTGCAAGCAGTACTTCAATGAGTTCATCGTTCCTGTTGGTCATGTGGCGTTCACCTCCCTTCATAAACCACTACAGATTCGGACTGCGTTTGGACGAAAAGTTTTCAAAAAATTTTTCCGAATTCTGCTTCGAGGATTTTTCTTACCTT
>ERZ795051.5928-NODE-5928-length-10469-cov-4.174285_pt1 | contig 10469 bp, 10 predicted proteins | sample MGYA00375135_ERZ795051 | MGnify/ENA primary metagenome ERZ795051 (study PRJEB30180, sample SAMN05720222) | activated sludge metagenome | isolation source: Anaerobic digester | place: Japan | collected 2015-05-26 ... | reverse complement strand
ATGGCAGTAAAGAAAAAGTAGAAATTATAGATCATCAAGCAGGGGGTGGAGCTGTAAATATAGCTTTGTGTTTAGCAAGATTAAGATTAAAAACTAATATTATAATTAGAATTTGTAAAGATTATGAGGGAGATTTTATTTTGAATACATTGAAATCCCAAGGAAATATTTTTACTAATTATATACAGTTTGATAGAAATATAAAAACGGCTTCCTCGTGCGTATTAGTTACGGGCGATGGCGAGAGGACTATTTTATCATATAAGGGGTGTGGTCAAAATTTAGTTATAGATAGTAAGATATTGAATAAAATAAAAACCCATATGTTAGTAGCTAGTACTATTGCTGGTAATTCTACAAATTTTCAAGCGATTTTCGAATATAAAAAACAACATCCCGAAACTATACTTATTGCTAATCCCGGAGTGGCGGATATAGAAATTTTGAGAAAACACAAAGAGTGATTACATTATTATGATGTTTTTATTGTAAATCAAGAAGAAGCTACTTATTTATCAGATATTGATTATAAGAAAGTAAAAGAGTTGTTTACTTGATTGGATAAATATGTTGAAGGAATTTGTATTATGACAATGGGAGCTGACGGTTTAATATTTTCTGATAGAAATAATATTTATACAGCTAAAAATTCTGAAGATGTTGTAGTTGTTGATAGCACTGGTGCAGGAGATGCTTTTGTAAGTGGATTTACGGCTGGTTATTATCAAAAACACGACCCAATATATGCTGTAAAATTTGGCTTAGCTAATTCTTCGCAAGTAATTGAAAAAATAGGTGCCAATATAGGATCTTTGAGTCTTGCTGATTTAAAATTAGAAAGATGAAAAAATGATTTTGAAATTATTCAAGTCAATAAAATTTAATAAATATTGAAAATTAAAATATGGAAAGATATATTCAGCCAATTTTAAAAAATAATAAATGTTTTATTCTTGCCTATGATCATGGTTTTGTACACGGAGGAAGTGATTTTAATAATAAAAATTGTGATATAAATTTTATTTTTGATTTGGCTTTACAGGGTGGTTTTACAGGCATAGTTTTGCATAAAGGATTGGCAGAGTATTTTAGAGATTCAAAATATTTTAATAAAGTGCCTCTTATTGTTAAATTAAATTCAAGCACTTCTTTGCCAATAAATACACAAATAGATACGGCGAAATTATGTTCGGTTATATATGCTAAAAAATTAGGCGCAGTAGCAGTTGGATATACAATTTATTTAGGATCAGAAAATGAAAATAAGATGTTTGAAGAATTTTCAGATATTCAAGAACAGGCACATGCCTTAAATATGGGAGCAATAGCTTGAATTTATCCTAAAGAAAAGAAAAATATATTAGAAACAAATCAAAAAAATGATTTTATAACTCAATATGCCACAAGAATAGGTTTGGAATTGGGTGCAGATATGATAAAAATTAAAAATAATGCAACAAAAGATGGTTTGAAGCGAGCAATAGAATTAGCTAAGCCCGTAAGGGTAGCTTTGGCAGGAGGTGAAATAATAAATAGTCAACAATTTTTAGATATAACGAAACAATTTATGGATATTGGTGGGTGTGGTTTAGTAGTTGGCCGAAATATTTGACAACGTGATGATGCCTTAGAATTTTCTCAAAAAATCAAACAGATAATTTTTGAGTAAACAAATTATTATGCCCAGATCTGTATTATGATTTAGAATAATAGTCCTTGGTTTTATACTGGGACTTTTTTTGTTTCAAAAACACATAAATATGTCAAAAATTAGTGAATATTGGGTTGGAAGAGAAGTCCAAATTGAGGGTATTGTTATGCGTAATCCAGTAGAAATAGAAGATAAAAAATATTTAGCAGTAAAACCAATTTGTGAGGATAGTCAAAATAATCAGAATAAATTAAAAGATTTAATTTTGATATCAGTAAATTTTTATCAAGATATTCAAAATGGAGATAAGATATTATTTAGCGGCAAATTGGAAGAAAATAATTATAATCCCTTTGATGTTTTTTTAAATAATAAATTAGTTTATACTATATACAATGGAAAGGTAAAAATCTTAGAGCCAGCTAACCATAAAAATCTTTTTTATATCTGACGTAATTCAATTATAAGTAAAATTAAAGGAATGTTTTTGCCTCGAGAGTCATTTTTAGCATCTATGATTTTAGTAGGCAAAAGTGGGGGATATAATAAAGAGATTGATAATATGTTTCGTCAAGCGGGATTGAGTCATATTTTGGTTGTATCAGGATTGCATTTAACTATGTTTACTGATATTTTGAATTATTTAGTTTATATGTTGCCAGTTGGATTAGTTTTTTCTTCTTTAGTGAATTTGATTTTTATTTTGTTTTTTATTTTGTTAATTGGTTTTACAGGATCTTTATTACGTGCGGGCATAATGGTTTTATTACATATTATAGGCAAAACAAACCATCGTGTATATAATATAACCAATGCTTTATTGTTAAGTTCTTTTATTATTTTAGTGTTTAACCCTCAAACATTATTTGTGGATCTGGGTTTTCAGTTGAGTTTTTTATCGGTTTTATGTTTGATTTATATTTCACCTATAATTGGTGATATGTTAACATTACATTTTCCAGATGAAAAATGAAAAAGTATTATATTGACAGTATCAGTAGCATTGTCTATTTTTATTGGTATGACGCCATTTTTAATATATAAAACAAACAGTATTTCTTTAATATCTCCATTAGCTAATTTAATTGTAGTGCCCCTGATTGCACCTTTATTATGTTTATTAATTGTAGGAGTATTTTTGAATTTTATTTGGAGCTCGTTGTTTTGGTTTGTGAATATTATAATTAGTGGATATTTAAAATTTGTTTTGTTTCTAGTAAACATATTTGCTTCTGTTAAATACGCTAATTATCCAATTGGCGGATTATCATTAATAGTAATGTGTATGTACTATTTTATTTTAATTGTTTTTTTGATAAAATATTATAGAAAACATTTATATTTAACTATTTCGTTTTAAGCTAAATAATTATAAAACATAAAAACCATAATAATAAAGAGTAAAAATATGGGACAAAATCAAAATATAAAAAAAATTATTTTAGGCATTCTGATAGTCATAAATATAATAATATATTATGCGATTTTTAATTATATTTATTTCAAACCAAAAGTTTTATTTTTGCCAGTAGGAGAAGGAGATAGCGAGCTTATAAAGACAAGGGCGGGTAATATTTTAATTGATGCTGGCCCCAAGCAAAATGTTTTAGTTCCATTATCCAAAAGTACTTCTTTATTTGATAAAACTATTGATATTGTTTTAATCACGCATCCGGACGCTGATCATTTTGAAGGATTGTTAAAAATTTTAGATTATTATAAAGTTAGAGTAGTAGTATTAAATAATTTTAATTCTCAAAATGGTGCTTATATAGAATTATTGTTAAGATTGTGTAAACAAAAAATACCAATAGTGTTAGGAACTACTGATACGATTATATATTTAGGAAAACCAGATACATTTCTTAAGGTTCTTTATCCAGATATGCAAAATTTACAAAATATTAAAACAGATAATGATTTTTCAATTGTTAGTTTACTCAATTTAAATAATAAAAAATTTTTGTTTACAGGGGATATTACAGCAAAATTTTTAGATGGGGTGGTAAACAAATTTTTAAGGGGTCAGACAATTGATGTCTTAAAAATTCCTCATCATGGAGCAAAAAATACTTTATCTGATAATATTTTAAAGAATATGTTGGTTGGGAAAGCTGTTATTGAAGTAGGAAAAAATAGTTATGGGCATCCTACAGATTTTATTATAAATTTATTACGGGATTTCGGAATATCCTACCAAAGAACAGATTTAGATGGGATTATTGAATTTCAATAAAAAATATGATAAACTAATTTATAATGTAATAATGGTTGATATTTGGAATCAGATTTAAAAATATTTAATTAAAATTATTTTATAATGAAATCTATATATATAAAAGATACACCAAATTGTATTGGTCAAAAATTGGATTTATATGGTTGAGTTGCAACAAGAAGAGATCACGGAAAAATTATTTTTATTGATTTGAAAGATTCCACAGGTATTATACAAACAGTTTGCACAGAGGAATTGGGTGATAATTATAAAGAAGCAGATAAATTAAGGCCTGAATGAGTAGTTAAAATGACAGGAGTAGTTAAAGAACGCCCTGCGAATATGAAAAATCCCAAAATTATTACTGGTGGTATTGAATTTGAAGTAAAAAATGTAGAAATTTTAAATCAATCGGAAGTTCACCCTTTTGATATATATCAAGATGGCAAGGATATTGGTGAGGAAATAAGATTGGGAAAAAGATATCTTGATTTAAAAAGACCGCGAATGCATGAAAATTTAAAAAAGAGAGCTTTGGTATTTAAGTCAATAAGAGATTATCTTTATGATAAAGATTTTATAGAGATTGAAACTCCTTATTTAACTAGATCAACGCCTGAAGGAGCGAGAGATTTCTTGGTACCCTCGCGATTAGGTGCTGGTTTGTTTTATGCTTTGCCGCAATCTCCTCAACAATATAAACAAATGCTAATGGTATCACAATTTGAAAAATATTTTCAAATTGTTAGATGTTTTAGAGATGAAGATCCAAGGGGTGATAGACAGCCAGAGTTTACGCAGCTTGATTTGGAAGTCAGTTTTTACTCGCAAGATCAAATATTGGAATTGACGGAAAATTTAGTGAAAAATATTATAGAAAAACTTTATCCAGAAAAACACTTTACCACCTTTCCTTTTCCTAGAATTAATTATCAGGATGCAATACAACAATACAATTCTGATAAGCCAGATATACGTCGAAATAAAGAGGATATAGATGAATTAGGTTTTGCTTTTATTGTAAATTTCCCGATGTTTGAATGACATGAACAACAATACAATGAAAAAGCTCATTTTACAGCCGTGCATCATCCTTTTACAAAAATTAAATTTGATGAATCTTTAAATAATAATGAGAAAATTAAGCTTATTCAAACTACTCCCAATACTTTACAGGCTTGACAATATGATTTGGTATTAAATGGCTATGAAATAGCTGGTGGTTCAATTAGAGAAACTGATATAAATATTTTACAAGCAGTATTTCAGTTATTGGGTAATAGCAACGAAGAATTCCATAAACAGTTTGGTCACTATATAGAAATGTTTAAATATGGAGTTCCTTGACATGGTGGTATTGCCTTTGGTTTAGATAGATTATTGATGATATTACAAAATGAATTGAGTATCCGTGAGGTTATAGCTTTTCCTAAAACTGGCGATAATCGTGATTTAATAATGAATACCCCCGCTGAAGTCGATTCTAAACAATTAAAAGAGCTTCATATACAAATTAGCAAGTAGTTAATATTTGAATAGTTTAGTAAACCGCGAAAAAAATATTAATAATAAATAAATTTATAATATGAATAAATTAGAAAGAACTTTGGTGTTGTTAAAACCAGACGCTGTTCAGCGTAATTTAATAGGAGATATTATTGGTCGTTTTGAAAGAGTGGGTTTAAAAATTATAGCTATGAAATTTTTATTGCCCACAAGAGAACAAGCTTATAAACATTATGTTAAAAATCCAGAAGAGATAACTGCTTTGGGCCAAAGATCCATTGATGGTAAAAGAAAAAAGGGATTAGAAGTAAATGATGATCCAACAGAATTAGGACAAACTATTGTTGATCGTTTGGTAGATTTTTTATCTTGTAGTCCTGTTGTAGCTTTAGTCTTGGAAGGTGATAGTGCTATTGCTATTACTAGAAAGTTAATTGGTTCTACTGAACCATGATCTTCCGATGTAGGAACCATTAGGGGTGATTATACCTTAGATTCATATGAATTAGCAGATGCTGATAAGAGAGCTGTCCGTAATTTAGTACATGCTTCGGCTAATAAATTTGACGCGACTTATGAAATTCCAGTTTGGTTTAAGGAGAGTGAAATTTATCACTATAAAAATATTCGTGACGCTATTTTATATGATCCAGAATTCAACTAAAAATGGTATTTATAGGTAAAAAGTAGTAAAATTCAGCAAAAATAGGCATTTTTTTGAGAGAATTTAAATGTAAATATATGTCAAGGTTGCGTAAACTTTAAAAGTTTGATATAATTATAATGGGTTCTGGATATTTGAACACGAAAAGAACTTATATAATTTATTTTTGGAAGTCTTATATTGTTAGTCCTTGCGAGGATTAATTGCGGACATCCATTTTGAAACGTATTTTTTTCGATTCAATATCCAGCCCCTATCTTTTTTATTTATATTTTTATGAACATTTTTACTAAAAAGATGCAAAAAGTAGTAGTTGGTATGTCTGGTGGAGTAGATTCGTCTGTAGCTTTAATTTTATTAAAGCAAATGGGTTTTGAGCCAATTGGTGTTTCTCTTAAATATTGTATTTGAAAAAATGAGAAAAATTTATTAAAAGAGAATATTTGTTGTACTTTACAATCATTTGAAATAGCTCGAGCAATTTGTCAAAGTTTGAATGTACCTTATTATATCGTAGATGTTTCTCAACAATTTCAAAAGAAAATTATAAAATATTTTATAGATGAATATAAGCACAATTATACCCCTAACCCTTGTGTTATTTGCAACCAACAAATAAAAATTGAAGAACTTATTAATTTTGCTAAAAATCATGGAATATATTATGTAGCTACTGGACACTATGGCATTATAAAAAGAAGTAAAAAGAATAAAGAAGTATATTTGTGTAGAGCAAAAGACGAAAAAAAAGACCAAACTTATTTTTTGAGCAAATTATCTCAAACACAATTAAGGCATTTGATTTTGCCACTGAGTAATATGTTTAAAAAAGACGTTTATAAATTTGCTAAGCAAAACAATTGAAAAATGTTTGCTAGTACTAAACAAAGTCAAGATTTCTGTTTTGTAGCCAACAAATCATTGCCTGATTTTCTTTTAACATCTATAGGACAAAATCCCGGGAATATTATAGATAATTATGGTAACATACTGGGACATCATAGGGGATTACATTTCTATACTATTGGGCAACGGAGAGGAATCAATTTAAGCCAAGGACCATATTATGTAAAGGGGTTTGATATTAAACATAATAATTTAATAGTTACTAAAAATGTTCGGGATTTACAAAGTACTTGGATTATGTTAAACCCCTATCATTTAATTAATAAAGAATTTACTTCTAAAAAATCTTTTAAAATTCAGGTCAAGGTGCGTTCCCAAGATAGATTAACTAATGGTATATTTAAGCCATTAAATAAATATCAAGCAATTATTCAGTTAAAACAGCCTAAAACAGCTGTAAGCCCCGGGCAATTTGCTGTATTTTATAAAAATAATATTTGTTTGGGATGTGGTCGTATTTGTCAGGCTAAATAAATATATTGTATTTGAAATTCATAATTTAAATAGTATAAAAATATGAAAGAAAATAAGCAATTACATAAACACGAAGGTTATTGTTATTTGAATGGAAAAATTCTTAGAATAGATAAAGCTCATATTTCGCCTTTGGATAGTGGATTTATGAGGGGTTATTGTGTAACAGATTTTTTACGTACTTATAATAATAAAGTGTTTATGTTAAATGAACATTATAATCGATTGCAAAATGGAGCCAAACTGCTTAATCTGAAAATTCCTATTTCTAAGGAGAAAATGTTGCAAATTATTAATATTATTTTAAAGAAAAATAAACAATATGTAAAAGGAGATTTTAAAATTAAAATTTTATTATCTGGTGGTATAGGGAAGACAGATTTGAATATTGGTAAAAGTCCTACTTTATTTATTTATGCGAGCGCAATACCAACATATAGCGATAAATTGTATAAGAATGGGGCTAAATTGATTACATATAAATATCATAGGTATTTACCAGAAGTCAAAACCTCTAATTATATAGAAGCAATAAGACAACAGAAAAATATAGATAAAGCAGGAGCAATAGAAGTACTATATACGGGTGATAAACACGTATATGAGTGCTCAACTAGTAATTTTTTTATGTTTAAAGACGGTAAATTAATAAATAATGCGCAGGGTATTTTAGAAGGTATTACGCGATTGCGCGTGCTACAAATTGCTAAAATGTTTTTTCCTATTGAAGAACGACAGATTAAAATTGAAGAATTAAAAGAAGCTGAAGAAGCTTTTATAACTTCTACTACAAAAGAAATTATGCCGATTGTACAAATTGATAATATAAAAATTGGTAATGGTAGAGTAGGATTAAAAACTACAAAACTTATGGAGGAATTTAAAAAATCATTAAATAATAAAATATAATTTATATATTTTGGCCCTATCGTCTAATGGTCAGGACACAAGATTCTCAATCTTGCAATAGGAGTTCGATTCTCCTTAGGGCTACCTGAATAAGATTCTTTAAGGTTGATTTAATATCAATTTTGTGATAACATAAAAGAATAATAAAATATAGTAAACAAAACCGAAAATATATTAAAAAATTATTAAATAAATTAATATGGCAAAATGTTGTGATAAATGCGGAAAGGGCGTAAATAAAGTGCATTCTTGAAAAAAAATTAAATCTAAATTAAACCCAACCAAAACTTATTATCAAAAGCCAAATTTAAGAACTGTTAAATTGGCAAACGGCAAAAAAGTAACTCTATGTGCTTCTTGTGCTAAAAAACTAACAAGAACTGGAAAAATAAGTGGTTAATTTAATTAGTTGTTATCAATAATATTATTTTGGTAATTATATTTAGTAAGAAAATTTGAGTTTAAGCACAATTTTCTGGCGGGGTGTAGTATAATGGTAGTATTTACCCTTGGGGTGGGTAAGAACCGAGTTCAATTCTCGGCACCCCGACATATTTTGATTATTTCGTATAATTAAGTATGTTTTATGAAAATAAAAAATGAAAATAAAAACAGATAAAAATAGTAAAACCGTTTATATAACTGCAATATTATTTATTTTATCTCTAATATTATTATCTTTGGTATATGTGCGTAATGTTGCATTTATGCCTTTAGTTTTACATTTTACTAATAATATAGGTGATATACTGGGAGTAAAACAAGATTTGCTCGTTTTAATTATATGGTTTGCGGCTGTATGTATTGTAAATTATTTTATAAGTTTTGTTTTGTTTAAAAATAAGCCATCATTGACCTATTTTGTAAATTTGGTAGTTTTGATATTAAATGTATTGTTTTTGATATTGAGCTGGCAAATTTATATGATAAATAGGTAGTTCTTGCAAAATATTCATAATTATGATACAATATATTGTATAGCTTAAATAAGATCTTTTTAATAAAAAATAATATAGATAAATATTCAAATATGCAAGCCATTATTAAAACAGGAGGAAAACAGTATTTGGTTAAACCAAATCAGATTTTAAAAATAGAAAAAATAGGCAATGTAAAACGAGGTGATGTTATAACTTTTGACAAAGTTTTATTGACTTTTGATGATAAAGTTTTGACTATTGGTATGCCATATGTAGAAAATGCCAAGGTGATAGCAGATGTATTGGAAGCCAAAAGAGATAGAAAAATTTTGGTGCGTAAATATAAATCTAAAACACGTTATCATAAGACATTTGGCCATAGACAACCTTTTATAAGAGTGCAAATAAATAATATTATTGTTTAATTTATTTGTAATATTTTATACTTGTCGATAATATAAAACTACTTTTTTATTTTTACAAATATAAAACTATCTTTTTTATTTTACAAATATAAAATCATTTTTTTATTTTATCAATATAAAACTATCTTTTTTATTTTTACAAATATAAAACTATCTTTTTATTTAATTTTTTAGTCCTAAAACCAGAGTGTAAAACCTGTTAAATTAAGGGGGATAAAATATTTGACTTTTTTCCAAATATTTTATATACTATGTATTGTAGAATTTAAGAACAAAATATATATTATTATAGTAATATTGAGAGGATAGATATTAAATAAAATAGACAATTTTAGATGTTTTATATATGTATTTTGTTTTTATGATATAATTAATTAATAAATATTAAAAAATATGAAAGAAATAATAGGAGACAAAATAGTTTGAATTGATATAATTATGCCCAGCGAAGAAGAGCTTCGGGCCCTAAAACAAGAACTAAATTTGCCAGAATCTTTAATAAATGAATTACGCGCACCATCTTTTAGAGACAAGGTAAATATTTATGACAAATTTATTTATACAGTTTTATATTTTCCTATTTGAAATGAGACAAGGCAACTTTCAGAGCCAGAAGAGCTTGATATTATATTGGATAAAAAATATTTAGTTACCATTCGTTATAATCATAGGCTGGAACCTCTGAATGATTTTATGAAAAAATGCGAATCCCTAACAAGATCCGGCTGTAATATGTTATTAGGGGATACAACATATAAAGGATTATATTTTTTGATGGAAGAGCTTTTAGAATTTT
>ERZ795051.5923-NODE-5923-length-10477-cov-5.010171_pt1 | contig 10477 bp, 14 predicted proteins | sample MGYA00375135_ERZ795051 | MGnify/ENA primary metagenome ERZ795051 (study PRJEB30180, sample SAMN05720222) | activated sludge metagenome | isolation source: Anaerobic digester | place: Japan | collected 2015-05-26 ... | reverse complement strand
TGTTGCTACGCAATATTTCTCTAATTTTGTTAGGGTTTTTTTCCTTGATAGAATTTAATATTGATTCATATACATCATTAGCATTAAAAGACTTAATACTTTTTATTTCACCATTAACAGTGTTCATTTGTAAAGTATTAATTATTCCACGAATATCAGGATATTGTTCTTTAATGAGTTCAACAATACTTTTTTTATCCTTGATCTTTACTTTTTCATTTTCCAGAACCTTTAAACAGTGTTTAAAAATATCAGATGCAGGTGGTGAATTGAGATGTATAACTTGGCAACGACTTTTTAATTCTGGAATGACTTTATGCTCATAATTACAGGCAAAAATAAATCGTGTCATTTCTTGAACTTGTTCCATGAGATCACGAAGCATAGCTTGTGCTTGAAATGATAAGTGATCATTTTCATTACAAAAAACAACCTTAATGGGTGTTGAACCCATTGTAGTTGCAAATCCCTTTATCTTTGTTCTTACATTATCAATAGATGTTTCATCAGAACAATTAATCTTTATACGATCTGGATTTACAGTATTGAACAAAATGTTTACAAATGTTCCCTTACCAACACCTGGTGGACCTATTAACATAAGATTAGGCAGTTCTACCAAAGCTTTTTTAAGCTTCGTCTTAATATCAGTAGATAGAACCATTTCATCAATGCTTTTAGGTTCATTTCTAAAAGTCCAAATATTAGTGCTCATTCTAAATCCTTTTCAGAAAAAGTTGATAGTTCTTTATTAATAACATCAACAGCATTTTCTAATATTTCACGATAATTTTTTAACCCATTATTTTTTATTGTATCCATTTCATCATATAATTTAATGAATTCTAAAGCAAAAATACTATCAGCAACGTTAGAAATCTTTTCATAAACCTGCTTAACTTTATCAATATCAACATCCTTAATAATAATTGATACATTTGGTTTTATTGAATTATAGTTACCAGAATTAATTGTCATTCCTCTATTAATTGATAAATCCAATTTCATATTTTTATTCCTAAAATATTAAATGGTTGGCTAAAAAATAGCCAACCATCAATTTTAAATATTTTTATTCATCATCATCTTCTTCTTCCGATCCTTCAATATTAGCTACAGATTCTTTAAGAACAGTTGATGGTTTAAACTTCGGAACAAATTTTTCAGGAACTTCAACCTCTTCACCAGTCTGTGGATTTCGAGCAGTTCTTGCTTCTCTTTTCACAGCTGTAAAAGTCCCGAAACCAACCAAATTGACCTTACCATCATTGATGATACCATCAACAATACCATCAATAACAGCTTGAACAACCTCTTTAGCTTCCTTTTTGCTAATATTGATACTATCAGCAACATAACTTACCAATTCCGACTTATTCATAACACTTCCTCCTAAAACTTATTTTTTCTATTATTTTAATACATTTTTTAATAAATGTAAATTTTTATTTTTCTTTATTTTTTTCATCGTTTTCATCTTGATATTTTATATAATCTTGTGTGACTTGATACATCAAATCTGATAATCCAATATCATCACAAAATATTTTAATGGTGTTTCTTTCATCACGCCTTCCAAGATAATATGCAACAGCTTGCCCTATAAAAAATAGTACAACAATCAGAACATAATCAGTCATAGATGATCCCCCATCAATATTTTTTATTAAAGTCTAACGCAAGGGTTTATCTTTGTAAATAAAAAAACTTGACATTTTTAAAAAAGTATGATAGAATAAAACAAAAAATAAAAGGATGGAAAATAATGAGGGATAAAATATATAACGAAATCATTAAAACCATCAATAAATATAAGGAAGAAAAGGACATTTTTGAAAAGATTAAACCTGTTCTTGAATCTTATGAAGGAAAGATTCTTAATAAAAGAATTACAACACTGTTAGCTCGTGAATATCCAGAATATTTTTACAATCTGAAGAAAGAATATTCAACATATTTAACTGTATCTAAAATCAATCGCGGTGTTGTTTTTCAGCTCTATTTGGGATATGAAGCTTATCAAAAAAAGTTTACCATGAAGAATGTTTATGATAATAATCCATGGTTAAAAGAATTTGATAAGAATATCAATGATTTATATAAAGGATTAGAAGTTCTTGATGAACTTCTTGAAGAAAGGGAAAGAATTGAAAAGATTAAAAAGGAATTTGATGATAAACTGGAACAATATAAGATTGGTTATTTAATAAAATCTGTTTATGGAAAATAAGAAGGAGAGTAAATGACATTGGATAAAAAATGGATACCTTTTGATATAAAAGAATATAATAAAAAGGAATATGAAAGGAAATTAAAACATCCTATTTTATATTACCTTGATAAGGGATTTTGGGCTGTTTATCGCTTTTGTAGATTTGAACTTCCCTATCTACATAAAAATATTATTTATTTCTTTCAAAGAGGGTTTAGGGGATGGGCAAATTGTGATACATGGAGTCTTGACACTTATCTAGACAAAGTAATTCGTGATTCTGTTGAATATTTGAGGGTTAATAAACACGGATACCCTATGGATTTGACAGAAGAAAAATGGGATGATATTCTTCATCGTATATCTTTTTTAGCAGATAGACATCTTGGAATGATTGAAATGGATTTTAAATATACAAAAGAAGAATATAATGAAACAACTAAAGAACTTTTTGAACTTCTCGGTAAATACTGGGGAAATCTTTGGGATTAAGAGGTAAAAAAATGAGTGATATTAAATCAGAAGGTGGCATTGGATTTTTTGGATTATTAACGATTGTTTTTATTACATTAAAACTAACAGGATATATTAATTGGTCGTGGTGGTGGGTGTTAAGTCCAGTTTTAATTCCATTTGCATTTGTTTTAATTCTTATAATTATAACTTTTGCTATTATAAAAATGTCATAATAGTTTATAAATAGATATAAATAGATTAAAATATTGGAGATTGTTTATGAGTAGTTATTATTATTTTAATATTTATATAATTATTTCAAAGGGAAATTCACCTTAACGGAATAATGGGCTCATATTATATAATATTAAAGAGAGCCCTCAAAAGCTCTCTTTTTTATTGATAAAAAAAATACTTGACATTTAGAAAAAAATATGTTATTTTAAAGAAAAATAAGGGCCACTGGTGTAATGGTAACATGAATGTCTCCAAAACATTTGATTAGGGTTCGATTCCTTAGTGGCCTGCCAATAATAAACATATATGGTGTAGTTGAGCAGTGTAGTGGGCTCCGCGGACTGTAAATCCGTCACCTGTAATGGGTCTTGGTTGTGCAATTCAACCCTACACCACCAAAATAATAAAATGAAGATAATTATTGATAAAAACATAGTAAGAAAAATAAAATTGGGTAGAATACCTTTAAGCATGAGAGCGCCAAAAAGATTTATATCCAAAAAGATTTATAATCGTAAAAAGGGTAAGTCAATACCTAAAGAATAAGAGCCGTTGACAGAGTAGAAATGTACCAGTCTGCAAAACTGGATATATGGGATCAATACCCATACGGCTCTCCAATAAATAGCGAAATAGCTCATTTAGTAGAGCACACGACCGATAATCGTGAGGTGACGGGTGCGAATCCCGTTTTCGCTACCAAATAAAGTGTTTGGAGGTGTGCTATGAAAGTAGGAAGAATAACAGAATTAAGTAATAATGAACTTTGGAATGTAATTGATAATCTAGAAAAACAAATTATTGATCAAAATGAAACTATTGCAAAGCTAAATGAAGATAACCTTTGGACAATGCGAGAACTAAAGAAACTTCAAGATACTGTTATTCATAATTATTGCTTACTTGAAAAAGCTCTTCGGGAATTAAAAAGATTAAAATGTATTAGTACTGGAGTTGCATAATATGAAAGTTGATATTGTTTGTGAAGATGGATATGATTTTGCTTTATATGGTATAGGTCTTTCATATGGATTGACATCCGACATGTCTTTCGATGAATATTGTATGTCATTGGAAATAAAAGACCGAATGTATGATGTTTCTTGTAAGCTAGCTCATAAAGATGGTGGGCATAACAAATTTTTGGAACATATATCAATAAGTATGATTATTGATGCTCCAAGATATTGGTGGTCGCAATTTGATACTTATCGTGTTGGTATTACAAAGAATTCAGAATCCACTATGCACACAATATTAAAGACACCTATAAAACCATATATGTTTGAGGGTTTTGATTTTGATGAAACAATACCAAATTCAACAATTAATAGGTTGGAAATATTAAGACAGAATAAGAATTGGAGACAACTAAAAAGAGAACTTCCTGAATCTTTCATACAAAGGCGTTGTGTAAAAATAAGTTATATGAACCTTAGAAATATTATAAGACAAAGGAAAAATCATAGATTAATCGAATGGGAATATTTTTGTAATGAAGTAATGGATCAAATTAAGTATCCAGAATATTTAAAAGATATTCTTGACAAAAAATAAAATATATGTTATATTGGTTTTCCAAAATTAAAATTATTGCGGGAAGATCAAGTGATCCGGTCGGTCTCATAAGCCGAACTGAGTCAGGTGCGATACCTGGTCCCGCTACCAAATATTTAGCACTATAGCTCAACGGGAGAGCAGTTGTCTTACAAACAACAGGTTGAAGGTTCAATTCCTTCTGGTGCTACCAAAATATACAGGGTTCGACTAGTGGTTTAGGTCACCAGGCTTTCAATCTGGAGTCTCAAAAAAGACATCATGGGTTCAAATCCCATACCCTGTACCATATTGCCAGGTGCGCTACAAGTAGGCGGAATGACTGTTAATCATTTGTATGTGGGAGCGTTACCCACTCTGGCAGCCAAAAAATGCCGATATAGCTTATGTGGTCTGAGCGCTGGTCTGAAGAACCAGATGTATTCGTTCGATTCGGATTATCGGCACCAGTAAAATATAGAAAAGCAACGAGGGCATTATCATTAAAGAGGGTGTATTTGCAAGGGTTTTAACAAGCTAACCGGGCATCATTTAGATGTATACTACCGGGAAAAACATTGCAAGTAATGAGCGACTTGGTCTTTTCTATATAAATAAAATATGAGCAGGTATAACCTAATGGATAGGGATTATGACTGCCAGTCATAAAGGTGTCGGTTCAAATCCGACTGCCTGCTCCAATGGGGAATTGATGAAATGGGATCATGACAGACCTGCAATCTGTCTTTGCCGGTTCAACCCCGGCATTCTCCACCAAAATAAACATAAAGGATGATAAATGATTTGGTTTAGTAGTGATTATCATTTTTACCATGTAAACATACTTAAATATTGTAAACGCCCATTTGAAACTGTTGAAGAAATGAATGAAGAAATCGTTAAAAGACATAATGAACTTGTTTCACCACATGATTTTGTCTTTTTTCTCGGTGATTTAACATTCAAAAAAGGAACAGGTGAACTTCTTGAAAGAATGAACGGTAAGTTTACATATATATATGGAAATCATGATAAGAACATAAGATCACTTCCTATGATGATGGATGCTACAATTCGCATAAAAGGTGGTAAATTGCTTCATATGACACACAGACCTGATAATACGGATAAGTCTTGTGATTATTTGATCTGTGGGCATGTTCATGAAAAGTGGAAAGTCCAGAACATAAAAGGAAACAATGGAGTAAATAAACTTCTCATCAATGTAGGAGTTGATGTTTGGAATTTTTATCCTGTAAGTATTGATAAGATTATCTCTATGAGCAAGGGTAATGGGCATATTTATAAAGATGAAATATGTAATGGTATATAGGTAGGTTGGCAGAGTATAGAAAATGCAGCAGTTCCGAAAACTGCAACACCCGATTGGTGCTGCCGGTGCAAGTCCGGCACCTACCTCCAAAATGGAAGGGTGCCTAGTATAGAGAGGGAAGCCGCCTTGAAAGCGGTCGGGCCTGATAAGCCTTGCAGGAGCGTAACCTGTCCCTTCCGCCAAACATAGTAGGAAGCGTCGCCTAACAGTATGGCACCACGTTGGAGGCGTGGCGGGTTAATATCCTGTGGGGGTGCAATTCCCTTCGCTTCCGCCAAGAAAATTTTTCTTGACAAACATACAAGGAAGGCTCGCCTAATGGTATGGCACTGGTTTGCTAAACCAGCGAGGTAATACTTGTTGGGGTTCAAATCCCCAGCCTTCCGCCAATATATAAATAATATTAAATTTGAGCCCAGTTGGTATCATCGGGTCCACCCCGAGCCTTATGGCTCGGACATGGCTTCATTTACTGTGAGCCATATCAATCACGGTATATTATATTAAAAATTAATAAAATAAATTTCAAATAGTTTACTTTGACCATTTATTTGTTATAATGATGTGTAATGAAAGTAATATCGTTAACTGTTAATGATTTTTTGGCTTTATTTATTATTGAAAAATATAGAAACTACTCCGCGTAGGGTAAGAGGCAACCCGTCCGGTTTGGGGCCGGAACATTTTGCTACTTCGAGTGTAGCCGCGGAGACCAATACATCGCTGTGAGCTTTAGAAGCAACCACTTCTCATAAGAGTGGATTAGAAGGAGCGTAACCTTCCACAGCGACCATTATAAATAATATTATAAGTGATATCATGAATACTTTATTGCAAAAGCATATAGATAGAAAACGCACAGGTGGTAAATCATAGCAAACCTGTTAGACATATTACAGCAAAATCACTAACCGTCTAACGGTTGGTGATTTTTTGGCTCTATTGACTAATGGATAAGTCATCTGTCCTTGAAATAGAATTATGAAGGTTTAAGTCCTTCTAGAGACGCTATATTGGGGATGTATCAGCACTCTCTACGAAAGAGTTGGCATGTAATGGAATAATGAGGGTTCAAATCCCCCCATCCCCACCAATGCCCTTGTAGCATAAGGCAATGCACAACTCTCGTAAGGTTGATTATGTGGTATCACAATCCACCAAGGGCTCCAAAAAAAATCTTGACTTTTTATAAAAAGTATGTTATAATCTTTTTATGAAAATAAAGAATGGAGTATGTTAATGAGATTTACAGTCATTGTTGAGAATAATGGATATGTTGTATTAGATACAACAAATAATCGTAGATTTTTTAAGAAAAGAAGCTTTTCTCCTTATAAGACTTTTGGTTCTGCTATGAGAAGGGCAAGGGAATTGGAAGATCGTTTTAGAATACAAGTAGATACAACGGCACAAAGCTATAAAAAGCCAGAAGTTAAATATCTACCTGATGAATTATTTGAAATAATTTAGTTTTTGACTTTTTAAATATTTTATGATAAAATAGAAAGAAAAAAAACAAATGGGATGGACATATTCTCATAAAGATAAATCAGAAACTGTGTTTGATTTCTTTTCCAGGCAGTTCGATTATAAAAATGAAGTTAGTATTGGAAAAGTAGTTGATTGTGCTGTAAAGAATTTTAAAACTGCTTATATTGCATTTAAGGTTGATTACAAGAAAACTAATGAAACAAAGATTGTTGCTATTATCTGTCTCTTGAATTATGCGAGAAATAGTTATTATAACTTTGGATACAAAGATATGGATGAAACGATGGGTGTTTTTGAAACTGATTGCCCTGAAAGAATTTTGAAGATCTTGACACCCACTGATAATGAAACAGCTATGAATTGGAGAGAAAAATGTTGGAATAAGATTAAATCTAATAAGAAACGCCCAAAAATGAAGGTGGGGGATGTCATTGTTTTTGAAGATAATCTTTCTTTTACTAATGGGGTAAATACAAATACGTTTCGTGTTATTGATGTCAAAAAACATATTTTCGGAACATTGAATAATTATGATAAAGTTAAAATCTCTCCAAAAACTTTAAGAATTTGTAATTATAGTATTGAAGGCTCTTTAGCATAGTCTGATTTAATGCGCTGCCCTGTCACGGCAGAGATCATCGGTTTAAATCCGATAAGAGTCGCCAGAAATCAAGCCGGTGTAGCTCAACGGAAGAGCAATTCACTTGTAATGAATAGGTTGTGGGTTCGATTCCCTCCATCGGCTCCAATCAAGAGGCATTAGTTCAAAGGTAGAATAACTGGCTTCCAACCAGTATATAGGGGTTCAATTCCCCTATGCCTCTCCATTAAAGTATGGTTAGAGTAAAATACATTATTGTGTATTTTACTGTGGCCGTAGCTTAATGGTAGAGCGTGGGGTTGTGGCCCCCATAACGACGGATCGTAACCGTTCGGCCACCCCAAACATGCGAGGCTGATGTAACGGTAACATGCTGGTCTTATAAACCAGGAGCCCCAGATTAGGGCGTTATAGAGGTTCAAATCCTCTGCCTCGTACCAAAAAATATAGGCTGGTATCGGCACAGTTTCCTAAACTGTTAAACCGTAATGGAACGATAGGAGTTCAAGTCTCCTCCAGCCTTCCAGATATGGAAACGTCGCTCAATGGCCGAGCACATAACTTTTAATCATGATTATGCAGGGTTTGATTCCCGCCGTTTCCACCAATACAATGGGGGATATAGATCAATGGATAGATTATCTGTCTTCTAAATAGATATATCCCAGTTCAAGTCCGGGTATCCCTTCCAATATTTGAAATGCTCTTAATTAAACCATTTTTGGTGAGTTATCGTTTACTTAAAAATTTTTTGCTTGACTTTTAATTGAATTTATGTTATATAATAAAGAAAAAAATAAAGGAAAAACCAATGTTAGCATCAATACAAAAGGTTATAGAAGTAAGCAAACATCCTAATGCTGATACTCTTGATGTTATCAAAGTTCTTGGTTGGACACTTGTTTCCAAAACAAGTGAATTTTCTGTTGGTGATCTTTGTGTTTATATTGAAATTGATACAATTGTTCCCGAAACGCCTGTATTTGAATTTCTAAGAGATAAATCTTTTAGAATTAGAACAGCAAAAATCCGTGGTATTGTATCACAGGGAATTGCTTTTCCTATTAATATCTTACCAGAAGGCGATTATGCTATTGGGCAGGATGTGTCGGAAATTCTTGGTGTTATTCATTATGAAAAACCAATTCCTGTTTCACTGCGTGGAATGATGAGAGGAAATCTTCCTTTCGGAATATCTAAAACAGATGAAATACGTATTGAAAGTGTTCCTGAAATCATTGATGAAATTTATGGAATGGATGTATATATAACACAAAAACTTGATGGAACAAGTTGTACATTTGCAAATAAAAATAATGATTTTCATGTTTGTTCCAGAAATAATTCTTTTAAAGAAGATGCTAAAAATATTTACTGGTTAATGGCTTACAAATATGATATATCTTCAAAGATTAAAGATAGAAACATTGCAATACAAGGTGAAATTGTTGGTGAAGGGATTCAGAAAAATCCAGTTGGACTTAAAGGTAATCACTTCTATATGTTCAATGCCATTGATCTTAACAATATGAAATATTTTGATTATGATGATCTAGTTTCTCTTTCTAAAGAGTTTGAAATACCTATGGTTCCAGTGGAATATGTAGGAAAATTCAACTTTGATTTTGATGAAATCAGAAATATGTCTAATGGTAAATATATCATTGGGCAGAATAAAATTAAAGAAGGTATCGTTGTTAGAACTATAAAAGAAAGATACAGTGAAGTATTAAAGGGGAGAACATCTTTTAAATGTGTAAGCCCTGAATACTTGTTAAAGAAAAAAGAATAATAATGAAGAAATTAAATGATATTGTTAGATGGGAAACAAATAGCACAGTCTGGAAACGAGCTTATAAAAGGTTTGTTTGTGCTAAGGTTGGTAAATGCAGTTTATGCCCCTGGCATAGGGTTGAAAACTGGAGGCGTAGACCCAGGCCAGATAAGTATAAAAATAAACGATAATGGCTTTGTGGTGTAATGGTAGCATGCATCCCTTTGAAGGATGAGGTCTTTGTTCAATTCAAAGCAAGGCTGCCAATAAAAGGAGAAATATTATGGGAACAAGTAGTTCAACTGTTGTTTATGATGAATTTAATCGGCCTATTCTTAATCTACATGGTCAACATGATGGTTATTTTGAAGGTCATGGTATTGAGCTTGTAGATTTTTTAAAAGATAAAAAGATTGTTAATGGGATTAATACTAAAGATGGTTTTAATGGTATTGAATGTGCTGCAGCATCTATTGTTGCACACTTCAAAACTGGTATTGGTGATTATTATATTCATCATCCAAATATTATCAACGGTGATTATATCTATGAAGTTTATGAAGAAAACAATCGAATAGTTGTTGATATGACACACAGATTCAAAACAACACGAATTTTATAATAGCCTGATTGATAAACATCGGCTCAAACTTAGAGGTCTTTAATAGAATTTATAAGTTACTATTTGGCGCGATAGGGGAACTTGGTCTACCCATGAGGCTTAAACCCTCAGATCATTGTGATCGTCCCGGTTCGAGTCCGGGTCGCGCCACCACGAGGTAAAATTATGATTAAAGAATATGATATACTTGGTGAAACATTTGTTTTTGAAGATCA
>ERZ795051.5912-NODE-5912-length-10486-cov-5.386732_pt1 | contig 10486 bp, 17 predicted proteins | sample MGYA00375135_ERZ795051 | MGnify/ENA primary metagenome ERZ795051 (study PRJEB30180, sample SAMN05720222) | activated sludge metagenome | isolation source: Anaerobic digester | place: Japan | collected 2015-05-26 ... | reverse complement strand
CGGGCGAGTTCAGAGAGCTTGTCGCGCAGCGTGCCGACGCGCGCCGGGGCGAGCCACGCGCGGCGGTGCCGTTCGTGCCAACCGTTCGTGTCGGGGTGTCGCGGCGAGGCGAGCGAGAGGGTGACGGCGTGCGCGCAGTTGAGCGCGCGCGGTTTCGTTGCGGCTTCCTTCGTCATGTTCGGGAGTCTCCCGCCGTCAGGTCGGAGGCGCGCGCCGCGACGGCGGACGGCGCGCGCCTTGGGTGAGTGCTACAGGGTGCCGCCCTGCGCGCGGGCGATCATGGCGGCGGCGTGGATGTAGTAGGCGTGCGCGTTGCCGTTGCCCGCGTCGCGCTCCATGCGGCCCGGCGTGTAGCGGCGCGACACCTTGCAAAGGTGCCGGTAGCCGCGCGACGCCTGCCCGCCGTGCCAGTCGGACGCCGCCCAGTAGTGGCCACGGATCCGGTCCTCGCTGTACGAGTACGGGAAGGCGGGCAGGTCGAACGCGTCCGCCCAGATCGTCAGCGCGGGCGCGTCCTCGCGGCCCTGGAGCAGCGCGCGCACCTGTTCGCGCGTCACGTACTCGCGGCCGTCGTCGGTCAGTTCCTGCCCTTCGATCAGCGTGCCGCACGCGTCGCAGTGCGCGGGCGCGTCCACCTCGAACCCGCAGAAAAGCGGCGCGCCGTCGCTGGCGCAGTCCGTGCAAAAGTGCGCGCCGTCGCGCGCGTATCCGATCACGTCAGCAGCGTTCATAGCGTTTCGTCCTCCAGGTTAAACAGGTCCAGCGCGAAAAGGTCCACTTGGGCTGCCGGCGCGTAGCTCGCCGGCAGGTTGCCGGCGGCTGGCGCGACGCGCTCGAAGTCGTCCGCGAGCAAGTCGCCGGCGGGCAGGATCGCGCGCGCGACGGCGCATGCGCGCGCCTTGGTGTCAGTTGACGAGGCCGAACGGCTGCGCGAACGGCTCGCCCTGGGCGCGCATCTCGCGCGCGTCGCAGGCCATCAGCCAGAGGCAGGTGCGGGCGAGGCGGTCCGTATCCCACTCGGCCAGCTCGGCGCGCTCCCACCCGCCGGACTGCGCGAGCCACTCGCGCGCCACGGCGGCGGGGAAGTTGACCGCGAACCGGAGGCGGCGGACCCAGTGCCGGACGGCCGGCCCGCGCTCGCCCGGCCCGCTGCATTCCGAGATGCACGCGGACGGCAAGCGGCGGAGGAGGTTGCCGCGCTCATCGAGCCACGGCCGGGTGCGGCTGCTGTCGTTCGTGTTCGGATTGCTCATGGTCTAGCCCTTTCCTACGGCGTGGGGGTGAGGCCGAGCCCCACCGCCCACAGGTAGCAGACGAACAACGCGAGCGCGGCCAGCAGCCCCGCGCACGCGGCGACGATCTCCGACACGGGGCGCGAGAGCGCGCCCCCGAGGTACAACCGGGGGCGGCTCATCGCGCGACCCACCCTTCCCGCATGTAGCCGCGCGCCCAGTCCGGGCAACCGGCTGACTCGGTTACGGCACCGCCGCGCGCAGTTTCGACCCACGCGAGCGCGCGCCCGGGGAAGTGTTCGACGCACGCAAGCGCGGAGTGCGCGACCTCTCGGGACACCGTGCGCCCGTCGCGCGTGACTTCCTCGACGTGCGACACGGCCAGCGGCGAGCGAGGCGAGGCGGCAACCCTCTCCGCACCGCACGCGCACGGGACCAACCGGGGGCGGCTCATCGCGCGACTCCGGTTTCGATCATCTCGAGCGCCTCGCGCACCGCGTCCGCCAGCAGCGCGGACGGGAGCAACGCGACGAGGGACGAGAGCAGCCGCTCGGCGCGGTTCCTCTCATCTTCGCGCCGGTACTCGGTCAGGAACGCGGCAAGGCTCCGGCTCGCGGCCCCGTCCCCGTCGCGGTCCAGTCTGCGCCCGAGATCGGCGAGAGCGTCACGCTTGCCGAGGTAGGCGGCACCGCCGCGCTGCGCCCCCGCCTCTGCGACGATGCCCGCCAACTCGCGCGCGAGCAGCGTCGCGCCCCACTCGGTCAGCAGCGCGGCGGCGGTCACGTTGCCGCCAAGCGGCTCGCACCAAACGCACCCGCGCGCGACGCGCGGCCCCATTTTCGCTTGCTGCATGCTCATGGTCTAGCCCTTCCCATGTTCGCAGCGCGCACCATGCGCGCCACCTGTCCCCGGTATCGGCAGGCAGGCCGCCTACCTTTACTTCGCAGGGCACGAAATAAAGGATAATCGAGCATGGGCCTAGATTGCAAGCCCTATCTCCGAGCCCCCGGGACGCCCCCACGCGCGCTTGCATTTCGCAATCCGCTTCACTTTCCAAAGCCACTAGCTTTTCGCAAGCGGCTCGCCACGCGCACGCCACCCCCGAGCCCCGCACCTGGTCCCACGCCACAGGGGCAGGAGCGGCCCGCCCGTCCCCTCGTCCCTCACCCTCCGGTCAGGCTGCGCCCGTCGCGGCAGCGGCTCGGGGCAGGGCGGCGGCGGCCCGTGCGCCAAAGCTCGGCGACAGCCGAGCGCGGCAGGCGTCCCGCAGGCGCGCGCACGCGGCGCACCGCCCCGGGGCCAGCGAGAGCCCGCGCAGCGGCGGCTCAGGCGTCGCACCGGGCGGTCAGGCGCGCATCCATCGCCCACCGTCGCGCCGGGGCAGTCTCCAAGCTCGCGGCTCGCGCTTCGTGCGTCGGGGCCGCTGCGCTGCCCTCCGCCCTCGCGCTCCCCGCTGAGACTGCGCCACGGCGACCGCACGGCGCGCCACGATGCCCGCACGCAGCCCCGCGACCGCTCGCACGGCCCCGAAGTCAGGCGCACGACCTGAAGCCCCCGCTCGCGCCTCCGGCGCGGCCCGGAGCGCGCATCGCCGCCAGCCCCGAGCCCGGCGACCGCACGTCGCCCCGGCCCCCGGCGGCCCGACCCGCACGCCGCCAGCTCGCCCCCGACCCCACCTGAAGGGGCCTCGCACGCCGGCACGCCGCGCTCGCGCGCGACAGGGGGGTTCCCCGACACCCACGGTACTCGAGCAGGCGTGGCGCGTAGGGTGCTGAGATCGGCCCGACCCGGGCTGAGGAGGGACCCGCGGGACAGGGCGGTAGGAGTCCCGTGGAGGCTCGTGGCTGCGCTGTGGCGGGGTCGAGGGGGCCGCCTGGCGGCGGTCCTGCGTTCGCTCGCGGCGGCTCGGCTGCGCTTCGCTGGCCTCGGCGCCGCTCGGGGGAGATACACCTTGAGGGCGGACCATATTAGAAAGCCGTGGCCGGCTTGACGGTAGTTGAGGTAGTACCGAAGCGGCGCGTAAGGGGGGTTGTAGGGGGGATTTGGGGAAAAGTCAAGCGGGAAGTGAGCGATCGGCCAGAAACTAGGCGGAGGAGGTGCGAGTTCTTGCACTGTCTGGACGCGCGCAGGGCTCGTCGGCCAGAAGTTGACCACCTCGACCTGAGCGATGGGTCCCATGCGGGACTCCGGCTGGCGGGGGTGGTCGTTCCACTGGAAACGTAGTGAAATGGGGCCTTGACATTGGTGCAGAAAATAGGGGAGTGTGCGCTCGGCTGGTCGCGGAGCGAACTTCAGCGCACCGAGGACGGGTAGAGCCGGAGGCCAGCCGCCAACGTGGGAGGTGCGGGATGGCGGTGGACCTGAACGGGCTCGAGGTGGGGATCGCGCAGGTGGTGCGGTTCTGGTGCGTGCCGATCGGGATGTTCGTGCGGGGGTACATCTCGCACGTCGGTGGCGAGGGCGAGTTGTCCCGCGTGGTGTGCCTCGAGCCGTCGTCCCGGCGCGGGGAGCAGTTCTGGGTCTGGGCGGCCGACTGTGAGGCGCTGAAGGGCGCGCACGGTCGGCTGCTTCACTTCGTCGTCGGAGCCGATGGCTACGAGGGCCAGGAGGTCGAGGATGGGACCGAGGAAGAAGCCGGAGCAGGTCGATGAGACTCTCGGGGCTTCAGCGGGAGCGGATGCTCCTGGGGCTGGCGAGGGAGCTTCGGCTGCGGGAGCGTCGGAAGAACCGCAGGCGCCGGCGGCGGAAGAAGGCGACGGAGCGGCCGCTGCCGCCGACGCCGGGGTCGGAGTTCAGCCCGACGGCGACGCCGGGACTGTGAACCCCGCGGAACCTCCGCACGAGCCGCGGCGAGCCCCGGAGGGTGAAGAACAGGCGTCCCCGGAGCCGTCGTCGTGGGACCGGCTGGCGCAGCGGAGCGTGTCGTGAGCGGCGCGCAGTATGGCGACGGAGGCTCGTGGAAGGCGCCGGAGAAGGTTCTGGCGTGCTACGGCTGCGGGCGAGAGATCGTCGGGGATCAGGTGCTCCACCTGCCTGCGCTGGCGAAGGAAGGCATCCACAACGTCGTGTGCCCGGCGTGCCACATCGACATGAACCGGACGAACGTGTTCCGGCTGGTCCATCGGTGCGTGGTGGAGGCGGTGGCTCCGAAGCGTGCCGCGGAACTTGCCGAGTGCGACCGCCTGCTGGCCGTCGCCGAGAAGGCCGCGAACATCGTCGATGTCGAGTCCAGCCGTGACCCGTGGCGCCACCGCTCCGCGGGGATGCGGTGCCGGACGTGCATGTGGTTCGTCGCGAAGGAACTCGCGCCGGGTCCGCACCCGGAAGGCGCCTGGAACGTCGGCCGCTGCCGGCGCCACGCTCCGGCGATGGGCGGCTACCCGGTCGTGAAGCGTGACGACTGGTGCGGCGACCACCGGCTCGACGAGAACAAGGCATGAGCGACTTCATCAAGCAGGCGTTCGCCACCGACATCGTGCGCGCCGCACTCGGCATGTGCTTCACCGCTGGAGTGCTGGTCGGCATGCTGCTCGGGTGGATCGCCGGGGTGCGCGCCTGCGGACGGGGTGGTGCATGAGCGACATGCCCATCCCGATCGGCCTGCTCGGGAAGGAGCCCGACCCGACCCAGTGGGAGGTGTACTGCAACGAGCACGGGCTTCAGGTCGGTCGTCTCACGGAGGAGGCGGACTTCGGGAAGGCGTCGAACCGCGGCGTGTGCGAAATCTGCCTCCTGTCGTACTACGTCCGCTGCACCATCCACGGAGTCCAGCCGAAGGGAGAATGGGGACGCTGCCATGTGTGCGGTACCGAAGCAGCCCGAGAACGAAACGGAGGGGTCGATCCAGCCCCCGTGGCTGGTGGTGTTGCTGGCGCTGAAACCGCCTTCGCTTTCGATGTACCGGGTGTGGCAGCGGGCGGGGGTGACGAAGGGCCGCCTGTACTGGCTGCGGAAGTCCTCCGACCTGCGAGTGTCGATGGCGTGCCATCTGGCGCGGGCGGCGGACATCAACCCGGGGAAGTACGTCGAGGCGCTGGCGGAGTACCTGGGTCCGAAGCCGCTGCTGCCGAAGCCGCAGCGCGAGAAGGCGCCGCCTCGGAGGAAGCGCCAGTACCTCTGCTCGGTGTGCGGGAAGCAGGGGCACCAGAGCCGAACCTGCCGCTCGGCGAGCTTGTCCGACGCGCACTTGCTGCTCGCACGGGGGGCGGCGGTGGCGCAGCATGACCTCTCCACGAAACGGAAGAAGGGACGCCGATGTGGCCGATGATCGCGATGGGACTGCTCCTGCTGCTGGTGGCGGTGGCGGCATTCTGGATGGGAACTCGATCGTCACGCTCCGAGTCGGCAGCGGCACAGGCCGTGATGAGCGCAGCGGAGGCGGTGAACCGCTCGAGCGGGGCGACGCTGGACCGGGCGATGGAGCAGGCTCGGCTGTCCGAACGCATCGGCCTGCTCGAGAACCAGGTGCAGGAGCAGACGGAATCGGCGTCGAAGGTGGTCGCCGCGGTCGATCGCATCGAGTCGCAGGTGCAACTGCTGCTGGACACGATGGCGGCACGCGGGATGGTGCGCCGGTCCCCGCGGCAGGCGGGGGAGGTGGAGACGACGACGACGAGCCCGCCCCCACCGCTACCGGCGAGCCGGATTCCTCCGGCGAAACCAGTCCCTCGCCCGGCCGATACGCCGTCATCCGCGCCGCCTACGCCCACTGGCTGACGATCCCGGCTCTCAACCGTCCGCGAGACATCGCGACGCACGAGCAGTTCTGCCGGCGCTACGGGACGACGACCGCGCAGCTCCTCGCGTGGGAAGCGCAGCCGGACTTCATGGAGAAGGTGCTCGCGAGCAACGACCACTGGATCACGAAGCGGTCCGAGGTCATGGCCGCGCTGTTCAAGCGCGCCACCGACACGACCGACGGTGAGCAGCTCCTCTACGCCGCCGCGTTCCTCGAGGCGATCGGAGACCCGAAAGCCGCGCGAATCAGGCCGCCGGTGAAGAAATGAACGCCATCAACCCGCTCATCCGCTTCAGCGACACCGAGTCGAAGCCGGGGCAGCCGGTCACGTTTCGCGTGGACCTGCTGCCCCTGTCGCTGAACTACTGGTCGCGCTCATTCTGGACCGTGCGCGCGCGCGAGGCAGCCGACACCAAGATCGTCGTTCACGCCGCGCTCGGAGTGAAACTGCGCCAGTGGGTCATGCTCAACGGCGTGTGGTTCCGCGAGCCCGTCTCCATCGCGCTCGTGTACTTCATCGGCGAGAAGATCAAGACGAAGGTGGGCATTCGGCGCCGACACGCGAACCTCGACGTGGACAACCTCGTGCCGAAGCACATCATCGACGCGATGAAGGGCGTGCTCATCGCCGACGACAACCGCAAGCTCGTCCCGCTCGTCTCGCAGGAGGCAGTGGACGTGAGCGGGGCCGGCGGATACACCGTCGTCACCGTCGCGCCGTACTCGAGGGCGTGGTGAGCGGGAAGCGCCAGGTCACGATCGACGAGCTGCGCGGGAACTACCCGCTCTACGCCGAGGGCGCGCTCAAGATCGTGACGAAGCAAGGGAAGCTGCTCCCGCTCGTCATGAACCACTCGCAGCAGGTGGTGCAGGCCGAGGTCGAACGCTGCGAGCGGCAGGGGCTCCCGGTCCGCATCATTGAACTGAAGGCCCGCCAGACAGGCCTCTCGACCGACGCCGAAGCGCGCATCTTCCACCGCTGCCACCTGCGCGAGAACCGCCGCGCGATCATCATGGCGCACGTCGAGGAGTCGGCGAAGTCCATCTTCGACATGACGCGCAACTTCTACGAAAACCTCCCCGAAGGGCTTCAGCTCCCGAAGCGGTACTTCACGAAGCGGATGATCCAGTTCGCGGGCTCGAACTCATCGCTCCGCGTCGTCATGGCGAACAAGGCCGGCGGACGCGGCATGACGGCGCAGTACCTCCACATGAGCGAGATCGCGTTCTACACCAAGCTCAAGGGCATCATCGCCGCCGTGCAGCAGGCCGTGCCGTCCGAGCCGGATACGATGGTCATTGGCGAGAGCACGCCGAACGGCCACAACGAGTTCTACGAGTGGTGGGTGGACGCGAAGGCCGGGAAAAACGACTTCACGCCCATCTTCATCCCCTGGTACTCCGAGCCGACGTACCGGCGCCGCGTGGACCAGTGGACGGGACTCGGCACGCTCGACGAGGACGAGCAGGAACTCCGGCACCTGTACAAGCTCGACGACGAGCAGCTTCAGTGGCGCCGGTGGTGCATCGCGAACAACTGCCGCAACGACGCCGAGACGTTCCTTCAGGAGTACCCGAGCGACGACCGCTCGTGCTTCCTCGCCTCCGGCCGCCCGGCGTTCGACCGCAAGGGCGTGCAGGTGTACCTGTGCATGTCGGGGCTCGAGGTGGACCCGGCCACGCAACAGCGCGCCGAGGTCCCGATGCTCATGGACCTCGAGTGGGACCCGGAGAAGAAGGCGCCGCGCTTCACCCCGAGCACACGACCCGGCGGCGAGCACGGCTGCCGCATCTACGAGCCTCCGAAGGAGCGCGTGCGGTACACGCTCGGAATGGACATCGCCGAGGGCGTCAAGGGCGGCGACCGCAGCGCGATCGCGGTGTTCAACCGCATGAGCCTCGACTACGACTTCTTCTGGTACGGGTGGGTCCCGCCCGAGCAGCTCGCCGTGTACGGCTACTGGCTGTGGCTCTGGTACAACCGGGGGACGGTCATCCCCGAGTTCAACAACCACGGCTACACGACGATCATGGAGCTCGAGAACCTCGGCTGCACCGACATCTGGCGCCGCCCCGACAGCATGGAGAAGGGCGTCGCGGTGCCGACCGACCGGCTCGGCTACCTCACCAGCGTCAAGACGCGCGACCCGCTGTTCAACGGCCTGCGCGAGTACGTCAGCAACATCGCGAAGCCCGACCGCAAGCACATGAGCGGGCGCATCCGCGACCCCGAGTGCGTGAAGGAGTTCCTGTCGTGCGTGTACGACAAGGGGCGCATCGACCACCTCGACAATGCCCGCGACGACGTGGTTGCCGCCGCGGCGCTGGCCCTGTTCGCGCACCGTGGCACGAAGGACAACCCCATCGCGCCGCTCCAACCCGAGGACGTGCGGATGGCGCTCGAGCGCGCCGCCCGAAGGCGCGGACCAGGGGCGCAACTCTCGCTCGCCGAGATGATCGCCGCCGGCGTCACGGCCGAGGAACTTGAACGCTACGACGAGGAGCAGGAAAATGCGCGCCGCGGGCTCGAGCGACGGCTCGGCGGGAGGATGGGGTGAAGATCGAGAACTCGCTGGAAGGCAACATCACGTTCATCCCGAACGCTGCCGGAGACGTGCTCTGTCTGCACTGCCAGCGGCAGGACAACATCCACCGTCGCGGCATCAACGAACTCATCGGCTGCGAGCCGCAGATGGGCGTGCGGCTGTACATCCACGAGCGGGAGCTTCACGGCATGGACTCGACGGTGTTCATCGAGAAATACTACCGGGCGCACGCCGCTGCGATGCGCGGAGAGGAGGCGCACTGATGGCGAAAACCTTCCTCGTCTGCGGACACTACTGCGAGGGCGACCGCGTTCATGCCGAAGGTTTCTTCGAGTGCCCGCACGGCTGCGGTCAGCAGGAAGTGGACCCGTCGGGACTCGGAATGGACGTGAACCAGTTCATCCCCGACATCCCGGAGCACTTCAACCAGAGCACGAACTGCGTCGTGAAGGGCCGCGCGCACCTGCGGCAGATTCAGCGTGAGAAGGGGCTGTCCGACTACGACCCGAAGGAACACTCGGGTCCTCCGACCGATTGGAGCTGAAGATGGCCTTCAAGTCGTTCACCAAGCGGTTCGACGACGGACGCATCTTCACGGCGACCGATCGGATCAAGCCCGCCGACGCCTTCAAGTACCCCGTCGGCATCAAGGACGACGACGCGCTGCGGACGTGGGTGTACAACTGCTACCAGAAGTCGTTCTCGGCGATGGTCCCCGAGTTCGCCCGGATGCGGATGAACGAACGGTTCTACTCCGGCTTCCACTACCTGAACCCGAACGACAACTTCAACAACGAGATCACGAACTACGCCTTCTCCATCGTCGAGACGGTGTGGCCGGAACTCGTGACCGAGCGGCCGCGGCCCGTCATCCGGCCGCGCTTCGGCTCCATCGCGAACTACAACCGCATCCAGAAGCACCAGAAGCTCGCCTCGTGGTGCATGGACATCACGGGGTTCGACCGCTACCGGCGCCACGGAATGCGCTCGAAGCTCAAGTACGGCTGGAACGTCGCGCTCATGGTCGGCGACCCGAGGACCGGCCTGCCGTTCCCGAAACACTGGTCGAACTGGCACTACATGCCGAACCCCTCGGCGACGAAGCCCGAGAACGCGATGTACCACTTCCTCGCAGGGCCGGTCGCGCGCCCCACGGTCGAGGTCGTGTTCGGTCGCAAGGTGAAGCCCGACGACTTCGCCTCGCCCGGCTACCAGGTCCTCATCCAGAACTACTACGACTACTACGCGGCGCGCGACATCGACGGCTACACCGCGCTCCCGTGGGTCACGTCGGCGACCTCGCAGGACACCGGGCTCGACGGTGAGCCGGCCGCCATCCAGACCGGCGACGTGTGGCTCGTCCCCGGCAACGGCCAGACCATCTACGGCGCCGACACCGTGTTCCTCTCGCAGATGGTGTTCCGCGACCTGTCGAAGATGAAGGTCGCGTACATGGGGACGTGGCGCCTGCCGTCGGGCATCCAGCACGAGGGCATTTGGGAGGGCGAGGAGCCCATGACCGAGAGCGGCTGGCGCGTCGCCACGATCGCCGCCGACGGCACCGTGCTTCAGTGCAAGGAACTCGACGCCGCGTGGGGCGGCCCCGGCATCGTCATCGGCCACGACTACGAGCACGAGGACCGCTACTTCGGTTTCGGCGAACTCGACCATGTGCTGTCGAAGATTCGCGCGATCAACCGCCAGTACCACCTGCTCGACGAGGCCAGCCAGTTCGAGCTGCTGCCCATCATCCTGCGCGACCAGGACTCGGCGACCGACCTGCACCGCGGCAACTTCATGCCCGGCGACACGGTGACGAAGAAGCACGGCTCCGAGGTCAAGACGCTCGACGTGAACGGCATCGGTCCGCACCAGTTCGCGATGCTCGAGCGCCGCATGGCCGACGTGGACGTGGTGTCGGGCGTGCATGACGTGCAGCAGGGCCAGCGCCCGGCAGGCATCGAGGCTGC
>ERZ795051.5904-NODE-5904-length-10496-cov-4.559621_pt1 | contig 10496 bp, 11 predicted proteins | sample MGYA00375135_ERZ795051 | MGnify/ENA primary metagenome ERZ795051 (study PRJEB30180, sample SAMN05720222) | activated sludge metagenome | isolation source: Anaerobic digester | place: Japan | collected 2015-05-26 ... | reverse complement strand
TGGTGAAATTGTGGAATTAAGATACAGAGTACAAGAAAAATTCCCGAATAATTATAAATTTGATATAGCTAATATCAGTACAATAATTCCAAATCTTAAGTTTTATAGATATGTAGAATCTCCAGGCACTTTTAAACAAGCGGCTTACAATGAATTATTAATGTTACTTCAATATGAAGCAAATTCAAAAAATTCTGTTCATACATGTGTTTTTGGTCTTCCAGATGAGAATTTAGCTAATATAATTAATCAATCTGTAAACTGGATATCTGATATAGAAAAGAGCCAATAAAATAGAAATCTTTATATAGTGTTATGTATTAATTATTAATTATAGATATCATGCGCAGAATGTTACTATCTAGAAGATTATTTGTTAAAATAGACGATGAAATGTACAATATATTGAAAAAATATACTTGGACTGTTGATGGTAAAGGATATGCTATTCGTACTATAAATGACAATGAAATTGAAAAAAATAATGATAATCATAAGCATGTTAGAATGCATAGATTTATTTATGAATATTATAATGGTACAATTACAGATGATATGGTGATTGATCATATTGATGGAGACACATTGAATAATCAAATATCTAATCTTCGCTTAGCTTCTATTGGTGAAAATTTAATGAATAAAAAGAAAAAGGAAGGAGGAAGTTCTAAATATAAGGGAGTAGATAAATTTAGAGGTAAGTGGAGAGCTAGAATAGCATTTAATAAAAAACAAATTCATATTGGTTTGTTTGATACAGAAGAAGAAGCCGCCAGGGCATATGATAAAAAAGCAAAGGAACTATTTAAAGAATTTGCTAAATTAAATTTCCCAGAGGAGGAATAATCATCGTAATAAATCACAACAGAATAGACGTTCCCATACATGGAGGGTTGTTTCATAGTACCTGCATTTTAATAGCCAAATACATATGCATAAAGAAAGGCTATAAAGACAAAAATCCAGATACATTTTCACAAATGTTTAAAAGTCCCGGCATTCCTGATATTTATGTAGAATATGAATATAAAGGCAAAGATGATCTTGGAAGAACAAAAACTTTTAAACAAAGTGTTTGCATAGAAATAGAAACTAATTTAACTTCTGCTGCTGAAAAAAAGAAGATGGAGCAGTTTACCAGGCCAGGTATACATGAACCGATTATTATAGATATGGGAAAAGGCTATGAAGAATTTAAAAACAAAAAAAAAGAAATGGGAGTTATGTTTAATAATGATATAGAATGTATTGCAGAATATATTGAAAGTATGTTGGTGTTATAATGAAAGAAAGAAAAAAGAGAACTACTATTAAAGAAGCATTTGATGAAGGATACAATGTAGGAAAAAAAGAAGTAGAAAATATTGTATTTGAATTGATAGAATCTGCTTTAGAGGATTTTGACAAAGTTATAGAAATGTATCCTAGAAATACTAAATTTGTAGAAATAGAAATAGAAACTATTGAAGAATTCAGGGAAAAGCTTAAATACGCATTAAAGCATAAGGATGTATAACAATATATGAATTCCAAAGAAAGATGGCAAAAAATTAAAAATGATCCTGTTTTGCTAGAAAAAGCAAGAGAGGTGAATCGAAAGAGTAATTCTAAAAGAAAAAACACAGAAAAAAGAAGGCTTAGCCGATTAAAATATGGTAGATCCGAAAAAGGAAGATTAAGAAATATTAGATATTATTGGAATCATAGAAATTTATCTCAAGAGGATATGTGGAAATTCTTTTTGAATGTTTATAAGTAATTAAAGTAAAGGTAAAGGTGAAAAAAATATGTTTGATAAACATGAAGTAACAAAAATTAAAAAAGGAAGAAATCGTATTGCATGCATTGGTGATGCCCATAGAGGTCATCCAAATCATGTTGAAACGCAGTTTCTAAAAGCGAAAGAGCAGGTTTTAAATAAAAAGATGCCAGTAGTATTAATGGGCGATATGGTTGAATGTAGAGAACCAAGCCATCCATTTTATGTACCTGGCGCACCGACAATCAACGATCAATTAAATTGGTACATGGATTTATTGGATGAATTAAATAATGCCGGTCTTCTTTTAGGTGTTTTAGTAGGAAACCACGAACATGCTATTATTAGAAAGACATCAAACAATGATATAGAACGATGGTGTAGACATATTGGAACTAATTATATGGATTATATGGGTGTTTTGGATTTTGAATATGAAAAGGAAATATATAGCGTAGCTTTCCATCATGGAATGGGCAGTGGAGTTACAGTTGGGGGTCAGATGAACAGACTTTCTACTTTTACTAGAAATTTCACCAATTATGATGCAGTAATAATGGCACATACTCATCAATTGTCTGTTTTACCTCCATCAATACAAATTTATAGAGATAAAGAAAAATGCAGAAATGTTGATAAATATTGTTTTCCAGCATTTACTGGATCTTTCTTTTTAACATATAAAGAGGGGCCTTCAGAATATGGTGAACGAAAGGGATATACTCCATTACCTATAGGTTATAATATATTAACTTTGGAAGATGGTTTAGCTCAATCCCAAAGTGTTTTGTTGAGAATTCGTTAATCTCAACAAAACCATTAAATATTTTAAAACTAATATAGCAAGGCAGATAATTATGAAAAAGAAAGAAAACAAGACAGCCGAGGAACTTTTTGCAAAAAAATTAGAGCTGTCCAAAAAATGGGCAGAAATAATAGAACCGCAGCTTGCAACTCAAAACAAATCAGATATACCAATTATTTATATTGATTTGCAAACTATAGACACTGATGAAAATAAATATCTTGTTGATTGTTTATTCAACAAGACAAAATTCACTTTAGATATTATAAAAGAAGAAACAGGAAAACAAGGATTCGAGAAGGATGCTTTTTTAGTTTTAACTAAGAATGATGCAAATTCACAAAGAATAGAAAAATCGTTAAAAAGAATCCGGGATTTCAGAGCTTCAGACATAGGTAAATTAGTAGTATTTAAAGGGTTAATACGAAATTCTACAGGAATTATACCAAAGTTAAAATTGGCGGCTTTATTGTGTACGGCATGTAATCAAGAAATGTTGACGTACAGTCTTCAAGATGGAGATAATTTAGATATTACTAATGTCAGATGTCAAAATTGTAGAGAAAATAAATTTATTGTTAAAGATGAAGATAGTGTGTTTGTAGATTTTATGAAATGCCAAATAGAAGAAAGTCCAGAAGGATTAAAGGAAAAACAACAAGAAAGAATTAATTGTGAAATAATGGAACCTTTAACAAATGAAGAATATCGAGTGAATGTAGGGGAAAGGGTTACTATAGCGGGAATATTCAGGGCTAGAAGAAAAAGCAACACATCATTGATATACGAACCTTATGTTCAGGTCATAGGTATTTTTAAGAATAATAAAAGTTTCGAAGATTATATTCCTAGTGAAGAAGACGAAAAGAAATTTATAGAAATGTCAAAAGATAAAAATCTAATAATGAAATTATCTAAAACATTGGCTCCAAACATTTTTGGAATGAATGTTGAAAAAACAGCATTTGTGCTCCAGATGTTTGGAGGAAATCTTTATTCTAAAGAAAGAAGAGGAGAAATTCATATTCTTTTAACTGGAGATCCAAGCGTGGCTAAATCTCAAATAATACATGCTATTCAAGAAGTAGCACCGCACGTTGTTATGGCATCTGGAGCGCCGACTTCAACTGTTGGGCTTACTGCATGTGTAAGAAAGGATGAAGATAGTCCTGGAGGATTCGTTTTAGAAGCTGGAGCAGCAGTTTTGGCAGATAATGGAATATTAATTATTGATGAATTTGACAAAATGAATAAAGAAGTCAGAGGAGCACTACATGAAATTATGGAAGACAGGAGAACAACCATAAGTAAAGCTAATATCAATACAACAATGAATACAAGAGTATCAGTAGTGGCTGTAATGAATCCGAAGAAAAATAGATTTAATGATGAAGAATCGGTTTCAGAACAAATTGATCTTCCTCCTTCTCTATTATCCAGATTTGATTTGATATTTGCGATAAGAGATACTGTAGACGAAGAAAAAGATAGAAGAATATGTGATGCAGTGTTTAAAGCTAGACAAGGAATTATTACAGATACAGAGTACACCAAAGAAGATCTAACCAAATATATAATTTATGCAAAATCTAAAATAAAAGAAATAACATTTTCAGAAGAAGCTCAAAAAATATTAACTGAAAAGTATATTAAAATGAGAAGTATAAATGAAAACAAAGAAGCAATTTCAATAACAGCAAGACAGCTTGAGGGTATGGCTAGATTAGCAGAGGCATTCGCTAAATCTAGACTTTCCAATGTAGTAGAAGCACAAGATGCTATGATGGCTACTGAAATGCTAGATTATTTTATGAATACGATATTTTATGATGAAAAAACAAAATCATATGATGCTGATAAGGCATATGGCCAAGAAACAACATATCAAAAAAATACTAGAGACAGCATCGTTGAATACATACAAAAAAATTATGACGAACTTACCAAAAATACAGTTGGTGGAAAAATACCAGTAATTGAATTAAAGAAAAAGTTTATAGAAGAAACTAAAATATCAGAAAAAGACTATGAAAAAGCTTTCAATTCCGGCCTTGGAGACGCATATTTCTACAGAGGAGAAGAAAAAGAATATATTTCTTTATCAGCTTCTGCTATGGCTGGTGTGGTTTCTTCTTGCAATAAACAAGTAAGGGGGTTAATAAATGATTAATAACAGTAAAAAAACATTGGAACAGTTGCTAGAAGATACTTGTAAGAGTTATGGAGAAGAAGCATTTTCTGCTTATCAAGTATACTCTGCTATTGTTGATAGGCCAAAGAAAAATGGAAAGCGTAGACATTATACTTTAACGTATTCACAAGTCAAACAACAAATGGCAAGAGCCAAATATTTGGTGCGCATAGGAATAGACGAGAAAACAAGATCAGCATTATATCAAAATAGGGAAATTTAATATGAAAAAATATATCAGTTTAATCACACCAGAAGGCATAGTTTATGAAACTCCATTAGATATTGTAGCTAAAATTCGGGCTATAGAAATAGCAAAAAATGAAGCGAAAACAGAAGACGATTTCGATACTATATTTTATAATGAATTTGAAACTGGAATGGAAGAAGATGATATAATTGAATCCTGGGCAAAAAAGAATTTAAAATTTGAAGAAATAGTTTCTTATTCTATAAGAATGGATATTTTGAAAGATAAATCATTATATAGTAAAGATTGGAGAGAAAATATAAAAATAGTATTTCACTGAGGAACTAATATGACAAAGTTAAATTTATCTGGGTGGGATGAAAAAAATATACGTTTAAGTTCAAGGGATTTAATATATAAAATAATGGATTTTGATACTAAAAAATATTTATGGCTTACTTGGAGTGATATTAAAAAAGAATTTGAAAAAAATAATCAATTAGATTCATCAATTTATAAAAATTTCATAAATAAAATAGAAAAATATGAAAATGCTATAAACAGCTTAAATGGAGATTTTGAAAAAATCACATTGAAAAAATTTATGAGAGAAGATAAAAATATGGTAACTGATGCAGAAATAATAGAAATTAAATATGATACTCCATGTGGTCCGATAATAAGTACACCAATATTAGTTAAAAAAATACTTGGTGCTGATTTCAATTCAAAAACTGAATCGTGGGGGATAGATGAGGAAATATTACTAACAGCAAAGAAAATGGGAGTAGAAGATGTGGATTTGGTTGATGAATATAACAATATTCATTTTTATACCACTTTAAAGAAATATAATATCATAGGAGAAAAAACAGGATGGGGAAAAGTTTACTTACCAATAAAACATTTTAAAGTAAAAAAATATGGAGATAAAGTTCCATTCTATGAAAAATATATAAAGAATATGATATAAAATAAAATAAATGATAAATTTAAAAATAATTAAAAAAAATATAAAAGAACTGGTGAATAGATGAGAACAAAAGAAGAAATAAGAGAAGAATATAGAAAAAAAATAATAGAGTATGCTCAAAAGAAAGATGATGAATATAATACTCGCCCAGATGGAACAACCAGAGATCGTAGCACAAGTGTTACTGTAACAGATATGTGTGTTTGGACAACATATTGTCCTAGACAGATTTTTTATGATAAAACAGCAAGAAGACCCCCGCTTCCAGAATCTTTGATGCGATTTCAGATAGGCAATGCAGTTCATGATATCCCATTGTGGGATAATGAGGACGAACTTAAGAATGGTTATGAACAGGGATTTGAATGGGATGGAATAAAATGTAGAATGGATGAAATTCATTATAAAGATGGAATTATCATTGATAAAAAAACCGTGGCATCTTTGCCACTGAAAGTTAAACCATATGTTGAACGTCAGCTTAATATATATAAATTAATAGCGGAAGAAAATAGTAAAAGGCCAATAAAAATTAATCAATTATTTGTAATAAACATTGCCGTAGTTAATGGAAAGATTCAAGTTCAAGAAGTACCTATATGGCCAAGAGAACAAACTTTGGATTTTATAAACAAAACAAGAAACGAAATAATTATGCATGTAAAAAATGGAATTCCTCCAGAAGTAACATATGGATCTAAAGGATGGATGTGTGATAGTTGTCAATATATAGATTTTTGTAAAATAGATAAAAGCTTTGTCAGAGAAGATTTTAAAGAAAATAAAGAAGAAAAAGAAGAAATTAATAAAAATGAAAATAAATCACAAGTAAAAATCAGCGTTAAAAAAGGAAAGTAATATATACATATCCAGAATATATATCTAGAACATACACACGTTTGAACTGTACATTTAGTTTAATGCATAAATGAGAGGAGAGTAAAACATGAACAATAAAAGTATTTGTGATACAACCGATAAAACACTTTTCATGGATGAGTTTGTGGACGATTCCGTGACAATGACTATGGACGATATCGAGAAAATCCTTATCTATCATAGTAAGGATAGAGAATCAGAAAGAGTACGGTCTATAAATTGGAGAAAAACTGAGGAATATAAACAATGGAGAAAGGAATACATTTCTTCCGAAGAATATAAACAAAAGCGAAAAGAATATGATAACAGCGAACATAGAATAGCCTGGAAGAAACAATACCAATCAACCAAAGATTATAAATCAAAAACAAACCTAAGAAATAAAAATAGAAGAGAAAGATTATGGAACCTCGTTTTAGAAATATACGGTTCAAAGTGCGTTTGTTGCGGAGAGTCTAATAAAAACTTCTTAACTCTCGATCACATCAATGGAGGAGGTTCAAAAGAACGAACAGGGAGCACAACAACCTTACAAAAAGCAGTAGAAGAAAAAGATAAAACAAAATATCAAATTCTTTGTTATAACTGTAATACTGGCAGACATTGGAATGGCGGTATTTGCCCACATGTGGAAGAAAAACCTTTAAAAAATTCATTGCGAATTAAATTCATAGAAGAATACGGCGGAAGGTGTGAGTGCTGTGGAGAAACGATTAAAACCTTTTTAACACTAGACCATGTAAATGGAAGAAAAAAAGAAGAACCGAAAACACCATATAAAGAAGCAGTATCTTTTAAAGATAACAACAAATATAGAATTTTATGTTGTAATTGTAATGCCGGAAGACAACACCGGGGTATAAATGGTACATGTCCACATAAAATAACCTCGGAGGAATATTAATGCAAAACACAGAATCAGTAACAGACAAAGAATTATTTTTACAGGACTTTAATGCAGAAGATGATAGTTATACTATGACTATGGATGAAGTTGAACAGACTTTGTTATACCATTCTGTTGGAAATGGCAACGTACCTCACACGCCCGAGAGCACAATGATGACTCTGGCAGGTATTTTACAGAAAGAATATGCAATGAGAAGAGTATTCAGTAAAGATGCAGCAAACGCTCACCGACTAGGCAATATTCATATTCACAATGCAGATATGCCGTCTAGATGTTATTCTATGCAATATTCTGAAGTAGTAATGATTAATGGAGAATTGTGGCCTATAGGTAATCTTTTTGATACACAAAAACAAATAGAAATATTAGAAGATAGAGATTTGGCAGTGGATATAGTGGGAAACAGAGTTCAAGATATATACGGTCCAGTTAAAATCTCTAAATTTATGAGGCATGAAAATTCTAAAAAAATGAAATTTATTTCTTTAGAAAACGGAAAAACGATTATTTGTACTGAAGATCATCCGTTTACATTGAACGATGTTGAAATTCCAGCAAAAGATTTAAAGACTGGAGATATTTTAGAAACTTTTAAATTAAATAGAGAAAATTGGATGTTCAAAGTTAATAATATTAATGGATTTAAACTTACTGCTGATTTTGGTTGGTTAGTGGGATTGTTTATAACTGATGAAAATTATGATAAAAACAGCGGTTCAGTTTGGCAAATAACACAATCCGAAGGAGAAATATTAACAAAATTAATTGGAATATTGGATAAATTGGACATAAAATATTCAATAACGGATATTGTGAATTCATCTTGCAAATCTTTAAAAGTGTATTCTAACGCCATGGTAGATTTATTTCATGTTGTCTTTGGAATTAGAAAAGGAAATAAATATAAATGTTTGCCTCCAAGTATATTAAAATATAATGAAGATTTCGTTTGTGGTTTGATTTCTGGTATACTAGATGGAAATGGCTATGTACTGTCTGATGAATATGATGATTTTACTGTAAATATTGAGGTTGCATCACGATCTTTGATAAATCAATTACAATTAGTTCTCGAAGTATTCGGAATAGAAACATACTGTTATATGCAACTTTCTGAAAACTCACAGGTTTATACGGTTGATAATACACCGATTTTCAGAATGACTTTTAAAACAACTGAAAAAGTAGTTAAAAAAATTTGTAAAGATTCTATAAAACTAAAAAATAAGAACATTACAAAATTTTCAGTTTATATAGAAGAAAAAACAGACGGAACTATTAAAAATATAAGAGATTATCCAATAATAGATGAAAATGTTTATGATTTCACAACCGAAAGTTCTCACTTTTTGGTTAATGGTGTAAGAGTGCATAATTGTGGAGGGCATTCTCCTTCATATGTAGCTAAATTTGGTCTATCTCTGCCGAATCTCAGTTCAGCAGCAAAACCAGCTAAACATGCTGATGTATTTTTAGAACAACTTATTAAATTCGCTGCTAGTATGCAGGGGCATTTCAGTGGAGCCGTTGGATTCGATGCTGTCAATATGTTTGTTGCTCCATATTTAGTAGGTTTGTCAGATGAAAAGGTTAAACAGTGTGCTCAGATTTTAGTTTATGAGTTTGCACAGCAGGCAGTGGCCAGAGGCGGGCAAAGCGCCAGAGGTGATACGCCTATTCTAATTAGGCAATCTGATACTAAACATATTGAAATAATTACAATTGGGGAATTTTGTCACAGTTTCCTAGAAGGGGAAGGTAAAAAAGTTTTTACAGAGGATGAGAAAAAATATGAAACATTGTCTTTAAATAGAAAAACAGGAAAATTGGAATGGAAATCAATCAACGGAGTATATGTTCATATTCCAGCTACAAAACTTAAAGAGGTAAAATTGGGGTGTGGACGAAATGTAATAGTTACCGAAGATCATTCTTTATTTACAATTGATGTAGAAGGAAACTTTGTAGAATCGACTACAAGAGATAATTCGGATACATATTTAGTAGCAAAACGATTTCCTATTGATATCACAGAATGCCAATATAATGCAGAAGATGCCTGGGCAATTGGAGTAATGATAGGCGATGGATGTGTTATAAACAATAATTCTATAAATTTATCTACATCATCGCTGGATGTAGCTACAAGATTTTCAGATTATATTAAAACCAAATTCAATTGCAAGGGAACGATTCACGAAAACAAAGAAAAACACATATACAGTATAACTGGAGGTAAAATTGCTGCAGAATATTTCAATGTAATTGGTCATGGTGCATTTAACAAGAAAATCCCGGTAGAATTTTTCTCCGCACCAGATGAAATTGTGCTGTCTTTATTGGATGGGTTGTTGTGCTCAGATGCAGGTGTTACTAGAAACAGATATGAATTCTATACAACATCTGAAGAATTAAAAAACGGAATTTGTTTCTTATTGACGAGATTAGGATTAGAATATGGTATTAGAGAAAGAAATAGTAAAAGTAATTTCAATAGAAATTATCCTGTTTATACTATATTAGTAAGTTCTACATCTTCAAAACTATTAAAAACGTTTAGGAAAACTAGAAAAATCGGACCAGATCCAGAAGCATACTCAACCTCTCCTCATAATTTTGGAATAATGAAAGATAAGTTGAAAAAAGATTATGGTGTTGGTATTTCAAATAAGGCGTATGCGTTCAGAACCAATAGTCGAAAAATAAAGTATAATCAATTGATGTTGCTTTCCGATAAATTAGATTATTTAGAAAAAAAATCAAATGTAAGGGAGGGGGATATTTGTATA
>ERZ795051.5902-NODE-5902-length-10500-cov-4.824701_pt1 | contig 10500 bp, 14 predicted proteins | sample MGYA00375135_ERZ795051 | MGnify/ENA primary metagenome ERZ795051 (study PRJEB30180, sample SAMN05720222) | activated sludge metagenome | isolation source: Anaerobic digester | place: Japan | collected 2015-05-26 ... | reverse complement strand
CTTCTTTTTTAATTAATTCATCTCTTTTTTCTTTTTGAAAAAACTCTAATGATTCTTTTCTTTTTTTGATTTCAGAGAGAATTAAATCTATTATTTCATCATCTGTTAACTGGCTTTTTTTCTCAATATCTTCTACACTGTTTTCTTTTTTAATAATTTTAAATCTTTTTTCTTTTTCTTTATTTAAAATTAATGCTAAAAGATAGTTTAATGTGGAATATTCGATTTCTTTCTTATTTTTTCTTGCTGTAATGGAATCATTTTTAATTTTTTCTTTAAGTGTCATATTTTAATTTTTAAATGGGCACGTCCTGACTCGAACAGGAGACCTTCTCGGTGTAAACGAGACGCTCTACCAACTGAGCTACGCGCCCAAATTAATCCTTGATTTTTTTTAAAAAAATGATTAATATAATTATCTTATCAAAAATTTTTTAATAAATCAATTCTTTATATTTATTAATTTAAATTTATGATTTGATTTGATTTGTTTTAATCTATTTTAACTAAATAATTATTTTGTTTTTTAAAAATAAAAATTTATGAAAAAAATTATTATTTATACGAGTCCAAATTGTTATTATTGTCATCAACTTAAAGATTTTTTAAACTTTCATAAAATTGAGTTTGAAGAAAAAGATATCTCGCAAAGTCAAGAGGTGATGGAAGAAATGATTAGAAAAAGTGGTCAGATAGGTGTGCCTGTTATTGATATCGACGGTGAGATAATTTCTGGTTTTTATCAACCTGAAATCGAAGAAAAACTTGGTATAAGTAAATAAATTATAAATTTTTAAAGACGTCGACAAATGCCGACGTTTTTTTAATGCCCAGGGCGGGACTCGAACCCGCACGCCCAAAGGGCACGGCCCCTCAAACCGCTGCGTTTACCAATTACGCCACCTGGGCTTTTATTATTAAGCAAATTAAACCTTTTTTGGCTTGAGTTTTTTTCTTATCTCTCTTTCAGTTTTTCCCCTAATCCAGTAAAGTTTAGATTTTCTTGTTCGTCCTATTTTTTTAATTTTTATATCTTGAATAAGAGGTGAGTGCAGTGGAAAAGTTTTTTCTACGCCAATTCCTTCAATTATTTTTCTTACAGTAAATGTTGCTCCAGGTTCTCTGCCATGTTTTTTTGCGATAACAATACCCTCAAATTTTTGAGTGGTTAATTTACCATCTTTTGTTTTAGAAATAATTTCGGTAACTTCAATTGTATCTCCAATTTTAAAGTTATTTTTATTGGTTTTTATTTTTTTTACTTTTTTTTCTATTTTTTTTGTATTTTCTTGTGTCATATTTTTTTATTTATTGTCATACTTTTTATTTATTTTATGGGCGTATCCCGACTTGAACGGGAGACCTTCACGATGTCAACGTGACGCTCTAACCAATCTGAGCTATACGCCCAAAGTAAGATCTCTATTAAATAGATGATTTTACTAATGTATAAAATAATAACATATATTCTTTTTAGATACAAGGTTTTTTGTTTAATGTCAACAACAATAATAACCCAATAATAATTTTGACAAAATTGTGATTTTTTGTTAAAATTTAATACACTTTTAATTTAAAATTATAAACATTATGTCAGATTATCTTATTTTTATCGGAGGTGGCGCCCTTGCTTTGGCAATTGGCGCTATTCTTGGGTATTTTGCTCGTCAAAATATCGCAAGACGTCAGTTGGGTTCGGTTGAGGAAATTATAAGAAAAAAACAAGATAGAGCAAATAAAGAGGCTCAAAAAATTATTCTTGAGGCTAGAAATAAAGCAAATCAAATTTTAGAAGATATCCGCAGAGAAAAAGAATTACAAGAGAGCGAGATTAGAAATTTAGAACATCAATTGGATATTAAAAGAAAAAAAATTAATCAAAATTTTGAAATGCTTCAGCAAAAAGAGAAAGAATTGCAAGTTAAAACTAATCGTTTGCGACAGTTTAAAGAAGAACTTGAAACCTCAAGGAAAAGTATTCAAGAATCTCTTGAAAAAATAGCTACAATGACCAAAGAAGAGGCAAAAGAAAAAATTTTTTCAGATATTGAGAAAGAATACGAACAGGAAATTAAAGAAAGAATAGCAAAATTAGAAAGGGACAAAGAAGAAAGATTTGAAACAAAAGCACGAGAAATTTTAGCAACAGCGATTCAAAAATATGGCGTACCTACTATTCAAGACTTTACAGTGATAGAAGTACTAATCCCAAATGATGAAATTAAAGGAAGAATTATTGGAAAAGAGGGAAGAAATATTAAAGCTTTTGAGAGAATGACGGGTGTTGAACTTATAGTAGATGATACACCACAGGTTGTATTTCTTTCTTCTTTTGATCCAGAGAAAAGAGAAATTGCTAGAATAGTACTGGAAAGATTAATTAAAGATTCTCGTATTCAACCAGCAAGAATTGAAGAGATTGCCAAAAAGGTTAAAGAAGAAATGCCAATAATTATGGAGAAAATTGGTCAAGAAGCTGCTTTCAAAATAAAAATTTTTGATTTAGATCCGAAAATTCATCAGCTTTTAGGACGTTTGCAATTTAGAGCAAGTTTTGGTCAAAATGTGCTTTTGCACAGTATTGAAGTTGCTATTTTAGCTGAAAGTATTGCTCGAGAAATTGGTGCTGATAAAAAAGTAGCGAAAAAAGCAGGACTTCTGCATGATATTGGTAAGGCGGTTGATTATGAAATAGAAGGTTCTCATACAGAAATTGGAGCACGTATTTTAGAGAAGTATGGTGTTGAAAAAGAGGTGATTGATGCGGTAAAATCTCATCATGAAGAATATCCTTATACAAGTGTAGAAGGTATTATTGTTCAAACCGCCGATGCTATTTCTTCTGCAAGGCCTGGAGCAAGAAATGATGCAAGCGAGGATTATTTAAATAGAATTGAGGATCTTGAGAAAATCGCACTTTCTTTTGAGGGTGTTCAAGATGCTTATGCGATTGAAGCTGGAAGGGAGTTAAGAGTATTTGTTAGAAGTGATGAGATAGATGATCTTGGTGCAAAAAGATTAGCGAGAGAAATTGCCGATGCTATTGAAGAAGAATTAAAGTATCCAGGTGAGATTAAGGTTTTGGTGATAAGAGAAAAAAGATTGATTGAGTACGCAAGATAAGTATCATTGACAAAAATTAATTTTAAGAGTATATTTTAAAGATTGTGAAAACAAAACAAAATCAAAAAGAAAATAAAAAAGGTGTTGTTTTAGAAGCTCTTCCTAATGTATTTTTTAAAGTTAAATTAGAAGATGGCAGAGAAGTTTTGGCACACCTTTCTGGCAAGATGAGATTAAATTTTATCCGAGTTTTTCCCGGGGATGATGTTTTAGTTGAAATTTCTGATTACGATGAAAAAAGAGGGAGAATAGTTTATCGTGGAAGAATGGATCACCTCACTCACTAATTCTGTTTTATAAAGTGAAGGAAAAAATTGTGTTTGTTTTTTATTATTTTGAAATTATGAAAGTAAAATCTTCTGTTAAAAAAATTTGTAAAGATTGCAAGGTTGTGCGTCGTAAGAGAAGAGTATATATTATTTGCAAAAAAAATCCAAAACATAAACAAAGGCAAGGATAAAATTTTTAATTTGAAAAATTTAAGACGTTATTAAAATAGTTTTAATTTTATGCGTATAGTAGGTATTAATATTCCTGACAATAAAAATATTGAAATTAGTTTGACTTATATTTATGGTATAGGAAATTCACTTGCTCGAAAGCTTCTTCAAGAAGTAAATATTCCTCTTGGTAAAAAGACAAAAGATTTGACTGCCGAGGAAATTTCTCGGCTTAGAGATTTAATTGAAAAAGATTTAAAAATAGAGGGAGATTTGCGAGAAGAAATAAGATCAAATATTAAAAGATTAAAAGAAATTAATTGTTGGAGAGGATTAAGACATCAAAAAGGTTTACCAGTTAGAGGACAGAGAACAAGATGTAATTCAAGAACAGTAAGGGGCAATGTAAGGCGAACAGTTGGATCTGGTAGAAAGCCACCTCCAGCGCCAAAATAGAGTCATTAGATAAAATAATATTAAACATTTAATTAAAAATAAATTAATTATATGGGTAAAAAACGTGTTGTTAAGCCGAAAGCAGAAGAACTTTTAAAGGAAAGGGAAGAAATAAGAAAAAGAGTAGAAGAAAAAAAAGAGCCCTTAAAAAAAGTAAAAATTACTAAGGGGAATCTTTATATTAGATCAACATATAATAATACTGCTATTACTGTTACAGATCCAAAGGGCAATGTCATTAATTGGGCAACTACCGGAGGTATTGGTTTTAAAGGTACCAAAAAGGGTACACCATTTGCTGCGAGTAAGGTAGCTGAATTTATTTTAGATAAACTTGAAAGGTCAGGGCCAAAAGAAGTGTCAATTTTTGTTAAAGGAATTGGTCCTGGGCGGAATGCTGTTTTAAAGACAATAGCAAATAATTCTGCAATTCAGGTTTTATCGATTAAAGATGTTACACCAATTCCTCACAATGGTCCAAGACCACCAAAACCAAGAAGAGTTTAATTATTATTTTATTAAATTTTATTTATGGAAAAAAAATCAAAATGTAAAATATGTCGAAGGGCAGGAGAAAAGTTATTTTTAAAAGGAGATAAATGTAATTCTCCAAAATGTCCTTTTTTAAGAAAGTCATATCCTCCTGGTAGTCAAGTTAAGAAAAAACGAAGTGGTGGAGAAATGTCTGGTTACGGTCGAGAATTAAATGAAGCAAGAAAAGTGAAAAATATTTATAATATAAGTGATCGTCAATTTCAAAAATATGTAAAGGAAGCCCTAAAAGCAAGGGAAAGTGCAGATGCATCTCAATATTTATTTGAAAAATTAGAAAAAAGATTGGATAATATTATTTTTAGAGTCGGTATAGCGGATTCAAGATCGCAAGCGAGGCAAATTATTAATCATGGTCATTTTAAGGTAAATAATCGCAGGATAGATATTCCTTCCTATGAGGTTAATATTGGAGATGAGATTACTCCTACTAAAAAATTTCAGAATTCCGAGTTTTTAAAACGAAGAATAATAACGCTTAAAGATAGAGAATTTCCTTCTTGGCTTGAAGTTGATAAAGAAACATTGAAAATTAAGGTCAAATCTAATCCAAAGGTCGATGATTTGGGATATAAAATAGATTTACCTTTAATTATTTCATTTTATTCTCGATAAAATATTAATTAAATTATACAATTATTATGGAAGAAAAAATTTTACCTTTTCAAATTTCTTTGATTAAAGAAAACAAACAAGATAAAAATACTTCCCAATTTATTATTGAGGGACTTTATCCTGGTTATGGTACAACTTTGGGTAGTGCCCTAAGAAGAGTCCTGCTTTCATCTTTAGAAGGATCTGCAATAACGCAGGTAAAAATTAAAGGAGTAAGTCATGAATTTTCTACAATTTCAGGAGTCAAGGAAGATGTACTGGAAATACTTTTAAATTTAAAGCAAGTAAGATTAAATATTAATGGAGATTTACCTCAGACATTAGAAATTCAAGAGAAAGGTCCAAGTCGGGGAGAAAAAGTTATAACAGCTGGTGATATTAAAACTCCTCCACAGGTTAAAATTGTCAATCCCGAGCTTCCTCTTTTAACGCTTACTTCACCTCGGGCGAAAATTGATATAGAAATGCAAGCACAAAGAGGTTACGGCTACGTACCTGCTGAAACATTTAAGAGCGGTAAGGGTGAAATCGGGGTGCTGTATTTAGATGCATCTTTTGGACCTATAAAAAAAGTAGGATTCAGGGTGGAAGATATGCGCGTAGGAAAAACAATTGATTTTAACCGTTTAATCATTGATATTACTACTGATGGAACTATTAAACCAAACGAAGCACTAACACAATCATGTGAAATTCTTATTTCTTATTTTCAAAAAATTAAAGATTCTGTAGAAAAATTAAATAGCGAAAAAGAAAAGGTTTCACCTAAGAAAAAGAAATCAAAAAAGTAATTTATTTTAGTTAAGATTTTTTAAGGTATGCGTCATTCAAAAAGCACAAAAAAATTAAAAAGAACAAAAGGACAAAGAGAGGCCTTAATTAAAACATTGGCAAACTCTTTGATTTTAAAAGAAAAAATTATTACTACAGAGGTAAAAGCAAAATCACTTTCACGTTTTATAGAGCCAAAAATTGAGAAATCAAAAGTTAATCAATTAAGCACTATTCGGTATTTGTCAAAGTTTTTTCCAAAAGAAGTTGTTAAAAAAATGGTTAATGAAATTGGACCGAGATATAAAGATAGAAAAGGTGGTTATACGCGAATTACAAAAATCGGACAAAGAAAAGATGGCAGTTTAATGGTGAAAATTGAGCTTGTTTAAAAATTTATTATAATATTTATGACAGATAAAAACCAAAAAAATCAAAAAGTAGTAGTAATAGATGCAAAAGGAAAGACGCTTGGAAGACTGGCAAGTGAAATTGCTCTTATTTTGCAAGGTAAAAATAGAGCAGATTTTTCTTATCATAATCCACCTATTCCTGATAAGTTAGAAATAAAAAATATAAAAGATATTAAAATTACAGGCAGGAAATTTCAGGATAAGAAATATTATTCTCATTCAGGATATCCTGGTTCTTTAAAGGAGAAGAATTTGGAGGATGTTTTTAAAAAAGATCCAGGTGAAGTATTAAGGAGGGCGGTATATGGTATGCTTCCCAAAAATAAATTAAGAGATAAAATGATTAAAAAATTGAAAATAATTTAATTTGCGCTTTTATTAAAATATTATGCCAGAGACAAAAAAAACAAATAATAAAACTACAGTTAAAGAGGTATCAAAAGAAAAAAAAGAGAAAGAAAAAACTCTTAAACCTCCAATTAAAAAATCCTCAAAAAAATCTATTGAAAGAGAATACATTGAATCGAAAGGTGGAAGAAAAACAGCACGATCAAGAGTAAGAATTTGGCCAAAGATTCATACGAATGAAATCATTATTAATGATAAAAAATTAGAGGAATATTTTACAAGTTTTGAAAATCAATTAAAGGTTAAAAAACCACTTGATCTTACGGGGCAGTTGGGTAAATTTAAAATTACAGTTAATGTTCATGGTGGAGGCAAAAAGTCGCAAGCCGAAGCTGTGTCTCTTGGTATTTCGCGTTGCCTTCTTGAAATAAATCAAGATTTTCGTGTGCTCCTTGCTTCTCATAAGCTTTTGACCCGAGATCCTCGTCAAAAAGAAAGAAAGAAATTTGGGTTAAAAAAAGCAAGAAAAGCCCCTCAATGGCAAAAACGATAAAAAACAAAAAATTATTTTAATTAAAAGGTTTAGTTTTAAAATTATTTTATGACAGACCAAATTTCATCAGAAGGTTTTAAGAGAGAACTTACAAGATTAGAAGGCGAAGTAAAAGGTATTGATTGGGAATTAAAAAAGAAAGAGGAAGAAAAAGGTAAAATTCAAGATATTACCAAAAGAAAAATTGAGCAAATTGATAAAGAAATTATAAAACTCCAAAGACAAATTAAGGATCTAGAAAGTAGTAAAACAAAACTGACAGAAGATTTAAATGTAAGATTATCAATACTCGATCGAGATATTAATCAGCTTCAAAAAGAAAAGCAAGAGCTTTTTAGGGAGATTGCTAATATTAAACGAAGATAATTTTTCACCTTTTTTATAATTTGAAGTTTTAAATTGTTTTTTTAAATACTTTTTAAAATGTTTTTTTCAATAAGGGTTATTAAAAATCTCTTTTTAGATTTTTTCAAAAATAAAAATCATAAAGTTATTCCATCTTCTTCATTAATACCTTCTGATGGAACCTCTCTTTTTACTACAGCGGGTGTTCAACAATTTATACCTTTTATTCTTTCTCCAGAAGAACCTCCATTTTTACGTGCCTGTTCATCGCAAATTTGTTTTCGAAGTGATGATATTGAAGAGATAGGAGATAATTTCCATCTAACATTTTTTGAAATGCTTGGTAATTGGAGTTTTGGCGATTATTTTAAAAAAGAAGCAATTTCTTTTGCTTTTGAATTTTTAACAAAAGTTCTCCAAATACCAAAAGAAAAATTATGGATCACTTATTTTAAAGGAGAGAAAGGTATTCCAGAAGATAGAGAGACATTAAAAATTTGGCAAAATTTAGGAATTCCTCAAAATAAAATTTTACCATTTGGAGCAAAAGATAATTTTTGGGGGCCCATTGGCAAAGAGGGTCCATGTGGTCCATCAACTGAAATTCATTTTGAAATTAATCCTACGCATTGCAATTTAGGAAAAGAATGTTTGCCCAATTGCAGTTGTGGGAGATTTGTTGAAATTTGGAATTTGGTTTTTATGCAATATAACAAAAAAAATGATGGGCATAAATTTCAATATCTTCCGCTTCCTCGCAGGGTAGTGGATACAGGAATGGGGCTTGAAAGAATTGCTACTGCAATTCAGGGTAAAACTTGTGTCTTTGAAACAGATTTATTTTTTCAAATTATAAATGAAATAGAAAGACTCACTCAAAAAAAATATAGTGAAGATAAAATCTCTTTTCGAATTTTAGCCGATCATATAAGATCAATTGTTTTTTTACTTGCTGAGGGAATATTCCCTTCTAATGTTGAGCAAGGATATGTGCTTCGTCGTCTTTTAAGGAGATCTATGCGCTTTGAAAAAAAACTTCAAGGAGAATCATCTTTTGATTTATTGATTCCATTAGCAAATAAGGTTATTGAAATTTATCTGCCAGATTTTCCAATGCTTTCTTCAAAACAAGAATTTATTTTAACTCAAATTCAAAAAGAAGAAGAAAAATTTGAAAATTCTTTAAATGATGGTTTAAAATATTTAAATAAACTTTTAAATAAAAAGAAAGAAAAATTTATCTCTGGAAGCGAAGCATTTTCTATTTATCAAACATATGGTCTGCCTTTCGAAGTTATTGAAGATTTTGCCAAAGAAAATAATTTTACGGTTTCAAGAGATGGTTTTGAGGAAGAATTTAGAAAACACCAGGAAATTTCAAGAAGGGGAGCAGAAAAAAAATTTGGAGGCCATGGACTGGATAGAATTGAGGCTCAAAAATCCCAGCAAGAAAAAATTAAAATTATAAAACTTCATACAGCAACCCATCTTTTGCATAGCGCTTTAAGAAAAATTTTAGGAGAAGAAGCAAGACAGATGGGTTCTGATATTAATGAAGAGAGACTACGTTTTGATTTTTCTTTTAAAAGGAAATTAACACAAGATGAAATTCAAAAAATAGAAGATTTGGTTAATCAAAAAATAAAAGAAAATCTTAAAATTAAAAAAGAAAAGATGTTTTTAGAAGATGCTTTAAAAAGTGGCGCTTTAGCATTTTTTAAAGAAAGATATCCCCGTGAGGTTTATGTTTATTCAATCTATAATCCAAAAACAAAAGAAGTTTTTTCAAAAGAAGTTTGTAATGGCCCACATATGGAGAGTACAGGAGATCTTGGAATTTTTAAAATTAAAAAAGAAGAAGCTGTTGGCGCTGGAATTAGGAGAATAAGGGCGATTCTTGAATAATTTTTTAAATCTATGTCTATAGGAGAATCTATTTTTTTGGGAGCAGTTCAGGGAATTAGTGAGTTTTTACCCATTTCTTCCTCTGGGCATTTGGTTTTATTTCAAAATATTTTAGGTATTAAAACTCCTGAAATTTTTTTTGATACAATGCTTCATTTAGGGACATTTTTTGCAATTATATTATTTTTCTTTAATAATATTAAATTTTTTTTAAAAGATTTATTAAAAGAGATTAAAGAAAAAAAGAAGGGAGAAAATATTAATTTTCTTTTGTGTTTAATTATTGGGTCACTGCCCATTATTATTGTAGGATTATTACTTCAAGATAAAATTGATGTAATTTTTAGTTCTTTGAAAATTATTGGTTTTTCTTTTCTTTTTACATCTTTAATTTTATTTTTAACCTATTTTTTTCAAAAACAGAAAAAAAGCAGGAATCTTAATTTCAAAAATTCATTTTTTATCGGCATTTTTCAAGCTATTGCAATTCTTCCTGGTGTTTCACGTTCTGGGGCTACAATTTCTGCAAGTATTTTTTCACATATTGATAAAGAAAAGGCATTTCAATTTTCTTTTTATTTGGGCGCTATTGCTATTTTGGGCGCAGCAATTCTTCAGATCCCCGAAATTCAAAATTTAAACCAAAATCAAGTTATTATAAATTTGATTGGGTTTTTAATTTCTTTTTTGACTGGATACTTTGCTTTAGTTTTACTTAAAAAAGTTTATCTTTCAAATAAATTTTATTTATTTGGTTTCTACACGCTTTTAATTGGGATTATTTGTTTTGTACTTTAGAAAGTTTTTAAGCGCTTCAAATTAACGCATTAAAGGATTAAAAGATTAAAGGATTAAAGATGATAAAGACGCCAAAATAACGCTAAATTATAAACTTGAACTGCTTAAGGTAAAGTATTAATATTATATATATATTAATACTTATTAATAATTATTTTATGTTAAAAAATAAAATAAAAAA
>ERZ795051.5901-NODE-5901-length-10500-cov-6.023935_pt1 | contig 10500 bp, 7 predicted proteins | sample MGYA00375135_ERZ795051 | MGnify/ENA primary metagenome ERZ795051 (study PRJEB30180, sample SAMN05720222) | activated sludge metagenome | isolation source: Anaerobic digester | place: Japan | collected 2015-05-26 ... | reverse complement strand
ACTGCGTTGCCTTGGGATCTCTCGACGTGAATCGGCCAAGCGTGGGCGAGTACCACCGGTTCCGGTTGAAGTACAGGCCGAGGGCGTTCAGCGACAAGCTGTCGGCTCCATCGAACCTGTAGAAGAAGAGTCCCTGGTGGCCGATGGAGTTGTCGGGGCGGGGGGAGGCGGCCACGTCCAGGGTGGCCAGGGCGCCGTAGGGTTCCCACTGGGGTCGCTGTGGCGGCCAGTGGTCAGCAGTCAGTTGTCAGCGGTCAGTCGGGGCGGGGCAGCAGCGTCTGAGCCGTGGGCACAGGCATTGCCCGCCCGTCGTGTCGAGGGTCGCAGTAGCAGTGCTCGGAGTCTCGGCCCGCAGATTGATGGGATAGACGCAAATGGCAACACCTCGCAAGGCCGTGTCCGGCCGCGTCCACATCTGCGTGAATCTGCGTCCATCTGCGGGCAACAACACCTCGCGGTTCCGTATTTGCGATCACACGCAGATTGAGCTGGCCAAACACACACTGCCGCGTCTGAAGTTGTCAAAGAGCACGCCCAGACCGCAGGCAACTTCTCGCACATCCACCGCAGTCGGCCAATGTGGGGTTGGTACGATGTGCCGCCATTCCAGTGTCATCGCACGCCAAAGCGGGCCTTCGCGCCACCCGGCGGGCCTTCCTCCCTCAAACGGCGCCAGGTGTAACCGGCATACTGCGGGTGTCGTTGTCTGTACTCCCTCCTCTTCTGCCGATCAAGGAACCAATCGGCCGCCAGGATATCTCGCAGCCTCTCCGCTTCCTTGCGACTCGTCTTCTCGTCTCCGAGTTCGAAATTGTGCCAGCCCGTGCAGATCCGATATCGAATCGCGTACACAGCGGCTTGCCATCTCGGCAATTCGTTGATCTGAAAGAGAACGTCGCCTGGGTCTCCATACATGTATGATCGGACAACCCTGCGCCCGGTGGCCGCGAGAGGTAGTGTCAACTCCTGTGTAAATTGCTCTGGGGCATCGCTCCGAGTACTCTCCTCATGCTGCATGGGTCCTGGTTTTCTTCCTCGTATCTGCCGGCAGCGGGACCGTCGGACAGAGGTGGGCCGACTTCAACCGTCGCCACCGTTTGCTCAGACGTTCCAGCACCTGGTGCATCAACCACACCCCGCTGCGGGTCTTCTTGAAACGCTTGGCGGCATTGGTTCGCAGCCGAACCGTCGCGAACACCGACTCGATCGGGTTCGTGGTCCGCAGGTGCGACCAGTGAGCCTCCGGGAAGCAATAAAACGTCAGGCACCGGTCCAGATCATCGCCCAGGCAGTCCGCCGCCCGATCATAGCCCGCCTCCCGCAGATCGTGGATCACCGCCGCCGCCAGCTTCCGGGCCGCCTTCTCGCTGTCCGCCTGCCAGATGGCCCGAATGCGCGGCACCCAGGTCGGACGTTCTTTGAGCGGTAGCTTGTCCAGCACGTTCATCGTCTTATGATTCGTGCATCGCTGCTGGGCCGACCGCGGACTCTGAGCATTGACCGCCGCCCACAACCCCAACGCCCCATCCGCAATCCAGCAGGCCGGCTCGTTCAGCCCGCGTTTGCGGCAATCCCGGATCAGATCGCCCCAGCTCTCGGCACTCTCCCGGTAACCCTCCCGCAGGGCGATCAGGTGCTTGACGCCCTCTGTATCTGCCCCGATCAGCACCATCAGGCAGGCTTTCTCCGTCCCCAGGCCGGCCTTCAGGTAGATGCCGTCCGCCCAGATATACACGAACCTACGTTTGCTCAGGTCTTGGACCTCGAAGGCCTCGTACTGCTCCTTGAACTGCCGGCTCAGCCGGCTGATGGTGCTGGGCGAGAGCGGTGCGTCCGCCCCCACCAGCAGCCGTAATGCCGGCTCGAAGTCCCGCGTGGCCAACCCCTCCACGAACAGGTTCAGGAAGGTCGCGTCAATCGTGTCACTGCGACGCTGGTGCTTGCGGAGGATCTTCGACTCGAACGGCTCCTGGTCTTCGGGGATGTCGCGCACCCGGGGGGCCGCCAGCTCGATCGTCCCGGCTCCCAGGGTCAGCCGCCGAGACGTGCGGCCATTGCGGTAGCCGCGGTATTCCTTTGTCCGCTCGTACCGCCCGCGGCCAAGGTACGCGTCCACCTCCTCGTTCAACGCCTCGGTCAGCATCCGCCGGGCTCCGTCCCGGGCCAGCTCCTCCAGATGATCCCGCACCACCACCTGGGCTGCGCCCGCGTCCGCTTGTTGGCGGGCCTTGACCTTTCCCCGTCGATCAATTCTACTAGCCATCAGGGCACCTCCTTTTTTAACTGGCTATAACAGCATCACTTATGGAGGATGCCCCGCTCTTGTCAATTTCCACAGATTTCGAGACTATCTCCCGTTTCGTTCGAGCGGCTTGGACGGTGCTTTACTGGGCTGGTCCAGATTCCGGACCGGGTGCCCGCCCGCTCTTGAGATGGCGCAGGGCCCGAAGATAGATGTCCATCTTGGCCTTGTAGGCCGGCGCCGCGGGCAGTGGCAACGGAACACGGCTGGGCGCGAAGAGCCGATCGTACTGGGGATTGACAACCGCGACGTCCTGGACCATTTCTGGTAACTGCATGGCCGGCCGAGCATAGATCATCCGCACGGCTTGCCCGTTCCGGGTGAATGTGCATACCGCGACAAAATCACCAGACTTCTCAATCATCTCTCGGTACTCTGGTTCGGCGATCACAAGATCGACGTGATCGACAACTGCGGCAAGCAGCGGTTTGAGGTGGTCGGCATTGACGTCCATCGCCGCGAGGACGCGACGGCCAAGGTAGTACTCGGCCACCGGGGCTTCCATGCCGCGGTTGGTGTGCAGCGGCATGATGACCGCGTCAGGCGGCACGTACTGTCGAACATACCAGCCCGCGGCCTTGATGCCTGAATCCGGTGTCAGGCTCCCCCAGCCGGTGGTGACGCCCGTCCAGTGTCGAAATCGACTGCCGGCCAGGCAGGAGTCAATGGAACCGAAGCCGAGATGGGCGATGCTCAGAAGGCACGCTGCCACAAAGGCGGTCTTGAGGATGAGAGTTCGGCGAGACAGGGTATTCCAGAGATGATCGAACAGGACGACCGCCAGCATGCCGCCGGCGAAAACCGGCTCCATGAGATAGGCACCAGGATAGCCGATTCGGCTCGGGTTGCTGAGCAACAAGAGAGGGAGGAAGGCAGTATATGCCCAGATTGCCAGCAGGCCCCGTCGGTCACCCCGTTTGGCCAAAACCACACCGTGGAACAGACCGGCCGTGGCCGGCACCACAAACAAGTAGCCATACTGGCTTGACCAGATGGCCAGCCATTTGAGCATTCCTGTCGGACTCCAGCCCATCACGCCGGCATGTTGCTTCGCTAACAGCCGACCGATTTGCCCGCCGCCGGTCCCAAGCCGGCACATCACCGCAACGGCGAAAGCCGCTAGGCACGGCAGCGCGAACCCGAACAACGCATCGTTAATGACTCGGCGGCGTGCTTGCTTCGCACGTCGGATGACGGTCACCCAGATTATCAGCAACGTCAGAGGTACACCGAAAACGAAGCAGTTGCTCAGGCAATGCGCAAAAAGCGAGAAAGAAGCAACCGACAGATGCCACGTCTGCCTGTCATCCATGTAAGCCAGTGCCGCCCAGAGCGCCGTGGTGCCGAACAGCAGCCAGATCGTCAGATATCCCCAGGCATAGTGACCGTCAGTGACCAGCGGGGGCAGGAGAGCACATACCAGGCTCGCCGCCGTTGCCAGGTTGCGTGTACAATGCAGCCGTCGCATCAGCAGATACGCCAGGAATACCTGCGTAATGCTCAGAACCGCGACCGGCAGCCGCGAGACCGCTTCGTCCATCGGAATGCCAAGGTGGGAGAGTATTCTTGCCACCGATGCATGTACGATGACTGGTACGGGACCGTAGCTGTGAGCGAAAACCCAGGTAGCCCCGAAGCTGTGCCTGACAAGGTACGGCATCATCGCCTGATCCGAGGACTCGAACGAGGCGCCCGAGCCCCATCCTCGCAAGAGGCCGGCAATCATCAGGCATAAGGTCAGCGGAAGGGCGGCTTTCAGGGCCGTTGCCGCCAACTTGCTAACAGGGTGTCGCATCGCAGGCTCGGCGTGCAGGAGGGGAAGATCGCGATCTGGTAACGTCGCCATGCTCATGGTTATCGGACGGCCCGCCGGCTTCTGTGGCCCCCGGCCGTTATCGGATGATGGTGTGACTGTCTGCACCTTTGTCTTGCCCGGCTGAATGTATAGTGATCTTGGAAGGGTTGGAACAGGCCGCAGGTTGCCGGCGGCACCATAACCGGACCTGGGCTGCCAAGTCGCCGATAGAGGAAAGCGTGCAAGCAACCGCAGATACAGTCTGCCCGCAGGAGCTGGAGGCGACTCCCTTGTCTGTCGCGTCGTCCGCGGCCGACATTGCGGGTGCGCCCGCCGAGGTGCATACCAGTCTTGAAGTCCTCAGCGAGCTCTACAACTACAACCACTGGTTGTTCAACAAAGTCCGCCCCTTTGTCGGCGAGACGGTGTGTGAGGTGGGATGCGGAATAGGGAACATCACCCAGTTCCTGCTCAACCGCCGGCAGGTCGTGGGCATCGAACCGTTGGCCGCGTCACTCCGGCAGAGTACGGAGCGATTCCGCGACCATCTGAACACCCGGTTTTTCAACGGCGTTCTACAGGATTGCCCAAACGAGACAGTGCCGGCCGGCGCGTTCGACACGGTCCTTTGCATGAACGTCCTGGAGCATATTGAGGATGACGTCGGCGCTTTGAACACCATGCGCCTGTTGTGCGGACCGCACGGTAGGGTGGTCATTCTGGTACCGGCTCACATGAGCATCTACGGCGAGTTGGACCGCGCTTTTGGTCACTGCCGTCGCTACAACCACAAAAGCCTGGCCGCCGTTTTCAGCAAGGCCGGCCTGCTCCCGACCTACGGCCGCTACATGAATGCGATCGGCTACTTCGGCTGGTTCTGGGAAGGACGGTGCCTGCGCCGCCAACAAATCAACCTGCAATCCGCTCGACTCTTCAACCGGCTGGTCCCCTTCATCGATGCCTTCGAACGGCTGTTGCCGTTACCGTTTGGTCAATCGCTTCTGATGGTTGGCCGGCCCGAGAGTCGCTAGCAACGCGGCAGGGATTTGCGGCTTTCCGCGGCGCCCGGCCTCAAGGCCGGCAGCTCACTCCTGCTTTCCACGCCCCCGCACGCCCTTGGCCTCGGCGGTCGTCGCGGCCGGTCTTGAGCCCTACAATGATCACGATCATACGAAAAACAAGCGGGAGACTTCATGACCGATAGAACCGCCTCGCAGGCTGCTGCAAGGGCAAACCGACTGGCTGACTCTACCAGCCCGTATCTGCTCCAGCACGCCCGCAATCCTGTGGACTGGTTCCCTTGGGGCACCGAGGCCTTGGAAAAAGCACGCCGGGAAGACAAGCCGATCTTCCTGAGCAGCGGCTACGCCGCGTGCCACTGGTGCCATGTCATGGAGCAGGAGAGTTTTGAGAACCCGGCCATCGCCGCCATCCTGAATGAGCACTTCGTTTCCATCAAGGTTGATCGTGAACAACGTCCGGACCTCGATGATCTCTACATGAAGGCCACGTTGCTGTGCAACCAAGGCAACGGCGGCTGGCCGATGAGCGTGTTCCTCCTTCCCGACGATCAGACGCCTTTCTTCGCCGGGACCTACTATCCGCCAACATCGCGTTACGGAAGAATCGGGTTTGCGGATCTGCTGAGGCGAATCGCCGGTCTCTGGCACGACGATCGCAATGAAATCCGCCGTGCGGCCGCATCGTTGGTCGAAGGCGTCCGGCAGCTCAGCCGGCCCGCACCCCTGGACACCGCCATCACCGCCGACATGGTCAGTTCGGCGGCCGCCGCGCTCGCTTCCGCATTTGACCCCGTTCAGGGCGGCATCAGCGGCGGCGGGACAAACAAGTTCCCACCGTCGATCGCCATGAGCCTGATGCTCCGCGAATACGTGCATTCGTGCCGTCGAGGACGTCCCGATCCGATTCTCCTGGAACGAGTGACCCTCACGTTGGACAAGATGGCCAACGGTGGAATCTACGATCATCTCGCCGGCGGGATCGCTCGGTACAGCACCGACCCGAGCTGGCTCGTGCCGCACTTCGAGAAGATGCTCTACGACCAGGCGCTGGTCAGCGGAGTCTACCTGGAAGCGTTTCAGGTGACCGGCGACCGGCGATACGCCGACGTCGCGTCCCGGATTCTTGACTACGTGCTGGCGGACATGAGGTCTCCTGAGGGAGCCTTCTACTCAGCATGGGACGCCGACAGCGAAGGCATAGAGGGCAAGTACTACGTCTGGACGAAGTCGGAAATCATGGCGGTTCTCGGGGAACATGAGGGCGAGGTCTTCTGCACCTATTACAATGTAACCGAGCAGGGCAACTGGGAAGGCGCCAACATCCTGAATGTTCAACGAGCCCCAGACGTAGTCGCTCGGCTGTATGGCATCAGTGAGACACAGTTGAGCCGGATGCTCCGGATCGCCCGCGAGAAGCTCCTCTTGGCCCGCAGGCAACGTGTTCCCCCGGCTCTCGACGATAAGACCCTGACCGCGTGGAATGCTCTGGTGATCACATCACTGGCCCGGGCCGCGGAAGTCCTCAGCGAGCCACGCTACGCGGATGCTGCGGCGACAGCGGCGGAATTCATCTTGACCAATCTGATCGCTGATGGTCGATTGCTTCGGACCTGGCGCAACGGCAAGGCCCATACGCCGGCGTACCTCGACGACTACGCGTTCCTCGTTGAGGCGCTTCTCGAGCTGCACCAGGCGACGCTTGACTGGCGATGGCTTGAGCGAGCAGCTCAAATCAACGATGAGATGCTGCGGCTGTTCTGGGATGACCGTGAGGGGGCCTGCTACTTCACCCCATCCGATGCCGAGAGGCTTTTCGTCCGTACAAAGGACTTTCGCGACGGTGCCATTCCATCGGGCAACTCGGTCGCAATCATGAACCTGCTGCGGCTGGCGGCGATCCTTGACGAAGATGATCTGCGTGTAAAAGCCGAGCAATCAGTTCGCGCAGTGGCCGGGGACCTGCACCACGGTCCGTTTGGCCATGAACGACTATTGGCTGCAGTGGACCTGCTCTGCTCCCCGAGCACCGAAATCGTCATCGTGGGCGACCGTCGTGACGCTGCCACGAAAGAGTTGATCGCCGTGACCCGCGAAGGCTACGACCCTGCGCGGATTGTCCTCGTCAAGGATCCCAGCGAGCATCCAGCGGTTCCACGGCAACAAGTGCCCGCCCTGGAGGGCAAGACGCTCTTGGACGGCAAGGCTTCAGCCCATGTCTGCCACGGCCGGACCTGTCACGTCCCCGTGTCTTCCCCGGCCGAACTGCGTTGCCTGCTCAACAGTCTTGGCCGAGGTGCCTGACTGAAGTTGGCGGCAATCCGTCTCGTGTGATCGCATCGCGCGTTTTCTGCTTGTCTTGCGGTAACTCGTCTTCCGATGATAGGATACGCTTGGGTTCGGGATCGCGGCCGACGGGAGGCGTCGTTATGGTTTGTCGCGGTACGCACGGTCACGGGTTGGCTCACAGGATGGGATGGGTCGCGGCGACCTGTTCGGTCTTTGGCTCGTTTGCGGCCGGACAGACAACTCGCAAAGCGGACGCCCCGGTCCCGGTTTCCCAGCCGACCTACTCACGCGTGGAGAAGATACCCGAGGAGCTCTTCGACGACTCGCGGCGAAGTGTGATTCTGCTGCCCAGCACCCCGGGTGAGGTCGGCCGCCCCGCGGAGGACCGCTCACAGGGCGCCCGCAAGCAGATCGTCCCCGAAACGCCTCTTCTTCCCGAAGGTTATGTCGTCGCCTCACGCGAGGCCCGGATCGAGACTGAGGGTGACTGGCTCATTGCCCACCTGCGAAAGTCGACCGATCTGCCCGACGGCCCGCCTCTGCGCATACTGCCCAACCAGCAGCTTTCCATGCTCCGGGCGGTGCTGAAGCAGTCGCCGCCGCCGACGAGCTTCCTCATGACCGGGCGAATCACCGAGTTCATGGGCGCCAATTATATCCTGCTTGAGAATATTGAGGAGGTTTGTGCCGACGGCGCCGAGGCCGGCGCCCCCGCGGAAGCCGCCCCACAATCGACGCCGGCAGACGCGACCCGAGACCGAGAACCGACCGCCGAGGAGATTCTTAGGCAACTGCTCTCACGGCCTACGCGCCGCTCGGTAGCCTTGCCGCAACTGACCCAGATCATTCAGGGCGACGACGGACGGGCGGTGACGACGGAGTCTCGCCCCGAAGACCCCGGTGCCGCGGCCGGCCTGTTGCCCGAGCGGGCCATGCTCGTGGATCGCGTCGGACGCGTGGTCCCCGGCGACAAGTGGTGGACGCTGGTCTTTGAGAATCGCGGCCGGCAAGCCGCGGATCAACCGATCAGGCTTCTGCCCAGTCGACTGCTTGAATCCGCAATCTCTCTGTCGAGAGGCGGAACGCAGGCGCCGGTTTTCATCGTAAGCGGAGAAGTGACCACCTACGAAAGCCGGAACTACCTTCTGCTTCGCAAGGTTCTGGTACGACGCCAAGTAGGGAACATTCGCTGATGCGGCTGATGATGACTGTTTCGGGAGTGCGCGGCGTCATTGGCGAAATGCTGACGCCCACGCTGGCCGCCGAGCTAGGCTGCGCATTCGGGACGTACCTCCGCGGTGGCAAGGTGGTTGTCGGACGAGACAGCCGTCCGAGCGGGGCGATGGTGCAGCAAGGCGTTGTCTCCGGCCTGCTGGCTGCCGGTTGCGATGTCATTCTCCTGGGAATAGCCAGCACCCCCGCGACCGCCATGATGGTACGGCGCCATTCGGCCAACGGCGGCGTCGTGATTACTGCCAGCCACAATCCGGTCATGTGGAACGGCATCAAGTTCCTCACCAGCGAGGGCCTGGCCCCGCCGCCGGAGCAAGCCGCGAAGATCTTCGGCATATACGACCTTAAGGCTTTTACACTTGCCGGCGTCGAGCACCTGAGCACACCCCAGAGCGATCCGTCGGCGGCCAATGCTCACGTCGAGGCCGTCCTGTCGCTGGTTGATCGCAAGTTGATCTCGGCAAAGGAGTACCGTGTCGTCCTGGACAGCATCAACGGGGCCGGCGGCGTCGAGGGCAAGATGTTGTTGGACAACCTTGGCTGCGAAGTGGTTCACATCAACGCCGAAGCCAACGGCCGCTTTGCCCATGCGCCCGAGCCCCTCGCTGAGAACCTTGCCCAACTGTGCGATGCCGTCCGAGAGAAGCAAGCCATCGCAGGTTTCGCCCAGGATCCCGATGCCGATCGCCTGGCGATCGTCGACGAGAACGGCATCTATATCGGGGAAGAGTACACGCTGGCTTTGGCGGCAAGGTACATGTTCGCCGCCCATCCCGGACCGGCCGCGGCCAACCTTTCGACCTCCCGCATGATCGACGACGTGGCCGCCCAGGCAGGGGGAGCATGTCGTGTCTATCGCTCGCCGGTCGGCGAGGCCAATGTCGTTGCCGTCATGAAGGATCACGGCTGCCAGTTTGGCGGCGAGGGTAATGGCGGCATCATCGATCTTCGCGTCGGTCCCGTTCGCGACAGCCTGGTGGCTATGGCCCTCACGCTGCAGCTCATGACCCTCACCGGCAAGACCATCAGCCAACTTGTGGCCGATATTCCGCGCTACGTCATGATCAAGCAGAAATTCGACTGCCCCAAGGAGCGGGTCGAGCGCATCCTCGACGCCGTGCGGACGCAATGTTGCGATGGGCAGATCAACGACATCGACGGTGTTCGCGTCGATTATCCCGATGGCTGGGTTCACATCCGCGGTTCAAACACCGAGCCCATCGTCCGAATCATCGCTGAGGCTCCCACCCAGGATCGCGCCCACGACCTCATCAACCGGATGCGCCAAATCATGGACGCAACACCCTAGACGTCCTGCTCTCTGGCCGGTTGCGCATTCGCCCTCCAACGTCTGGACGCAGCAGGCAAGGCAGGTCTCGCTCCATAGTTGGCTGCGGACCCGCGACTCGTATTCGCCAAATAGTCTCTTTCCTCGAAACTGGTGTGCATCCTGCGTGCATGTTTCTGTGTCAACGCATGCTTTCGTTGCGGCTCGCAACAAGGTGCTGCGACTCTCGCGACAAAACGAGTCCCGTTCTCAATTCTGCATTCATCATTCCTCGTTCCCCACGGTCCGCGCTCGCGGACCAGGTTGTCTGCGGGCCGCGACGCCTCACCGGTACGCGCCGAATTCCCTTATCGCGTCGAACATTGCCACTACGTTTTCGACCGGTGTTTCTTCGAGAATCGAATCATGGCTCGCTCCGGCGATGTAGCCGCCGCCGGGCTTCATGATCTCCAGCACCTCGCGCGTCTTGTGGCGAACGGTCTCGGGTGTGCCGTTGATGAGGATGTGGTGCGAGTCGATCGCCCCGTTGAAGACCATCTTGCGGCCGTATTTCTTCTTGAGTGCCCCCAGGTCC
>ERZ795051.5895-NODE-5895-length-10507-cov-8.902028_pt1 | contig 10507 bp, 12 predicted proteins | sample MGYA00375135_ERZ795051 | MGnify/ENA primary metagenome ERZ795051 (study PRJEB30180, sample SAMN05720222) | activated sludge metagenome | isolation source: Anaerobic digester | place: Japan | collected 2015-05-26 ... | reverse complement strand
GCCAGCAGCAAGCGCCGGACACGTCACAAGCCCCACTACCCGGATTGGGTAGCCCGATGGGCGGATACGGGCCGCGAAGCCCTGGCGCTGCGCATCTTGGCTACTCTGGCGACACCGCCAGCGGCGCACGCGGGACAATCGGCATGGGCGTAGGGCAGGCAAGCATGAGTGACGTCGAGGCCATGCTTTCGTCGGGCGCTGGCAGAGGTAGGAACTTTGGTAGCCAAGCCATGCCTTTTCACGAGATCAACGAAGATCGAAGGGAAGCCAAGGCGGCAGGCATGACGTTGCAGCAGTATCGGGCCGCGCTTGGAAAACCAGGGTCTGGGCTGTAGCCATGGCTGTGCGCAAGAACAAACCTGCCAAGGAGCGCAAAGACGGCCGTCGAAAGAACGGCGTCCCCCGGGCACACGGTAACGGCTACGTCAACACCAGGACGCCGGAAGCGGTCGCGGAAATTCTCGACAGGCTCAAGGATGGCGAGCCCTTGCTTGTGATCTGTCGTGATCCGCACCTTCCGGCGGCACGCACGTTCCAAGATTGGTACGCGGCGGACCCGGAATTGCATGCTGATTACATGATCGCTCGTTCGCTCGGCTGGGACGCCATCGCGCATCGCACCCGATCCATCGCGCGCGGTGCGGAAGGGTCATCAGGCGACATCCAACGCGACAAGCTCATCATCGACACGGACCTGCGCTTGCTTGCCAAGTGGGACTCCGGGCGGTACGGCGACAAGCTGACGCAAGAGATCACGGGTAAGGACGGCGGACCAATCGAACACAAATACGCGGGGCTGACAGACGAGCAGCTAGAAGCCGAGATTGCTCGGCGAATGGCACAACTGACTTGAGGGCATCATGGCTACGACAACGATCATCGCGGCAAAAACGGCGGCGGAAACCGTGCTTTTGGACACGGGCAACTACTCCCGTGTGACGCTGGCTGCTGGCGGGCTGGCTGGCGCGGAAGTCCTGACGGTCAATATCGTCATGCCAGACGGCACGCTGGTCACGGCCAAGGACGAGAGCGGGGCGGCTGCGGCAGTGTCGGCAACCGCGAACAGCATCGTCCTGGCTGGTGGCCCAACGTACTCCATCGGAAAGCCCACGACGGCTGGAGCCGCATCTGTCGCGTTTTCCCCGTGCAGCAACAACTGACCGGATTCAAGCGTTCCACCCGACCGCCGAAAGGCGGTTTTTTATGCCTCCGCTTCGGCGGCTCAACTTTGAGAGGTAGTAGTCATGAGCAAGACCCGCGCAGCATTCAACCAGCTTGCAAACAAGGCCGGTTGGCCAATCATCCAGCAATCCCTACGTGCAGCCTTCGCTGCTGAGCATGCCGTCAAGCCCGCAACCACGGCCCGTGCATCGAACGCCACAATTTCGGCAGACCCCGATTTGGTGGTTACACTGTTGGCCGGTGTCCCATACCTGATCGAAGTCACACTTCCTATCACCACGGGAGCAACGCCAGGTTTCCAGTTTGATTTCACTGGCGGAACCCTTGGCACCACGCAAACGGACTACTTTGTCGGCGTGGCCACGCTGTACACCGCAAACCAAGCGGCTGTTGCGGCTGTGGATATCGCAGCGGTCAACACGGCGGTAAGCCCAACGGCGGCAAACCACACGCGCGGTTATGCGACTGTCACGGCCAAGTTCAACACGTCGGGCACCTTGGCGCTTGCTTGGGCGCAGAAGGCGTCAAACGGAACGGCGGCTCAGTTGCTTGCCGGTGCACGCTTGACCGCAACGCCGCTGGATCTGGTCACTGGCCGGTGATGGCGATGAATACTAGGGGGAGTGCCCCCGGAGCCGGTGGAATCCCGGCATTGACATGGTGAGTGCATGCGTGACCCGCGGATTGAAATCCTTGAGCTGATCGACGAGCGGGAAAGGCGCGCACGGTTCAACAAGATTGCCAGGTTCTACCCTGATATCGGGCCATTACGGCGCGAGTTGTATCCAAAGCACATGCGCGTCTTTGAGGGTGGAGCGACATGCCGAGAACGCTGCATGCAAGGCGGAAACGGCACTGGCAAGACGGAAGGCGTAGGGGCGTACGAGGTCACGCTTCACGCAACAGGCGAATACCCGGATTGGTGGGTCGGCAGGCGGTACGACCGACCGACTGATATCTGGGTCGCTGGCGACACGAAAGAGACGGTCCGCGACATCACGCAGGTCAAGCTGATCGGGGATGTTGCGAAAGGCGGAATCGGCGCGCTGGGGACCGGGATGATCCCGCGAGCCGCGATGCTGAACGATCAGGGCCAGTTCAACGGCAAGTTCAGGCAAGGCACGAACTACGCTTGCGACTTCGTGCGGGTCAAGCACAAGTCCGGCGGTCATTCGACGGTCGGTTTCAAGAGCTACGACCAGCGTCGCGAGTCATTTCAGGGCACGGAAAAGGATCTGATCTGGCTCGACGAAGAGCCACCAATGGACATCTACACGGAATGCCTTTTTCGAGGGCGAACCGTGAACGGCATGATCCTGCTCACGTTTACCCCGTTGTCCGGGCCAACAGATGTTGTCCGGTCATTTGGCCGAACCGCAGAGGACGGGTCAAGCAAGATGCTGGTGAAGTGCCGGTGGGACGATGTCCCGCACCTGACCGAAGAAGAGAAAGCGCAGATGCTGGCGGGTTGTCCGCCATATCTGCGAGAGGCGCGCATGAACGGCGAGGCCGTTGCTGGCGCTGGGAGGATTTATCCGGTGGATGAGTCCGAGTTTGTCATCAAACCGTTGAAAAGCATCCCCGACCACTGGCCGCGCATCTTCGGGATTGACTGCGGATGGCGGATGACGGCGGCGGTATGGCTGGCGCATGACCGCGACACGGATATTGTTTACATGTATTCAGACTACTACCGGGGTGAGGCCGAAGTTCCGATCCACGCGTCGGCTGTAAAGGCGCACGGCCATTGGATACCTGGCATTGGCGACGTGGCGGGCGGGTCACAAACCACGGGCGACACGTTCATGGACCTGTACCGCAAGCAAGGCTTGATTGTCAGGCTGCCGAACAAGGCGGTCGAGGCTGGCATTGCGACGGTTCTGGAAAGACTGTCAACAGGTCGGCTCAAGGTCTACAACACTTGCGAGAAGTTCCTGGACGAGCTTCGGCGCTACTCGTACGACGACAAGGGCCGCGTGCGGAAAGAGGATGATCACGGTTTGGACGCCATGCGTTACGCAATTATGGGGCTTGAGCATGCGCGGGTGCGCAGAGCAGACCCACTACCAAGCACGGCAGAACAGACGTTCGGCTTGTACTAGGAACCCACGACCTTGAACGAAGAACTGACCATCGGCGTTGTGACCGATGCAAACCCGGCTGATCCTGAATCAATCGAAGCGTTGCGTGTTGCGGTTGCGCTCGCCGAGGAAATGGCGAAGGAGGCGAAGATACGCAAGCTGGTGGCCATGAAGAACTTGGTCAGAAGGCTGTCTGAAGAACGGGATGAGCTTATCAAGGCCAAGCGCGACATCGACATGATGATGTTGGACTCGCGCAGGATTTACCGTGGAGATGACGCGTACAACGACGCGACGAAGGCCCAGCCGGTTAGTTCGGATGGGGCGAGCAATCCACCCAGACAGAAATTGCTGAAGGCCAGGACGGATCGATGGGAAGCGCGCATGGTGGAAATGCTGAGCGCGAACCCATGGAGCCTTGAGCCGGATTGTGATCCTGACGAGCTGCGCCAAGACCCTGAGCTTGCGGCGATAGTGCAGTCCAGGTGCGACGGGATGGAGATGGCCATCAAGAACCAGTTGAAATGGTGCAAGTTTGATCGGTCAATTCGGCGAATGTGCAAGGACGCGGCGCAGATTGGGACCGGGCTGCTGATGGGTCCAAGGAACGCGGTTCGTCGCAAGCGCACGTACCGCCCAGATGGCCAGCAGAAAAGCATGATGGTGGCCGAGGAATCACTTGTCCCGGAGTTTGCCGAAGCCGATCCGTTTTTCTTTTTCCCCGAAATGACGGACCGCGCCGAGAAGGCCGAAAAGGCGTTCTACGTTCACCTGATGGGGCGCATGGAAGTGCAGAACCTGGCACCGGGGTTCGATGAGTTCCAGGTCAATGCCTTGCTGCGAACCGATCCTGACCTTGGCGAGATCGGAAAGACGCTCGCGATCCGTGCGCAATACCTTGACCAGAAGCACGCATACAAGGGCAGGTACGCGGTCTGGCGTTACACGGGCGTCCTGAGCCGCGAGGACCTTGAGGTCTTGGACTTGTGCGGCTGCGAGGACACGCCGAACGACGACGAGGGCAATCCTGAGCCGGTTGCGATGGCTATGGCCGACATCTGGTTCTGCCAAGACTTCATACTGCGCGCCCGCCTCGCTCCGGTCCCTGACGATTTCCGCATCCCGTACTACGTTTTCGCGCCGTTCCCGCTCGATGATTTGATGTTCGGCATAGGGATGCCAATGATTGCGAGCGATTCAAACCGGGTGGCGAACGCGGCATGGCTCATGGCGCTGCACAACCAGAGCGTGTCATCCGGTCCGCTGGTGGTGATGGACCAGGGCAAGTTGCAACCGGCGGATCGACAGTGGGCCCTGAGAGGGCCGAAAGTCCTGTACACGAAGGATGGCGGCGTGCCGTCTGAGGTCATCTATGCGTTCAACATCCCGAACGAGTCAGAAGGCGCGCTCAGGATCATGGATCGCGCCATCGCGATCATGGACGAGGAACTGAACACATCGCAGTGGGCAAGTCCGGAAGGCGCTGAAGAGCATCAAACCGCGTCCGGCCTGGCGATGATCCTGAACGTTCGCAGCATCATGCAGGGGCGCGTTGCTGCGGCTGCGGATGATGACGTGTTCGAGCCGATCATTTGCCGGGCTATCTGGTGGAACAACGACCACGGGGATGACGAGGAAATCAAGGGCGAGTACATGGTGCGTCCGCTGGTGCAGGCCGAGCGCCTGGTGAAGGACGTGCGTCAGCAGCAGGCCATGGCGTTCACGCAGATGGTTTCCGACCCGCGCTTTGAGGGCATGGTGGACAACCGGAAGTTGCTGGAGATGAATGTCTCGCAACTGGACGGGCAGTACGCCGACATCCTCATTCCGGAAGCCGAGTACATGGAGGCGATGGCGAACAAGCCGCCAGACCCGGCAATGCTGGAACAGCAGTACCTTGCCGTCCGCGCAGAAACCGAGAAGGCCAAGCAGCAGACCGAGCTGGTCAAGGCGCAGACCGAACAGATCAAGTTGCAGCGCGAGATGCTGGAACTGCAACTGGCGTCGCAGCCGCAATCCGAAGGACCGGACCCCGGGTTCGCCTTGAAGTTAAAGCAGCTTGAACTGGACGAGAAGGAAACCGACAACGCGCTCAAGATTGCCCAGATGCGTGAGGAAGGCGTCCGCCTTATCGCAGCGGCGCGCATGGCGGAAACGCGCCAGAAGGCGCAGGAACAGGCCATTCAGAAGGAACGCGAGCAGAAGAACAAGCTCATGCTAAAAGGCATGGAACTTGAGGCCACGGCGCAGGAAATGGCGCTCAAGCGTGCGACAGGTTCCGGCATATGATCGATCATCGGTCGGCGACCTGGGCGGAAGTCGCCAAGCGTGCGGAAGGCGAGATTGCAAGGCTGATTCTCGAATTGAAGAACGAGAGTCTTGATGTAAATGGCACGACGCGGGTTCGAGCACGAATCCGCGCCTTCGAGGACGTGCTTTCGTGGGCGATGCCCGCAGAAGAACCACCCATTGAAGGAAGCGTTTTATGGCAGATTTAGACGTGAATGAAGAGGAAGCCTTTGCGCAGAGCGTGGCAGAGGCAGGCTTGAGCGACGCGAAGCCTGATGTTGTTGAGGAAACCAAGGCCGAGGCTGAGGAGCGGGTCGATACCCCGGCCCAAGCCGCAGAAGCCGAAGAGTATTTCCCCGGCTATGCGTCATTGCCGGAAGAGTCAAAGCAACTGATCCGGGGAAGTCTCGAAGCGGCCAAGAAAACGGCTGAATATCAGCACATGGCTGGAAAGGCCGAGGCCGACAGGCGCGCAGTAGTCGCGCGGCTTGCCCCGACTCAGCGAGAACTGGAAGCGGCGCGCAAGAAATTGCAGGAGTTTGAGGCCAAGCAATCGGTATCCAGTCGATCCAGCGCACGGGAGAAACTTGAGAAGTTCCGCGAGCAGTACCCCGACGAAGGGGAAGTGATCGCCGCTGTCAGTAGCCAATTCGAGTCCTATGCTGAGCAGGCCGAACGCGAAAAGGCGGAACTGGTGCAGAGGCTTTCGGCGCTGGAAGGCAACATCCGGTTGCAAACGCAGGAACTTGAGCGTACAAGACAACGTGAAAGCGAGATTTCGGCGCTCCGGAATGAGCATCCGGATTATCTTGAGATCGACCAAGACCCAGAGTTCAAAGCCTGGCTCCAAGCGGTCGAACCCCAAGTTAAAGAACTGCTCATGGACGGAAAGGCAAGCAGCACGTCTTTCGTCTTGCACAACTTCAAGCGTGACCGTGAATACGCCAGACTGCTTCAAGCGTCCGGCACTGCGTCACCGAACACACCGGCCAAAAAGCCGCTGGCAAGATCGGTAGCAGACCCCAATCCAACGACACGACGAGCGACTGCGTTCGCGCACTCGAATTCGGCAGGCTCGCTGGACGGGGAAGATAAATTCAGCGCAGACCTGGAGCTTGCTCGGGCCGCTGGGTTTGACGTCTAAACCAATCATCCAGAGGCTACTACCATGGCAATTGCAACCTTGCCCGCCAATACCCCGGCCATCATGGCCAAGCAGATGCTCGACCGGGCAGAAGCTGAAAAGCGTATTGGCTCGGCTTTTCAATCCCGCAAGATCAACAAAAACTCCGGCAGCACGCTGATTCTGTCCCGCTGGGTCAACGCTGCCATTTCGACCACACCTGAACCAGAGGGCCAGAATCCGACGACCCAGGCGCTCACGCAAGAGTCGTACAACGGCACCATGCAGCGTTATTCGGCTGCGTTCGCAACGTCGCGCTACACCAGCGATCTGAGTCCACTCGATTGGACGAAGGGAATGACCGATGTCCTGATGACGCAGGTTGAATCGACCCGTGAGCGAATCCGCTACAACGCTGCGATCTCGACCACGAACGTGCTTTACAACAGCCCGTCGATCACCACTGTGCAGACCGTGAACGGGGTCATTACCCTTGGCCGTTTGCAGAAGGCCATCGCGACGATTCAGGCCGCAAAGGGCCAGACCTTCACGTCTGACGCGACGGGTACAACCAAAGTCGGCACGACTCCGGTTGAAGCGGGCTACTACTGCTATCACCACTCCAACGCCAACCCGGACATTCGCAACATCCCTGGATTCGTTCCGAAGGCCAAGATGGCCCCTGGCAACTACCCGATTGGCACGTTCGGCAGCGTGGACAACATCATCTTCGTGTCATCGTCCGAGTTCACCCCAGCAGCCGGTGCCGCAACCTCCGTCACCAATTCCTCGCTGCTTTCCACTGGCGGATTCCCTGACGTCTACAACTTCATCGTGTGCGCCAAGGGTGCGCTCGTTGACGTGAGCCTCGGCGGTTCCGGCAAGGAAGGCTACGGAAACGTGGAAACGTTTATTCTGGACAGCGCGGACAAATCCGACCTGACCAACTCGCGATCCGTAGTTTCTGCGGCGTGGTATGACTTGGCCATGCTGGTTTCGTTCGATTGGTTGGTAAACATCAAATGCGCCGTCACGGCGAACCCGGCCTAAGGAGAACACCATGGCAATCATCGCTTACAGCAACAACTACGCTCTGGCCCCGGACGGCAGGAACCACACCAACCTGCTGTCGGATGACAATAAGGCCCGCGGCGATTCGATCTGGATTCGTGGCACGGTTGCCGTTCCGGCAAGTACCGCCATCGCCAGTACGTTCGTCATCGCGCCTGTCGTCACTGGCGTCCGCCCTGTCCGGGCATGGTTCACCAACTCCCAAGCCAATGCTTCACTGACCTGTGATGTGGGTTACACCTCGAACGTCACAGCCATTTCGGCACTCAACGCGTTTGCAACGACCGCAACCACCGTGTCACTGACCGATGCGCAATTGAGCGCGATCACGGCATTGCCGGTGGCCGGTGACGAACTGGTGCTGACCACGCGCGCGGCCATCGTGACCACGGCTGCTGTCTGGACCGTGTTCGTCGAGTTCGTCAACGTTGGCGGGTAATCGCTCCAATCCGCAGTAATTCGCCGAGTCAGGCGATCACAACAAGCCCCCAGTTCATCGGGGGCTTTTCTTTTGGCGACCCCAACAGAGAGAGGATTCGGACGCGGGCCGGAAGCATAGGCATGGTCGCCCCACGCGCAAGCGCAGTCCGAGAAAAAGCATGGCAAACGAATCAGAAATGCAGCGGTGGATTGAGTGCCGTTTCCAAGGTCTGACGAAAGATCAGTTGATGGAAGCGGGGGAAGTTTTGAACTGCACGTTCGACCGGCGAAGCGCCGAGAAAACGATGCGGCTGCGGTTGTGCGAGAAGATCGGCATTGATTCAGGCGAAGAGCCTGAAAAGATCGTCCCGCCCGTCGTGCCGTTGAGCAAGTACACCCGTGGCGCGCTGTTTGACCCGAAGCCGAACCTCCTGCCTGGGTCGCGGTGGGGCGGCAAGCGTCACAACCTGATCGTGTTCCAGCCGCATCAGGACAGTGAGCACCCACAAAACTACTTCAAGGTCGGCTGGGAAGGCCAGACCCTATTGTTCGCGTACGGCATCAAGTTGAGCATGTCGCATCCGCACTTTCAGTCTTTGAAAACGTCTGTCAAGCGCACGATCACGCAAAAGGCGATTGTCGAGGAAGGTGTGCAGGTCGGCGTGAGGAACATCGAAACCGAGTCCCCGAACCTTGCGTTCCAGTACATCGGCGTCGAGCCGGGAACTGAGGACTTGCCGGAAAGCATTTGTCAGTACTGGCAGTGGCAGGCCGCGAAGCACAACAATTTCAAGACCCCGGAAGGAAAACCGTTCAATCGACGAATCTTGCAGGGTATTCGGTCTGACCTGTACGGTCCGGTCGGCGCGGCGTTCTACAAGGATTTGACTGACGAGGACATCCTGTACGACATCCTGCGCTTCCTGCATGGCGACAACGCTGACGAGGCGATGGCCGCGTGAAGAAGATTCAGCGCATCGCGCAAGGGTTCAACGTAGCGCCGCTTGCAGCGGCGTTGCGTTCCGACCACGGGTTCTGGGATCAGGACACGATGCGCACGGCGTCACCGGATTCCCCGCACCATGGGGTTTCTGACATTTTCGTGCGCTATGCGGCAGATCCGAAGGTGCCTGGTCCGCATGAGTCCGTGTGGTATCCGTGCGCGGACGTCCTGCCGGTAAAGCCGCTTTGCTACGACCTGATGCGCATGGTTGACGGCAACCGCCTTGGCGGCGTGCTGATTACCCGCATCCCGGCGTTTGGCGGCGTCAAGCCGCACATTGATCGTGGGTGGCACGCGGAAACCTACCGCAAGTTTTGCGTACAGGTCGAGAGCGCGCCAGGCCAGAAGTTCGTTGTCGGGAAAGAAGAGCTGGAAGCCGCCCCAGGCGACGTGTACGAGTTCCGCAACGAGTATCCGCACTACGTCACCAACCCAACCGATTCGATCAGGGTTTCGCTGATCGTGTGCATCCAGACCGACAAGGTGTTCTCGTGACCTATCTTGAACTGTGCCAGTTCGCGCACCGGTACATTGGCGGCGGGAATGCCTTGCCGGGGACGGCCCCCACGACGGTTGTCGGCCAGGCGGGGGAATTGTTCGAGCTGGTGAAGTCGGTTGCCGATGCGTATCGGGCGATCCAGAACGAGCAGGATCAATGGCTTTTCATGCAGAAGCAGGGCACGTTCTCGCTGCCTTCCTCTGGCCGCGTCCTTTCCCGCGCCACACTGGTTTCCCAAGTCGCCGACTACGACGACATCCGTCAAGACCTGTACGGGGCCGGGTATCGGTTCCTGCAAATGTACTCGACGGCCAACGGGGCCAGCAGCAACACGCCCGTCATCTACATCCCCTACCAGACATGGCGCGGGACGGTTGACCAGAACGTCATCCCGACCGGCAAGTCAAGCATGTTCACCGTGCAGCCTGACCGATCCATTGAGTTCAGTTCGACGGCGGATCAGGCGTACACGTTCGTTTGCGACTACAAGCGGTCCATTGACTCATGGATTCAAACGGGCGGTTCGGCTGACACTCAAACCCCGATCTTCCCAGAACGCTTCCATGAAGTCGTCGCATGGCGGGCAATCATGTTCTGGGGCGGGAGCGTTGAAGATCCTGGCAAATACCAATTCGCACGCGACGAGTACCGCAGGATCATGGATCAGCTTCGCGCAGACCAACTGCCGGAATGGACGCCACACACCACGGCGTTCTATGGCGGCGTCGCCAACATTGGAGGTGGATTCTAGTGCCTTTCGTAATCAACCAAATCGACGGCGGTCTTGATCTCGTCTCGTCTCCCGTTTTCGTTGCCCCTGGCCGACTTCAGGATTGCTC
>ERZ795051.5888-NODE-5888-length-10521-cov-5.694057_pt1 | contig 10521 bp, 7 predicted proteins | sample MGYA00375135_ERZ795051 | MGnify/ENA primary metagenome ERZ795051 (study PRJEB30180, sample SAMN05720222) | activated sludge metagenome | isolation source: Anaerobic digester | place: Japan | collected 2015-05-26 ... | reverse complement strand
ATCGCCCAGGCCATCCTGCGCGTCGCGACCAATGGCAAGGCGATCGAAATCGCCGAAGGGTCCACGATCCTGCAGGCGGCGAAATCGGCGGGCATCCAGATCCCGACGCTGTGCTTTCTCGAGAAGCGCGAACCGCTCGGCGCGTGCCGGGTGTGCCTGGTGGAGGTCGAGGGGGCGCGGACGCTGGTGGCGGCGTGTTCCACGCCCTGCATCGAAGGCCAGGTGGTGCACGTCAACAGCCCCAAGGCGCGCGCGGCGCGCAAGCAGGTGGTCGAGCTGCTGCTGTCCGAGCACGACGGCGACTGCCAGACCTGCGAGCGCAACGAGGATTGCGAGCTGCGCAAGCTGGCCAGCGACATGGGCATCCGCACGGTGGCCTTCGCCGGCGCGCGCGCGGCGCCGAAGCGCGACGCCAGCACGCCGGGGCTGGTGCGCGACAATTCCAAGTGCATCAAGTGCCGCCGCTGCGTGACGGTCTGCAACCAGGTGCAGGGCATCGGCGCGCTGTTCCCGCAGGGCCGCGGCTTCGCCACGGTGATCGGTCCCGCGTTCGCGGGCGACCTCGACGGCGTGACCTGCGTGCAATGCGGCCAGTGCGCCGCGGTGTGCCCCGTGGGCGCCATCACCGAGCGCAGCGCCATCGACGACGTGTGGGCGGCGCTGGATGACCCGGCCAAGACCGTGATCGTGCAGACCGCGCCGGCGATCCGCGCGGCGCTGGGCGAGGAATTCGGCTATCCGCCCGGCACGCGCGTGACGGGCAAAATGACGACGGCCCTGCGCCAGATGGGCTTCGACGCGGTCTTCGACACGAACTTCGCGGCCGACCTGACCATCATGGAGGAAGGCACCGAATTGCTGACGCGCCTGAAACGCGCGCTGGTGGACAAGGACAAGACCGCGGCGCTGCCGATGTTCACGAGCTGCTCGCCGGGGTGGATCCAGTTCGCGGAATATTACTACCCGAACTTCCTCGACCATCTCTCGACGTGCAAGTCGCCGCAGCAGATGTTCGGCGCGGTGGCGAAGACCTACTACGCCCAGAAGATCGGCGTGAAGCCGGAAGACCTCGTGGTGGTTTCCGTGATGCCGTGCACGGCGAAGAAGTTCGAGGCGCAACGGCCCGAGATGAACGCCAGCGGCGTGCGCGACGTGGACCACGTCCTGACCACGCGCGAGCTGGCGCGGATGATCCGCCAGGCCAACCTGGCGTTCGCGGAACTGCCTGACGGCGAGATGGACGCCCCGCTGGGGCTGTCCAGCGGCGCGGCGGACATCTTCGCGAACACGGGCGGCGTGATGGAAGCGGCGCTGCGCACGGCCTACGAAATCGTGACCGGCCGCGAGCTGCCGGCGGAGAACCTGCACGTGAAGCCCATCGAAGGCCTCGAGGGCATCAAGGAAGCGGCGCTGAAGATCGAGCGGACGCAGCCGGCGTGGTCGTTCCTGGAGGGGGCGGAGCTGAAGGTCGCCGTGGCGCACGGGCTGGGCAACGCGCGGAAACTGCTGGAGAAAATAAAGTCCGGCGAGGCGACCTACCACTTCATCGAAGTGATGACCTGTCCCGGCGGCTGCATCGGCGGCGGCGGGCAGCCGCGGTTCACGGACGACAGCGTGCGGCTCAAGCGCATTTCCGCGATCTACGCCGAGGACGAGTCCAAGAAGCTGCGCAAATCGCACGACAATCCGGCGGTGGCGGAACTGTACCGGGACTTCCTCGGCAAGCCGCTCGGCCACAAGTCGCACGAGCTGCTGCACACGCATTACGCGGGCCGGGAACGGCGCTGAGCCGCCGGTTTTACGTAGTACGTAAAAATCGGGGCAAAGTTTTTACGTGCTACGTAAAACCGCGCGAAAGTTTTTACGTGCTACGTAAAAATCGGTTCCGCGGGCCGGTCAGGACGCGACGGCGGCGGGCAGGGGCGGGAGTTTGCCGAAACGGCGCAGGACGGTTTCGATCCGATCCCGCAACGTCGCGATGGTCACCGGCTTTTCGACGAATTCTTCGCTGTACTGGTAGTTGCATTCCTTCTTGGTGGATTCGTCCAGCAAGCCGGAAAGCATGATCACCGGGATTTCCGAGAGGGGGTAGTTCGCTTTGAGTTCCCGGAGGACTTCGAGGCCGCTCATGCGCGGCATGCGGACGTCGAGCAGGATGAGATCGGGAGCGCCTTTGCGGGCCATGAGCAGGCCCGTCTTGCCGTCGGTGGCGAAGCCCACTTCGAAGTTGCCCGTGCGTTCGAGGCCGCGCTTGAACACTTCGCACAGCGCTTCTTCGTCGTCGATCAACAGGATTCTGGTCGGCATGGCGGTCTCCGGGGAAGGTGCGGGCAACCCGCAACGAATCTTCCCCGGAATGTTACGATTGTGTTAATGTTCTGTCAACCGGCGGTTGAAAGAAAAGCGGGCCATTCGCATCTCCATCATGGAGAACAGGATGAGAGTATGGGCGACCTGCCGGCCGCCTATCAGCTCGGTCCGATCAGCTCGAGCAGCCGGGCCGGATGGCTGCTTTTTTCGAGCGCGCCGGGGGTGCGTCCCGCACCGCCTGGAGCCTATTTCCCGCCGCGCCGCTTGTCAATCGCGGGCGCCGAGCAGGTGGTAGAGCAGGTTGTTGGCGACGGCCTGCGGCAGCAGGAGGATCGAGCGGTAGAGCGGGGTGCCGTCGGGGCCTTCGGTGAAATCGGCGGTTTCGGAATCGATGCGCAGGGTGCCCTCGCCCTTGAGCGTGCGGTGGGAGGCGCGCACGTCGCCCTTTTCGGGCAGGGCGCGGCCGGTGACGAAATCCATGATCTTGGAGACGGTGGAGAACGTCATCGGGGACGACTGGAGCGGCGGCGCGGGTTTTTCGTCGACGAGCTGGACGGCGACGAGGCGGTCTTCGCAGTCGGTGATGAGGCGGAGGGTGGGATAGGGCGGCTGGCCGGGGCCGATGGCGCCGAGGCGGCCGGCGGGGAAGGTATGCATGAAGAATCCGCCGTAGGGGAACGGCGCGCCTTCGATGGGCACGCGCGGTTCGTCGGGCTTGACGCCGAGAACGCGGCAGGCGTTGGTGAGCGGCATGAGCCACGCCAGCGGGCCATGGATATAGAGGCCGGCCTGCGCGCGGGTATCGGGGCTGGGTTCGGCGACGGTGGAGAGCAGGAAAACGAATTCGGGCGTTTCGGGGCGGTCGACCGGCGCGGGCAGGGTATCCCATGCGTAGCCGAACTGCATGAAGCGCGGGGCGAACTTGTCGGCGGGATCGGGCGCGGGGGTGGGATAGGGCGCGAGGGTGGCGTGGCGCTTCTTGGGGGCGAGGGCGTAGAGGTTTTTCTTGTCGGCCAGGGTCAGGCGCGCGCGGCGCAGGTCGTTGACGAGCTGGTAGCACTGGTTGGCGTAGAGCGTGAGCGGCACCTCGGCGGGGGCGTCGGGCTTGAGGATTTCGAACAGCGTCGCGGCGTACTGGGCGTCGGCGAGGAGGGACACGAGCGCGGGGTTGCCGGGCTCGGGCTTTTTCAGATGGGCCTGGTAGGCGGTCAGGGTCTGGTTGAAGAGGTTCGCGGCCTGGATGAAACCGGGGTGGTTCCAGGCGCCGGGCGTGACGGTGCCGGTGCCGGCGGACAGCGGCTCGGGCTCGGGCGGCAATTCCGGTGCGGTCGCGGCGGCTTCCGCCGCCGGAGCGGACTCCGTCCCCGCGGCGGGCGCCGCCGGTTTTTCGCCGGCATTGTGGAACGTGCCGCCCACGGCGACGTTGGGTTTCTGGGCGCCGGGCCGGCGCTTTTCGCCCCGGAGCATGGCCTGGAAGTCGGGATTGTCCTTCAGCACGAACTGCCAGAGGCCGAACAGGATGCCGCCCGCGAACAGCAGGAACAGGAGGAACTTCAGGCAGCCGCCGCCCGACGAGGATTCGATGCCCGCGGTGGCGCCGCGCTTCTGCTTGCCGATGAGGGTGTCCGCGCCGGAGAGGGCGATGGCTTTCTTGGCGGCGGCGGAAAGATTGATGGTGTGGGCGCGCGCGCCGGGGCGGTGGCGCGGCTGGAGCAGGATGGTGCTCTCGTCGTCGGCGGGATACGGCGGCAGGGGAGATTTGCCGGATTGGATCTGGCGGATGTCCTTGAGGACGTCGGTCCAGGTCGCGGGCCGCTTGGCGGGATCCTTGGCGGTCATCTTGGCGAGCAGCCAGCCGTAGGACACGGGCAGATGCGGCAGGATGTCGCACGGGTCGGGCAGGTAGTCGGTCTGCTGGGCTTCGAGGATCTCGTCGAGCGAGCGGCCTTCGAACGGCGGCCGGCCGGTGAGCAGGTGGTAGAACGTGAGGCCGAGGGAATAGACGTCGCTGCGGCAATCGGGTTCGCGGCCCTCGATCTGCTCGGGCGCGATGTAGGTGGGGGTGCCCTCGATGCTTTCGGCGGGCGCGCGCGTGGCGGCGGAGCCGGCGATGCGCGCCAGGCCCAGATCGGTCAGCTTCACGGAGCCGTCGGTGCCGAGCAGGATGTTGCCGGGCTTGACGTCGCAGTGGATCAGGCCCGATTCGCGCCAGGCGGCGTCGAGGGCGCCGGCGACGATGTCCACCAGCTTGAGCGCCTGGCCGTGGGCCATGCGCTGGTTCTGGGCGATCCATTCGGCGAGGTTGGTGCCCGCGACGTATTCCATCACGTAGTACAGGGTGCCGTCGTGCTCGCCGAAATCCACGATGCCCACGATGGCCGGGTGCGACAGGCGCGCGGCGGCGCGGGCTTCCTTCTGGAACTGCTCGCGCGCGGCGGCGTCGGCGAGGAGCGCGGGGGAGAGCACCTTGATGGCGACGACGCGGTCGAGCGAGAGCTGCTTGGCGAGCCAGACGGTGGACGTGCCGCCGGCGCCCAGCAGCTTCTGGATTTCGTAGCCCGGCAGCGCGGGCGGAACGGAATGGCGGGTCGCGGCTACCATGGCGATCCATTTTGGACCAAAGCCGGGCGAAAAGAAACAGCGAAATGGCCGCGGCGGCGGCTAGCCGCGGAGGGGCAGGCTCGTCTGGAGGCCGGCGGGCAGGGCGTAGCGGTCGGGGCCGGTCTTGCGGACGAGCGGATCGCGCCGGAGGGCGTCGCGGAGGGTGCCGCTGCCGCGGCGGCATTCGGGGTAGACGCGCTCGTTGAACGCCGCGACCAGCGCGCGCAGGGGCTGTTCGCCGGTTTCGGCGAGGATCTCGCGCAGGAGCGGGGCGGCGTGGCGGTCGGCGAGGCCCGCGCGGCCGTCGCGGACGGCCAGCGCGTCGGGCAGGTGCCGCAGCAGCGTCAACAGCAGCGGCGCGAGATCCGTGGCGCCCGGCGGCCGGGCGGATTTGGGCCATTCGGCGGCGAGTTCGGCGAGCGGCTGCAATTCGGCGCGGCCGGCCAGGCGGTCGCGCAGCGTCTTTTCGGCGCGTTCGATCGCGCGGACGGGGAAGGCGCTGAAGAATCCGCGGTAGAGGACGATGCGGCCGGGCACGAGCTGCGCGAGGCAGAGGGCGACGCCGACGGGCGCGGCCCGGCCCCAGCCGGGCACGGTCCGGCCGGCGAGATCCGCGGCGGACAGCGCGCCCCCCGCCGCCAGCAGTTCGGCGGCCGCGGCGCGGAAGAACGGCTCGGCGGCGAACAGCGGCAGCGCCTGGCGCAGGGAACCGAACGCCAAGCCGAGGAGCTGCCGCGCGCGCTCGCGGGTGACGCCGAGCTTGAAGCCAACGTCGCCCAGCTTGGCTTCGTGGCGGGCCAGCGCGGCGGAGGGATCGTCCAGGCCGTAGCGCAGCCGGACGGCGTCGGCCAGGCGCGGCGGCAGGAAGAGCGCCAGCCATTCGGAAAAATCCAGCGGCGGCGGATGGCCCTCCAGGGCGGCGCCGGCGTAGGCGGCGATGCGCGCGAGCAAGGCGCGGTCGTCCGCGTCGAGCGCCGCGGCGGCGGGCAGCGGCGGGCGCAGGTCGCCGAGGGTGGCGCAGCCGCCGGAGCGCAGCGCGGCCAGGATGCGCGCGGGCAGGCCGCTGGCCGGGAGGGCGCCGTGGCGGAGGCCGTCCGCGCCCGGGACTGGGGACGAAGCCGTCACAGGTTCGGCGCGGTGGACGAAGCCAGCAGCGCCTCGTATTCGGCGGCGGTCAGCCATTTCTTTTCGAGCGCGAGTTCCTTGAGGGTCTTGCCGGTGGCGAGGCCCTCCTTCACGAGCTGGTCGACGCGGTCGTAGCCGAGGCGCGGATTCAGCAGCGTGGGCAAGCCCGCGCTGCGCTCGAGGTTGCGGCGGCAGGCTTCGGCGTCGGCCGCGATGCCGGCGACGCATTTGTCGGCGAGGGCGCGCGCCGCGGCCGAGAGCAGCTTGGCGGCCTGGAGGCAATCCGCGCCGATCAGCGGCATGTGGGTGTTGAGTTCCAGCTGGCCGGCGCCGCAGGCGAGGGCCACCGCGTGGTCGAGGCCCTGGACCTGCATGCAGACCATGTTGACGGCCTCGCAGATGGAGGGATTGACCTTGCCGGGCATGATGCTGGAGCCGGGCTCGACGGGCGGCAGGCGGATTTCGCCGAGGCCCGTGAGCGGGCCGGAGGCCAGCAGGCGCAGGTCGTTGGCGATCTTCTGCAGGTCGAGCGCGGCGGACCGGAAGGCGGCGGAAACGTGGGCGAAATCGGTCATGAACTGCGTCAGGTGGACGCCGTCTTCCGCGGGATGGAACGCGCCGCCGGTTTCTTCGTTGAGGGCCAGCAGGATTTCGGCGCGGAAGGTCGCCTTGGTGTTGATGCCGGTGCCGACGGCGTTGCCGCCGATGCCCAGTTCGCGCAGGCGCACGGCGGCCTCGCGGACGCGCGCGGCGGCGAGGGCGACGGCGTGGGCGTAGGCGCCGAATTCCTGCCCGAGGGTCACGGGCACGGCGTCCTGCAGGTGCGTGCGGCCGGTCTTGAGGATGCCCGCGAATTCGGCGGCCTTGGCGCGCAGGGCCTTTTCCAGCGCCGCGAAGGCGTCGAGCAGCAGGAGCGTCTGGCCGTGCACGGCCATCTTCGCGCCGGACGGGAAGCAGTTGTTCGTGGACTGCCCCATGTTGACGTCGTCGTTGGGATGCACCGGCGCCTTCGCGCCGCGCTTCCCGCCGAGCGCCTCGTTGGCGAGATTGGCGACGACTTCGTTGAGGTTCATGTGCGACGACGTGCCCGAGCCGGCCTGGTAGAGATCGACCGGGAATTCCCGGTCGTGCGCGCCCGACAGAACGGCGCGGCAGGCGGCGACGATGGCTTTTTCCTTGTCCGCGGGCAGGAGCCCCAGCTTGGCGTTGGCTTTGGCGCACGCCAGCTTGAGCCAGGCCATGCCGTGGATGATTTCGATGGGCATCGGCGTGCCCGAAAGATGGAAGTTCTCGAGGGACCGCGAGGTCTGGGCGCCGTAGAGGGCGTCGGCGGGCACGGCGCGCGGACCGAAGGAATCGGTTTCGATGCGGGTGGGGGGCGTCGTTGTCATGGTGCGGGACAGGATAAGCGGTGGGAGGGGGAATCTCAAGGGAATCTCGGTCTCAATATCCAATCGCCAATGATCCATGTCCGACGTTCAAGTGGTACTGGTAAAATCCCAAGGGGCAGGCTAGATTTCACGGAGATGGAGGTCCGGACGGGTGTTCGGACGAGGAGTTGGCCATATGACCATGCACGGCATCGAAGTACCGCTGGAGCAAATCGCGGCGTTTTGCCGGGCCAACGGCATTCACCGCTTGGCTCTGTTCGGGTCCGCGATCCACGGCGATTTCCGTCCGGAAAGCGATCTCGACCTGCTGGTCGAATTCGAGCCCGGCCGGCGCGTCGGCTTGGCGTTCATCCGACTGCAGGACGAACTATCGCGTTTGCTGGGACGCACGGTGGACTTGCACACGCCGGGTTCCCTGAGCCGATATTTCCGGGAGGCGGTCCTGAGCGAAGCGGAGACGCTGTATGTCGCGGCATGACGATTCGCTGTCCCTGCGCCAGATGCGCGACCATCTGGAAGAAACCATCGCATTGACCAACGGCCGCAGTCGCGCGGACCTCGATGCCGACCGGATTTACGCCTTGGCGTTGCTGAAACTGGTGGAGATCGTCGGCGAGGCCGCCAGTCGGGTGTCCGACGCGACGCGAGCGGCCCATCCGGAAATTCCTTGGCGCGAAATCGTCGGCATGCGCCACCATCTGGTCCACGGCTACGACGCGGTGGACTTCGACATCTTGTGGACCGTGGCAACCGAAGATTTTCCGCCTTTGGCGCAGCAAATCGCGGGCTGGGCGCCGTAGTTGGCGGGGGCGTTTTGGAACGGCATTCGTCCAACCCGGCCGAAGCGCGGCGGCGCGCGGAATTCCTGCGCGCGGAGCTGGAACGCCACAACCGCCTGTACTACGTCGAGGCGCGGCCGGAAATCTCGGACCGCGAATTCGACCGGCTGCTGCGCGAACTGCAGGATCTGGAAGCGGCGCACCCGGATCTGGCGACGCCCGATTCGCCCACGCAGCGCGTGGGCGGCGAACCGCTGGCGGGCTTCCGGCCGGTGAAGCACGCCGTGCCGATGATGTCGCTCGACAACACGTACAGCATCGAGGAAATGCGCGGATTCGATGCGCGCATCCGCAAGGCGCTGGGCGCCGACTCGATCGACTACGTGCTGGAACCGAAAGTGGACGGCGTATCCATTTCGCTGCGCTACGAAAACGGCGTGCTGGCGACGGCGGCGACGCGCGGCGACGGCAAGACCGGCGACGACGTGACGGCCAACGCGAAGACGATCCGTTCGATCCCGCTGCGGATTCCGTCGGCCGCGCCGGTCTTCGAGGTCCGCGGCGAAGTTTATCTGGGCAAAGCGGCGTTCGCGCAGCTGAACGCCGAACGGGAGCGGGCCGGGGAAGAACTCTTCGCGAACCCGCGCAACGCCACGGCCGGCTCGCTGAAGCAGCTCGATCCCAAGGTGGTGGCGGCCCGGCCGCTGGCCGCCGTGCTCTACGCCACGGGCGAACTGGTCGGTGCGGAATTCGAAACCCAGGCGGACGTTTTGCGGGGCCTGAAGAAGCTGGGCTTTCCGACGGCGAAACTGTGGTGGGAGTGCCGCGGCATCGACGAGGTCATCGCGCGCGCCGAGGAACTGCAGCGACGCGAAGGCGAACTCGAATACGAAATGGACGGCGCGGTGGTGAAGGTGAACCGCCTGGCGCTGTGGCGGCAACTGGGCGCGACGGCCAAGGCGCCGCGCTTCGCGATGGCCTACAAATATTCCCACGAGCAGGCCCAGACCGTGCTGAAGGCCATCACGCTGCAGGTGGGCCGCACCGGGGTGCTGACGCCGGTGGCGGAACTGGAACCCGTGGAACTGGCGGGCTCGACCATCGCGCGCGCCACGCTCCACAACGAGGACGAAATCCGGCGCAAGGACATCCGCGTCGGGGACACGGTGATCGTCGAAAAAGCCGGCGAGGTGATCCCCGCCGTGGTTTCCGTCGTGGCCGAAAAACGGCCGCCCGGCGCCGTTCCGTTCGATCTGTCCGCGCACGCGGGCGGCAAATGCCCGGCCTGCGGCGGCGGAATCGTCCGCGATCCGGAAGCGGCGGCCTGGCGCTGCGAAAACCTCGATTGCCCCGCCCAGATCCGCGGCCGCATCGAACATTTCGTCTCGCGCAAGGCGATGAACGTCGACGGCTTCGGCGAGGCCATCGTCGCGGCGCTGACGGCGGAAACGAAGGTGGCCGAAACGAAGGACGACGGCCTGTTCGGCGCGAAGACGGTGGAAAAAATCCTGCCGCCGCTCGTGCGCGACGTGGCGGACCTCTACGCGCTGACGCCGGAGGAGATCGAGCTGCGGCGGCCGAACCGCGCGGCGGACGCGAAGAAGGCGGAGATGAAACTGGCCACCAAGCTGTGCGCCGCCATCGCCGCCAGCCGGAACAACGAATTGTGGCGGCTGCTGCACGGGCTGGGCATCCCGAACGTCGGCGAAGGCCTGGCGCGGACGCTGGCGCAGGAGCTGGGCTCGCTGGACGCCCTGATGGCGGCGGACGAAGAAGCGCTGGCGAAAGTGCGCGACGTGGGCGCCGTCGTCGCGCGCAGCGTCCGCGACTTCTTCGCCAACGAGCGCAACCGGGCGGTCGTCGAGAAATTGCGCCGGGCGGGCGTGCGCTTCGACCGGGTGGAAAAAGTCGCGGCCGGAGCCGACCGGGACGGCTATTTCTTCGGCAAGCGGGTGGTGCTCACGGGAACGCTGGAAAAATTCACGCGCGAAGAGGCGCAGGAAGAGCTGCGCAAGCGGGGCGCGACGGTGGCGGGCACGGTGGGCAAGACGACGCAGGTCGTCGTGGCGGGGGCGGACGCCGGCAGCAAGCTGGACAAGGCGCGCGCGCTGGGGATTCCGGTGCTTTCCGAGGCGGAGTTCGCCGCGAAACTGGCGGAATCGGCCGCGGCCCGGACGGAAACGCCGGCGCGGCCACAATAGACTAGGCACGGCCCGCGGGATGTCCTACGATGGTGCGCGGAATGAAGCCGAGCGTCCCGATCCTCTGCTACCGCAACGTCTCGCCGGTGTGCGGCATCGCCCCGGAAGAGTTCC
>ERZ795051.5884-NODE-5884-length-10527-cov-4.103992_pt1 | contig 10527 bp, 8 predicted proteins | sample MGYA00375135_ERZ795051 | MGnify/ENA primary metagenome ERZ795051 (study PRJEB30180, sample SAMN05720222) | activated sludge metagenome | isolation source: Anaerobic digester | place: Japan | collected 2015-05-26 ... | reverse complement strand
TTTTCTCAGAAACATAAATGCCCCCGGAAGCACTTCAATCTGCGAAGTATTATCCGCGTCAAGGTGTTCCATGTAATACCTGCTGAAAACAGGTGAACGGCTGAAGAGCCTGGTAAGTCCTGTCATTTTATAAAAGGCTGCAGCAGGGTAGGGGATGGACCTCTTCGATTCACGGAGATACCTCCCGCAGCCGTCTGCCATTTTTACGCCCATAGCCCCTGCATCGGGGTGACTCTGCATGAAAGAGATGCATTTTGAGAAGGTCTCCTCTCCGACAATTGTATCCGGATTAAGCATAAGTATAAATTCCCCCTCTGCAGCTTTCAACCCCTGATTGCAGGCTTTGGCAAATCCTTCATTGGAGATGTTTCTTATCAGTCTGACAGAAGGGAATAAGGAATTGACCATCAGGCATGAATCGTCGGAGGAATTATTGTCAATTACTATTATTTCACACTCAATATTTTCTGCGGCCCTTATTACACTGTATAGGCATTGCTCAAGGTAATACCTGACATTGAAATTTACTATGATAACGGATAAATCCATCAGGCTTTACGGATCTGTTCTCTGAGTACTTCAGCCAGTCTTTTTACCCCGGTCTCTGTTTCAGCGGAAGAGGAAAATGAAAAGTTAATTCTCATGGTGTTATGACCTGAGTCGTTGCAGAAAAAGGTTGAACCTTCAACAAATGCCACATTGTTATCAATGGCTTTTTTAAGAATTTCTCCAGTATCGAGGCCTCCGGGCAGGGTTACAAACAGGAAAAGTCCGCCCTCGGGCCTTGTCCATGATACTCCTTCAGGCATATATTTGCTGAAACACTCAAGCATGAAGTCGCGGCGGCTCCTGTAAAGCTCAATTGTCCGGGGTATGTTTTTGTCGAGAAGGCCTTTTCCAATGTACCGGGCTACTATCCTCTGAATAAAAGGAGAGGTACAGAGATCAGCTGTCTGTTTTGCGGTCACGACTTTATCGAGAATGGGGGCTTCGCCTATTATCCATCCTATTCTGAGCCCCGGTGACAGAATCTTGGAGAAAGAACAAAGGGATATCACCCTGCCGTACCGGTCGATCTGCTTCATCATCTTCTGCGGCACCCCTTCAAACCTTATCTCCCTGTAAGGACTGTCTTCAATAATTAGCAGGTTGTGTTTTTCGGCTATTTCTATAATCTTTTCCCTTCTTGCTTCCGGCATAGTAATTCCCGTCGGATTCTGAAAGTCGGGGATTAAGTATATGAATTTTATCTTTCTGCCCAGGTCTTTAAGCCTCACAACAGCTTTTTCAAGTTCATCGGGTCTCATCCCGTTTTCATCAAGAGGTATGCCTCTCAGTCTTGCCCCGTAAGTCTGAAAAGCATTAAGTCCGCCCAGGTAAGAAGGAAGGCCGCAGATAACATAATCATCGGGATCGATAAAAATCCTTGAAAGGAGATCGAGTCCCTGCTGGGAACCTGAAACAATGATAAGATTTTCCGGGTCAACGTTAAGACCGTCTCTTCTGTGCCTTTCGGCAAGAACCTTCCGGAGGAGAGGATCTCCCTCGGTAGTGCCATACTGAAGTGCTGTTTCACTCTCATTTCTGAGAACCTCCTCAACAACAGCTTTTATGTCATCTGCGGGAAATGTATCAGGTGAAGGTAAACCTCCCGCAAATGAAATCATACCCGGCCGCTGAAGCAATTTCAGGATCTCTCTTATCGCAGATTTTTTCATGTTGCGGGAAGCCCTCGACAGGAAAGGGTCAATAGATCTAAGCATGGCAATGCGAATTATTGTTTTTTCTGACCACAGGTCCTTATTTTTTTTGATGAATAATTACTTTTCAGGTCCCCGGGAGGTTGAACGGCATTCTGTTTATTATTGATCTTCCGAGCGTAAGCTCATCGGTGTATTCCAGCTCGTTTCCCACAGCCACACCTCTTGCCAGAACGGTAAGCTTTATATTGTATTTGTTAAGCCTCCTGTAAAGATAATAGTTAGTCGTGTCTCCTTCCATGGTGGTGCTCAGGGCAAATATAATTTCACTTATCGAACCTGTCCCGGCCCTTGCTTCAAGCGAGTCAATATTGAGTTCAGACGGACCTATCCCGTCGATGGGTGAAATAACCCCTCCGAGAACATGGTAAAGCCCGTGATACTGCCTGGTATTCTCAATCGCCATTACATCCTGGATGTTTTCCACAACGCAAAGCAGCTTTTTATCTCTCGTGTGATCGCTGCAGATACTGCATATTTTTTCATCGGAAATATTATGACAAACGGAACAATACTGAATTTCGGAGCGGAGTCTGATAATCGTTTCTCCGAATTTTGAGACTTCTCCGGGATCTCTTCTCAGCAGGCTCATTACCAGTCTCAGGGCAGTTTTACGTCCTATACCCGGAAGAGAAGCAAATTCATTTACAGCATTTTCGAGAAGTTTCGAAGGAAAAACCGTAAGACTCATCAGTATTTTTTTTCAAAAATAGCTCAATTATTACTCTTAATAAATACCAAAACGGATTTTTCGTCATGATTTCTTTTTGCTATTCTTGCACAAGCAAAAAAAACTATGTCTCCGTTTATTATACTTACAGTTTTCCTTATTTATACAGGAGTACTCTTTCTGGTGACCTGGCTTACCGCGCGCAAGGCCGACAGCCATGCCTTTTATCTTGGCAGAAACATATCGCCCTGGTACGTAGTGGCCTATGGAATGATAGGAGCTTCCCTTTCGGGAGTTACATTCATGTCTGTCCCGGGCTGGGTGCGCGACACTCAGTTCAGCTACATGGTGGTGGTTTTCGGATATCTGTTCGGGTATTTTGTAATTGCCCTTGTGCTGCTGCCTCTTTACTACAAACTCAAACTGACTTCAATCTATTCATACCTGGAGAAAAGATTCGGTTACTGGTCGTATAAAACCGGAGCAGGTTTTTTCATACTTTCAAGAACTCTGGGAGCCTCTCTTCGTATGTTTCTGGTTATTAATGTTTTGCAAATATTTATTTTTGATGCCTGGAACATACCTTTCTGGTTCAATTCAGTAATCTTTATTGTGCTTATCGTCCTTTATACTTTCAGGGGGGGAATAAGGACCATAGTATGGACTGACACACTTCAGACCACTTTTATGCTTTTTGCGGTAATAATGTCGGTGGTATATATCAGCAGGGAGTTGGGAAAACCCGTTGCAGAACTGATTCCTCTGCTCAGGGAGAAAGGAATTACCAGGATGTTTGTAACCGAGTGGCAGCATGAAAGGTTTTTCCTGAAGCAGTTCCTGAGCGGGATGTTCATTACGATTGTAATGACGGGGCTTGACCAGGAGATGATGCAGAAGAACCTGAGCTGCAGGAACATCAGGGAGGCTCAGAAAAACATGTTCACTTTCAGTTTCATTCTTGTTTTTGTAAATCTGCTCTTCCTGTTCCTGGGCGCTATATTGCTGATCTATGCCGGTACCCTGAATCTTGACGTACAGATGTCGGATGACCTGTTTCCCACTATAGCCCTCAGATACCTGTCGCCCCTGGCCGGACTTGTTTTTCTTATCGGGATAATATCCGCAGCTTTTCCGAGTGCTGACGGTGCTCTCACTTCACTTACGACCTCATTTACAATCGATTTCATGGGGCTTGACAAGAGGTCCGGGATAACCGAAAAGAAGCGCACCCGCATACGGTATGCAGTACATCTCTCTGTTGCCGCGGTGTTTCTGGTTGCAATCCTTGTTTTCAGGGCTATGAACGACAGGGCTGTGATTGACAAGCTTTTCACAATAGCCGGTTACACATACGGGCCGTTGCTGGGCCTGTATTCCTTCGGGCTTTTTACAAAGAGGTCGGTTACCGACAGGGCTGTGCCGGCAATAGCAATCCTCTCTCCGGTAATATGTTATTTCCTGAGCCTCTATTCGGCCGAACTTTTCAACGGATACAGATTCGGATTTGAGCTCCTTCTTCTTAACGGTATGATAACTTTTGCGGGGTTGCTCATATTCAGCAGGAAGAAGAGTGATTTACCGGGCAGCCCGATTGCTGCCTGAGAGTTATCGGATTATCCCGGTTTACCTGTTGATCTTTTCCGTTTTGTATGGAATGCTCCAGATAAGGTAATAGCTTAGTCCGGGACTGAAAGATTTTGTGCCGTTCCCGTATCCCGGTATATACACCGGCCGCAGGTTTCTGCCTGTTCCTGAATAAATGAGTAGGCGCAGGTGTACCGACCAGCCGATCATGATATTTTTAAAAACTTCCGTCCTTATCCCGGGGGAGACCTCAATAAAGTGTGCGGCACGGGAGATTCTTCCGATGGAGCTGTTAACTTCTCCCCAGTAGTTTTCCGAACTGATAAACGGAGCCTCATAGGTGTAGAAAGACACAGCGTATTTTAGTCCGGCGCCTGCAAAATATTTTCCACGCGAAACCAATGGGGAAATTGCATTTATTTCTGTTCCTGCCTTGAAAAAAAGGCCTTTGGCAGAATATTCATAATTGTATTGCGAGAAAAAGTATTTCTGGTACCCGGCCGAAACAACCCATGAGAATGAAGTGTCTCTGTCAATTATCAGCAATCCTTCAAATGAAATATTGTTTTTGCCGGCAATTCTGTATGCGGGTCCGAATAAATCGGCACCTGCTCTTATTTTAAGGGGAAAGGCAATGGTGTCTGCCCCCGAAGCTGAGAACATGAAAAGCTGAAGCAGTATGCTAAAAGAAAATGCGAATGTTCTCTTCATTTCTGTTGGTAACTCTGTTATTTCTGATAATAACGGTGTCGATTATGTTTGTTGTAAAAGTGCATCCGGCAGTGGTGTAATAGAATGTGTACCCGCATTCCTTTGAAAGAAGATGAGGATATGTCGAATAACTGAAAGTCAGGGTATCATAAATTCCGTTAATGCCGATTACAAAACTGCAGTAATCGGAGGAGGCGTCGGGGGGAAGAAAGATAACCTGTTGGCCTGCTGCTTTTTTGTAAATATACGATCCTTCCTTTCCTGCCCCGTAAACCGTCACCGAATCAGGCGCCGCAATTCTTCCGGTACCCGACCTGTAGAATGATGCACCAATCAGTACTTCAGTCTCCTCCTGACATGATTGCGGGGTACATGAAAACATTAATAGTGCAGTTAACAATATAAGCGCAAATCCTGAAATAAGGCCTGTAACCCGGGGTTTTATCATGAAAACGCAGGATTTACGCGAAAAACAGAAGAAATTGTATGTTGATGGTACAGCCAATATTTTCGTATTACCGGGATTAAATTTTCCTGAGGTATTCTTCAGCCAGTGAAATGGCTTTCTGCAGTCCGGCCACATTCTTTCCTCCGGCAGATGCGAGGAACGGCTGACCGCCTCCTCCGCCCTCAATTGCAGGGGAAATGGTTTTTATAATATCCACTGCCGACACCTTCCCCTCTTTTACGAGGCTGTCGCTTACCATCACCACAAGGTGTGCTTTGCCCTCAATTCCGGCTCCTATTACCGCAACAACAGGAGAATCTGAATTTCTGAAATTCCCTGCAATAAGTTTCAGAAAATCAATTGAGTCGGCTTCGGTAATTCCCCGGGCAAAACTAAAACCGTTCATCATCACGGACCTGCCGGCCATCTCTTTCATATAAACTGCTGCCAGCATCGACTGCAGTTTTTCTATCCTTTTTCTGGCCAGGTTATTTTCGGTAACAAGTTTGCTGACATTTTCGGTAACTTTTCCGGTGCTTCTGAGCATTTCACCGATGGCATCTATTTCCCTGATTCTGGAGTTCAGGTAATTTTCGGCTGTTTCTCCCGTTAAAGCCTCAATTCTGCGTATTCCGGCAGATATGGCCCCTTCCGAAACAATCCTGAATATTCCTATACTGCCTGTCCGGCTTGTGTGAGTACCTCCGCAGAGTTCCACTGAATCGCCGAAGCGGATAACCCTTACCTTATCTCCGTATTTCTCCCCGAAAAGGGCCATGGCTCCCATTTTCCCGGCCTCTTCCATGGGAACATCCTCAATAGCCGTCTGTTCGATATTTTCCCTGATTAGCCTGTTTACCAGTTTCTCGATTTTTTCAATCTCCTCTAAGGAAAGCTTCTTAAAGTGACTGAAGTCGAACCTGAGGCGCTCCCATGTAACAAGTGAACCCTTCTGTTCAACGTGGTTCCCGAGGACTTTTCTTAGTGCGTGATGGAGCAGATGTGTCGCGGTGTGGTTATTGGCCGTCATCTGGCGCTTTTCCCTGTCGACTGATGCAGTATAAGTCTCTTCGGGGGAGGATGGTTCCCTGTCGGCAAGATGAATAATAAGATTATTTTCCTTTATTGTATCGGTTATCCTTATTGTTTCGGTGCTTCCCGTAAGGGTTCCCGTATCCCCTGCCTGTCCGCCCGACTCTGCATAGAAGGGAGTTCTGTCAAGCACTATCTGGCAGATCTCCCTGCCCTTGCTTTTTATTTTTCTGTATCGTGTGATCCTGACATCATCTTCGGTCGTTTTGTAACCTGTAAAAAGAGTTCCTTCCGTTTCTCTCAGAATTATCCAGTCTCCGGCTTCAACTGAAGCGGCATCGCGCGACCTGTTTTTCTGATCTTTCATTGCTTCTTCGAAACCCTTCTCATCGGGTTTAATGTTATTTTCCCTGAGAATCAGATTTGTGAGGTCTGGGGGGAAGCCGTATGTGTCGTATAGTACAAAAGCCTCATCTCCGGGGAATACGGTGTTTCCTGCAGCATGCAGCTCACCGATCTTCCTTTCGATTCTTTTCAACCCTTTTTCCAGTGTCCTGAGAAATGAAATCTCCTCCTCCTTAATGACTTTCGAGATGAGGTTCTCATTGTGAATAAGTTCGGGATAGTGGTCGCCCATCCCGGACGAAAGAACAGGAACAAGCCTGTAAATGAAAGGATCTTCCATTCCGAGGTGGGTAAAACCATAACGTATCGCCCTTCTGAGGATTCTTCTGATAACATAACCTGCCTTGTTGTTGGAGGGCATCTGGCCGTCGGCTATTGAAAATGCCACCGCACGAAGATGGTCAGCGATAACTCTCATCGCGATATCCTGATTCTCCCCGCTGCCGTATTTTCTGCCGGTTATTGCGGCAATTTCGCTGATCACAGGCTGAAAAATATCGGTGTCATAGTTCGACTTCTTTCCCTGCATTACCATGCAGAGCCTTTCAAACCCCATTCCTGTGTCAACATGCCTGGCGGGAAGTGTCTCAAGGCTGCCGTCGGCTTTACGGTTGTACTGAATAAAGACAAGGTTCCATATTTCAATTACCTGAGGATGACCCTTGTTTACAAGCAGATGTCCCGGAACTTTTTTTCTTTCGTCATCGCTCCGGATGTCGATATGGATCTCGGAGCATGGACCGCAGGGTCCGGTTTCACCCATTTCCCAGAAATTATCCTTTTTTGAGCCCTCAAGCGTATGGTTTTCAGATCCTCCGGTCATGATCTGCCAGTGCTCAAAACTTTCGTCATCCCTTGGTACACCCTCATCAGGGCTTCCTTCAAAAATTGTTGCATAAAGACGGTCGGATGGTATCTTCAGTTCCCTTGTCAGAAACTCCCAGGCCCATTCGATGGCCTCCTTTTTGAAATAATCGCCAAACGACCAGTTGCCCAGCATTTCAAACATGGTATGGTGATAGGTATCCAGGCCAACCTCTTCAAGGTCGTTGTGTTTGCCCGAAACCCTGAGGCATTTCTGCGAATTGGCAACTCTTTTATGTACCGGTGGCTGGTTGCCCAGAAAGATATCCTTGAACTGGTTCATCCCGGCATTGGTGAACATTAGTGTCGGGTCATTTTTTATCACCATACTGGCAGAAGGTACTATAACATGTCCCTTCGACCTGAAATACTCCAGATACTTCTTCCTCAGTTCACCGGCCTTCATAATTGAATAATAATGTTTTATTTGAAACTTATCTATTTTAAGGGCTTGTAAAATTAATTTATTTACTTTAGATTTGTCAGCTACATGTAAAAAAGAGCTACCTGTTTTGTTGCCCTGGAGAAAGAAATATCTCTTCGATGAAGAAAGCCTGCTATTTAAGCAGGTACGTTATCCATTAAAGATCAGGCTGTTAAAATTTGCAGGGTGGCTGGTTGTTTCCGTAATGGTTTCAGCCTTTTATCTTCATCTTTTCGAAATGAGGTTTGGGTCACCGAAGGAAAAGATGCTGAACAGTGAGATTGAGAACCTTAAGATTTCCTACAGCATTCTTGATATGCGTTTCGCGGAAGCATTGAACACCCTCGGGAACCTGCGCAAGTCAGACGATATCAGGTACAGGCCCGTTCTGGGACTCGACACCATTCCGTCATTTTACAGGATTCCTGCTACCGGAGGCGTTGAGAGGTTCAGGGATCTTAACTTCCTGAAAAACAAGGATCTTATTGTTTCGGCACGTGAAAAACTTGAACAGATCAGGGGCATGGCGACGGTTCAGAGGGAATCATTCGTTGAAATAAGCAATGCAAAAGATGAATGGAACAGGATGAATGAGTATCTCCCCAAAATATGCCCGGTTGATGTTTCCATAAAAAGGGGTGACGGAATAAAATTCAGGGAGGAGCACCCTGTGCTGGGAACTGCACGGTGGCACTACGGACAGGATTTCAATGCTCCCTACGGCACCGAAGTGTTTGCCACAGGCTCGGGAACAGTTGTTGCGGCAGGATGGAATTCGGAAGGATTCGGTTACCACGTAATCATCGACCATGGCTATGGATTCAGAACAATATATGCCCATCTCAGCAAGATCGATGTTCCAGTCGGGCTGAACATAAAGAGGGGCGACAGGATTGGGCTCAGCGGAAATTCCGGTACCTCATCCGGTCCGCACCTTCATTATCAGATCGACTATAACGGGTCGCACCAGAACCCGCTCTGGTTCTTTTCAGACGACCTGACACCGGAAGAATACCGTGACATGATAATGACACTGAATTCAAAATCCCGCTTCCGTTAATCATAATCGACCGGTTGTTAATATTTTAAGCCCTGTTTTAATAAGTCCCTCTTCAGGTCTGAACCATAATTGACTTAATTATTTATCTTTGCAGGTGAATGAGAAAAGCAAGATATAAATTTAATCCCGAATCGTTAAGCTTTGACAGGATAACCCTGGGCTTCAGGGATATTCTGCTGAGACTGCTTGCATATCTTGTCGGTTCGGTCCTTATTGCAATTGTCTACGGGATCATCTTTGCGATTTTCTTCGATTCACCCAAGGAAAAAGCCCTTAAACACGAGATTGAACAGCTCACCATTCAGTATGAGCTGATGAACAGGGAGATGGATAATATAGATAAAATCCTTGCAAATCTCAGGGAGACGGACGATAATCTGTACCGGACAATTTTTGAGGCCGAACCCATCCCTGCCAGCCTGAGGGAAGGCGGCGTCGGCGGTATTAACCGTTATAAGGAACTTGAAAGTTACAGCAATGCGAAGCTGGTTGTTGAAACGGCAAGAAAGCTCGACAGGATTAAAAAGAAAATTGTTGTACAATCCAAATCCTTTGAAGAGCTTATCTCCCTTGCCAGGGAAAAGGAAGCCATGCTCACCGCCATTCCTGCAATAATGCCGATTTCGAATAATGATCTGACCCGTACGGCTTCAGGATGGGGACTCCGCATTCACCCGATTTACAAAATCGCCAAATTTCATTACGGCATGGATTTCACTGCACCGACAGGAACGGAAGTCTATTCCACAGGAGATGGAGTAATAGAGAGCATCATTTCTTCCAGGCGCGGATACGGAAACCACATTATTGTTAACCACGGATTCGGTTATAAAACTCTTTATGCCCACCTCGACCGCTTTAACGTACGGCAGGGACAGAAAGTCAGAAGAGGAGATGTTATCGGATTTGTCGGCAATACCGGCCTCTCCGTTGCACCTCACCTTCACTATGAGGTCGAGCTTAACGGAATAAAAGTTGATCCGTCAAACTATTATTTCAACGATCTTACTCCCGAAGAATACGAACGGATCATAGAAATTGCCTCGCGCAGCGGTCAGTCATTCGATTAATGATCCCGCCCCCTTTTTGATTATGAGGAGATTGTATAATAAAATTTATGTCCTGATGCTGTTACTGATGCTTCCTGTATCAGTTGCCGTATCTGAATTTCCCGGCAATTACCCTAGACCTGAAAGACTTGTTTCCGTGGCCGGAACAGGCGATATTATGCCGGGTTCGTCATTTCCATCAGCAAGATATCTTCCTCCGGGAGATAATCCCGTCTCGTTCATTTCTGAAGCGGCAACTGTTCTTAAAGGTGTTGATATAGCCGTCAGTAACCTGGAAGGCTCTTTTCTCAACAATGGCGAACCTTTCAAGAGATGCAGGGATACGGCAATCTGTTATCTGTTCAGGATACCTGAGAAATACTCATCGGTACTTTCAGCCTGCGGATTTGATTTTATAAGTCTTGCCAATAATCATTTTCTGGATTTCGGGTATGAGGGAGCATCCAGGACTATGAAAATCCTCGATTCGCTCAACATCTCATATGCAGGTACCGAATCA
>ERZ795051.5883-NODE-5883-length-10529-cov-5.400897_pt1 | contig 10529 bp, 10 predicted proteins | sample MGYA00375135_ERZ795051 | MGnify/ENA primary metagenome ERZ795051 (study PRJEB30180, sample SAMN05720222) | activated sludge metagenome | isolation source: Anaerobic digester | place: Japan | collected 2015-05-26 ... | reverse complement strand
TAATGCAATTTGACTTGTATGACGTATAATTAAAAAGCACTGTTTAATTTTTACTTGTCAAGGAAGGGATAGTTATGACTTATTTGCTCAATATTGATGAAGCGATAGATAGAAAATTTCTTGTGACCCGTTCTATGAAGGGACAGGCCGAAGCAGGTACCATCATCCATGTTATGGATGCTGAGAACTCATCTAATTCTGTTGTTGTAAGCTACCGTGTAGCTCGTTTCAATGAGAAATTTCACGATTATCAGGACTATACCGCAAAGTTCCAGAGCCTTGCTGAATTCTGCAAGTGGGCTCAGCCTGATAACTTCATTGCACGTAACTATGAAAGCTTCAGCATAAAGGATATCCAGCACTACATAAAGGTCAAGAACAGAACATTTACTTCATTCTGTCTTCCTATCATCCTTATAGCTGCTATCCTTATCTGGGTGCTCGCACTCGTTGTTATCAAGGGTGTTGTTGGTATCGTGATCGGCGCTGTACTTACTCTTCTCGTTGCTCTTGCAGTATTTAGTGTATTCAAGGGCCAGAAAAAGAAGGAGAAAATGCGGTTGTACCGTAAGATAAGCTCCGGATGGGGTATCGTTATCGAATAATTTTAAGCCATACCTGCTTCAGGTATGGCTTTTTTCGTAACTATAAAAAAGCCTGTGTATTAAATACACAGGCTTTTACGTTTATTTTATAGAATTCTGTTCTCTGTTTCTCTTTCTGAAAGATCGTCGCTGAATTCATCGATGTCATTATAAACTTCATCAATATCATCATAGATACTGGATGCAGCTTCCTCAGCAAGCTCATCAGCACTCTTTTCGTCGACATCAAGCTTTACAAGGAGATCCTTGATAAAGGTTTTCATATGATCCCTGTCAACGTAATTTCTGAAAGATGTTTCGCTTCTGTTGTCCTTGTCGATCATAAAGCTGTCTTTCCTGGAAGGAATTTCGATATCAGCTTCGTCCTCGGTTGACCAGGAAACAGTGAGCTTTCCGTAATCAACATCATCAACAACTATCTCATAAATTATGGACTGATGATCGCTGTCCGCCTCAAATTCGATCTCTATCGGATCTTTGTCAGGCATTATGATCGTTACATCTGCATTGAAGTATTTTCGCTCGTCATTTTCTATGCAGAAATCCTCAAACTCGACTGTATACTTTTCGGATTTTTCAATGTAATCATCCAGATCAAAATCATACTCTCTGGTATGATCGATAAAGTCTATATTTCCGCTATATACATCCTTGCTGGTCTCTTCCGCATAAAGATCGGCCTCAAACTCAGTGTCACCGCCATCTATAAATACGACCTCGCCGCAGACCTCATCGCCCTTCTTGCCGACAACGGCTCTGAAACTGTTGTCATCGTCCTCCTTGACCTCAAAGCCTCTTATAACGCCCTTGGGATCAATATATGTACGGAAGCTTATTGCCGGCTTTTCTGCAAGAGGATCTTCCTCCTCTTCGTCATCAGTATCATAGTCATCGTTGATGCTCTCAATGAGATCGTCGAAGTATTTATCATATTCTTCATCAGTTGCAACTCCCAGCTTATCAACAACAATTCCTCTGATGATCTCGTCATCCTTTGCAGCATCAGCAAAATTATTTGCGATCTCGACCATCATATCTTCATCGATCCTGACAGTGGCAACGGTATATTTTACAGTGATGTCGTTGATCTCGACATCTTCACTATTTTTAAGCCTTACCTTTTCAACAGTGTCGTTCCAGACACCAACGTACTTGAGGATCTCATCTTCAAGCTCATCCGGACTGAGGAAGGATCGAGGATCCCTTATCACCTCATAATAAGCGTCCCTTATTTTCTTTTCATCCGGATCATTGTCCAGCCACTCATCCATTGAGAATCCAAGCCATTGCTCAGTAAGCTGCGGAACACGGGCGAAAAAGTCACCCTCACCGCCGGCAATCATCAAATCAAAGCTTATCAGAGCCTGATCATTCCGGCTGCCTGAGGCAGAGAACTGTATGTTTCCGTTTTTGGAAAATGTATCAAGATCTATACCCAGCTTGTCCGTCTTATCAACAACGTCAAGGAAACGGCGATCCTCTTCATCGATCGGTCCCTCATCGTTCTCATACTTCTCATGGAACTTCTGTATCGCTTCAGCCGAAGGCTCATATTCAATGCTTACATTTGAATGCTGACCGTTCTCATAGCGTGTAAGCTGAGTATCATAAGACTCGCTGAGTCTTTTAGCAAGATCCTTTCCGTTTTCCTCATAGATCCATGCGTAATAGTTCTTCGGCTTCATCACCCTGAGCCTTACCTGATTCTTTACGAACGGAGAAAGATTATATGCAGCAACACCGCTGCCCACGAGGACTGCTGCCGAAATCCCGCTTATCGCAGCGATCCTGCGGCCCTTTCTCTTTTTTGTTATCTTTTCTACACCTGAAACTGTAGTCTCATAATTTGTTCCCCAACAACTTTCAGAAATATTCTTCTTTCTGCCTAACATATGATTACCTCCTTTTCATATGAGCAAAGCAAGTAGATTCCATCCCTTATTGTGAAAACTATTTCACGAGTTTATATTATCATGTTTCACGTCCAAAGTCAATATAATTTTGTAAACTTTATCCAAATTGTATCCACTGTGTTTGTCCTGTGAAAGCTTTTCTCATTTCTGTAATGGTACATTTTATCAGCAGTATCTTTATTTAACAGCTTTTTAGTCAAAAAACACTTTGTCCTTACATAATTATAAGCTCCTTTATAGCAGTTAATATCACTTTTTTCTCCGCTTGTCAACACATCCCCCTCACTTTTGGCTATTGACAGAAGCTGCCTTTTGGTGTATAATTATTGTAATGTTATTTCACTTCTTTTGCGTTAATCCTTTCTACCCCTCTTTATGGGGGCGTAAAGGTTTCGACGGGGGTTTTGAAGTGTGATAAGCGAGCGGAGCTGCGGTGTAATCTCCTTAAACTGCGCCACGTTTAAATATAAACGCAAGAAATAATATTACAGTAACTAGAAATAGTGCACTGGTAGCTGCTTAAGTCAGCTTCTGTCCACCGGATGAGTACCACGGCTTCCGCTTGGGCATCGATTAGTGGTGAACGGATCTGAGGAGTGTCCGTGCCTCAGTTCTGTATACGGACTACCTTGGCTTTCAGCCCGTGTACCGGCGGCCTGCTAAGGGAATCATAATAGGTGCAATACGCTCGTAGAAAGTTGCATGAATAGGCTTTCGGACAGGGGTTCAATTCCCCTCGCCTCCACCAGAAGCAAGGCTCGCAAACGGCTTAGAACAGCCATTTGGCGAGCTCGTTCTTTTTTAAAAGTGCTCGCAACCACTTATTGACCACTTATTTTTTTATTTAACAATATCAGGTACTCCGCAGAGCTTTCGCTCTGCGGAGATTTTTTATGCCATTGTCAGCTCCTGACTTTCCTCTTCCTGCTCGTCCTCGTCTTCGTCAATGTCGGGTTCCTCCTCCTTTGCTGACTTAGATTTAGTGCTATTCCCCTCTCGGGTAAACCTCAGTGCATTGGTTATGGCATCACAGTTTCTCGCTCTCGCCTCCTGGAACATATGGGAGTACAGGTTCAAGGTAGTTCCTACGATGCTGTGTCCCATATCGGCTGACACAGCTACTACGTCTATTCCCTCGTAGATGAGAAGCGATGCATGAAGGTGCCGCAGTGAATGTATGCCGCGGAAGGGTATGTCAATCTTCTCGCAGTAGCTTTTCAGATACTTGTACGGCATTTCCGGATACATCGGTGTGCCGTTCCATTTGGTGAACAGTCGGTCGTGATCCTCCCACTTTGTTCCCTGCCGACGGGCTTCTTTTCTCTGCTCCTTGCGGTATTTCTTCAGCATATCCATAACATCATCAGGAAACTTTGCCACTCGCTGAGACTTCTTCGTTTTCGTAGTATCAGTGTAGATACCCTTTGCAGGTGTGTAATGTGAAGTTCTGCGGACTCTTATGGTGTTGTAGTCGAAGTCGATGTCCTTCCACTCCAGTCCCAGCATTTCGCTCCTTCGGAATCCGCTGTATATCGCCAGCGTTATGTAGACCTGAAACCACATTGGCTCATAGCCCAGATCTTCAAACAGCTTCTTCACTTCATCAAGGGTGTATATCTCCTTTTCCTTCTGCTCCAGTTTGGGTATCACAACTCGGCTGCACGGATTGTCCGTCAGCATTCCCATGCGGATAGCGTAGCTGAATATGTCGCTGATAAAACTCAGGTGATGTATAGCCGTCTTTCGTGACAGTGGCTTACCTGTGACCATGTGCCTGCCGTTCACGATAAGGTCGGTGATGAATCTTTGAATATCTCTGGCCGTTATCTTGTCCATTCGTTTGTGTCCTATTGCAGCATAGATACGCTTGGTGACCTGCTTCATTTTTGAAAACGTTGTCGGTCTCAGATTGACTTTTGCATATTCGTCAAACCACTGCTCGGCAAATGCCTCAAACTTGATAGCCGATGTTATCTGACCTTTTTTACATTCCTCCTCGAACAGTACCGCCTGTTTGTTGACCTCTTTCTCTATCTGACGAGGTGTCATGCCGGCTTCCGGATAATAGCTTTTGTACTGATTGTGCTGTATTCCATGAATATCGTATCCGCAGGATACTTTTATCTCAAATGAACCATTTGGTCTTTTTCTGATAGTCGCCATAATTTATACCTCCATTCATAAATACGGCGCGTTTTTGCCAACGACATCATACCACAACTCGGTGCGGAAGTCCAGAAAAAACGCGCTTTTATTTCTATACTTATGCTGTTTCTCCACGGAGGTATTTCAGAAAAAGTTCCTTGTTGATGAGATACTTTTTCCCTGCCATGATGTGTGGTATCTGATCGCTTAAACACATCTGACGGACTCTGTATTCGGTCAGCCCCTCCACAAGAGCTGCCGCCTCCTTTATGGTCAGCATTACGATTTTAGCTTCTGTTTTGTCTTTAGCCATTCAATCATACTCCTTCTCATTGTCTTTATCTCGTTTCCTATGTGAATTGAATTGTTCATTTTAATCTTTCCTTTACTTAGAATTAAAGGGTACGGTGAATTACCGTACCCTTGATGAGTGTTAAAGGTATAGTTTTTTACGATACCCTTATTGCAAGGATGTCACGTTTCGTGACACCCCTTTGTTCATAGAGACGCCGTCACGTTTCGTTACTCCAGCTCCTGACCGAACAAATCGTTCTGTCAGCTCATACCTTCCGATATGGATGATTTGAAGGTGCTACCGTTTTGGCAACGCCTGTCGGTACTGAACAATCTGTTCGGTACCAGCAAAGGGATGAACGGTTCGTTCACACCCGCCTTGAATCAGGTCGAGTGCAGTACGATGAACGCTGCGTTCACCTTGAGCTGCTGTCGTGTTTCCATACATCAGCTCAGTCCGTTTTGGACACCCCTTTGCTGAGTCTGCGATTTGCCAACTCAGGTTTATGAGGTGGCGGTTCACCACCTCATAATCGTGACGGGATATTTCATCCCGCCATAACGAATGTCCATTATGGGAACTCTATCCTGAGCTGGGAATGAGTGCAGTCCTGTTTCGGGACTTCAAGTACCGTCACGGTAGTCGAGTCCCTGTATCGGGGAGTCATCATTGTCGACTATCCCCTCACGCTCACAGCGCATGATAAGGTCATCGAGGTTGATCTTTCCTCTCGTTCTGCGGACGTTGTTGACAGCCTCGCGGCGGACATCTTTGAGATGATTTTTGCTGACCTCGAAGGTCTCCGCCAGCAGTGCGATGAGCATTTCAACCTCTACTGCATATCGGAAAAGCCCTTTGGATATTTTAGTTATTCCCTTGTCACTGGCAGCGGAGATGCACTCCGCAAGCTCAGGCACAAGCACTTCCGACTTGTCTTTTATATTTCTCGTTGCGAGATATAATCTCAGTGCGGACTCGATAAGCTCCGAGCGGCTGCCACCGTTCTTTGAAAGATACTCGTCGCACTCCCTGAGCAAGTCCTCGGAAATATAAATGCCAGTCCTCACTTTTTCACTTATCGTCATCATCCCCTTTCTGATAATCGTATGCTCTCTCGAAGTTTATCACACCATTGATGTGAGCGACTTCATCAACGCACATGCCTCTGAGGTCGTCGATCGTTTCGTCGTCAACATCATTTAACGCCGCGATGATGTGAGACTGCATTGCCGACTCAACCGCCAGCTTGAAGAGTCCGCGGTTGATACGGTACTCCGAGCCTTTGACTATTCCATCGATAATTGAAGTCAGAACGTGCGCAAGATATTCCGTTGCGGTACCTGAATTGCAGTCGAGGTAGCCGGAGTAAAACTTGATAGCCTCCTCGATGAATTCACTCTGGGATCTCGCATTTGCCTCGTCCATATGCTTTATCATCAGCTCTTTTGTTTTGGGGTAGAGCCAAACCGCCTGTTTTTCCTTCTTCTCCATATTATCCTCCATTATTACTCTGCGACACCGTATATTTTCCTATGTTTCGCTGAATCTTTCATTTTCGACTCCTGAACCGTAACACACTGCGATGTTACGACTCCTTTTGGCGGAGCCCTCTTTTTCTGCTATTTTGCGGTCGGCTTTGCCGTTCCGCTGTGACCATTTCGGGGGGGCTGCGACCCCGAAATTTTAACCTGCAACAGACAGTCACTGCCCGATTTTCAGATATTTTTCCACTCCGACCACTCCTTTCACTGTGTTGATATCACCTTCACTTTTTTCTCAGCCGATAGTATCTGTTCGTTATCGCCACACTCGCTCCACGTTGCGCGACAATCGCTTTCACCGCCATAGGTGGGATAACTACCCGCTTCCGGTGTCGGCGGCAAATTTGAGCGTTTTTGTGCGTGATTTTACTGTCACCCGAGAACGTTATACCGTCACCCTGAATCACAAATACCGTCACCCTCAGTTTTACCGTCACCCGCCTCAAACAAAGGTAAATAGACGTTTTCTGAAACTTGGGTGCCAGTATGGTCAGTAATTTCTACCCACAGCAGACTTCCGTTTTTACTGTCACCCGACTGATTATAAACGAGTTCCAGTATTCGTGAGCCGTGACTTCTGCGCATACTGAATTTAACTCCGTACACTTTTAATTCTTCGGTATGCTGAACAAGATTTCGAGTCATCCAGTTGGGAGCATACTCACGACCGAAGTGTTTGTACATCATCTTGCAGAGTTCAGTTGCAGAACCTGTGAAGCGTTTCTCATCGACCATGAGATCATGAATTGCGAAAGAGAAAAGGTCGGGCTTGTGCTCTGGCACAACATCAATTACATTCCACCTGTGATTTGCAAACTCCAAATTCAATTCAAGGTGTTCAATGTCACGACCTGCACAGTGCAGTTTTGCTTTACCGCTGCCTCTTCTTTCTTCTATCATCACCATGATTCCGTCAACGCTGCCGATGATTCCTGTTGAGCCTGAGACCATATTGAACGGATCGCTGTCATAACACTTGCGTGTGTGATGCACAACAAGTATTGCAACTTTCAACTTGTCCGCAAGCGCTTTCAGAACAGAGAGTTCCTTGTAGTCAGAACCATAGTTGACATCAGTGTTGCTCCTGACTTTCTGAAGTGTATCGATAACAATCACTTTCAGATTCGGAAGCTCCTGTTTACTCCTTTCAAGTTCTTCCTCAAGACCATGGCCTATGGATTGTGCTTCTATTGCGAAGTTGAGATTCTCACAGGGTTCATCTGTGAGTTCGTATATCCTGTTCTGTAAGCGCAGGAGGTTGTCTTCAAGACTAAGATACAATACCTGACCTGTATTCGTATCGTGCTTGAGAAACTGTTCTCCGTTTCCGACCGATATACACAAGTCCAGTGCTAACCATGACTTGCCTATCTTCGGTGCGCCTGCAAGGATATACAGTCCGGGATACATCATTTTGTAGATGATGTACTCCTGTTTTTCCAGCGGAGTTGTCATTATGTACTCGCTGTTGTAGATTTTTAATTCGTTGCCTATAAGCGTCATCTCCCTTTTCATTTATAATTCTTCGTGTGAACACTTTGTGCTGACTGTATCAGACATTTTTATCACCTCCATGCATAATTGCAGCAGCAATTAATATTTGAACTTGCATAAAAAACGCCCTGCCGAATGTCTCAGCAGAGCGTTAATGAAAAAGTGCCTCCATATATATACCGATGGGAAACAGAAAAAACGAAGATTTCAATGAATGGGAAGTAAATCTTTGTATAGCTGCACAAACAGCGAAATATAAAACATATATTCGATTAGTAATATTTGCCAACAAAGAAAAATCCCCACAGCAATACTGTGGGGAGATGTTTACGCCGCTGGATCGTTATTGGAATTAGTTGGTTGAATGGAAGATGCGTCAGGCGATTCTTTTTGCATAAAGATGATCTTACACTGTTCAAACAATGACAGTATCCGTTTATAGTTGTAGCTGACTAATCCCGGATAACCGAAAGCTTTAGCTTCTTCAAACAATGAGATATACTCATCACGAAGCTTGTCCAAAGCTCGCCGGCGAAGATCCTGCACTGCCCGGACAGTTGTACCCATTCTTTCTGCAATTTCATATGTATCAAGATCACTCTTGAAGGAGCAGTAAAGAGCACTGTACTGCTTCTCTGTCAGAACTTCCATCGCTTCCCTGAGAACCGGATCATCAAACAGATCATCAAATCCGTTTGTGACTTTCTTTTCAGCGTTGCGAACAACAGCAGGAACATCCTGAAAGCGTTGTTTTCTTGCTTCCGAGTTTTCCCACTCATTGTATTCTTCAAGACTGCAAGCCTTTCTGTTCTCATAGTAACGTCTGTCCGAATTCAGTTGGTCACTCTCGACCTTCTTCCATTCCTCAGACTCATAGAACGATGTCGCCTGTTCGTATGCTTCCTGACCAATTTCCTCCTTATAGCTCTGGAGCGGCGTTGCCAATTCAAGAACGCTCATATCGTCATGCTTGTGATATTTGTTCACTCTCATAACATTTTCCTTTCGGCAGAAGGTTTAAGTGTATGTATAGAATGAACGTTCTTGTTCGGTTAATGTTATTTTAACATACTTTTTGTCGTATGTCAATAGAAAATCGAATTTTTGTTCTAAGTAATCTGAAATGATGCTATAATTGCTTTTTCAACAATATCAAAGTCTAAAAGCAAGTAGTTCTATTACAGATCAATACTTGGGCTGGATAAATAGTGCTTTTTTGGGTGGCACAATATAGAGATATGGATCCACATAATTTGGATAAGGGTTATTACGAGGATTATCAGTGCTGATATAGAAAGAAAAAAAGAACCCGGAAGCTTTGCCTAAAATGTCATTTTGTTTAACATTATCTCCTTCTTTAACTCTAATACGATCTTTATCTAATGGTCCATATTTAGAATAGATATCTAATTTCCTATGATATATCGTTACATAGTTAGTTTCTTTATTAACATTGACTACTTCACCATCAAATGTAGCTACTGCATTCAAATCGTAAACAGATTCATTCTGACAAATTCTGTTATTTGATATTTCAAGATATTTATGATTATATTTGTTATATTTTTCAATTTTATATAATGAGCTATTATTTTCACTGCCTGGAAGCGGCCACATACAGGGGCGGCTTTGCCAAAGGAGCTTGCCATTGTATCTGTCAATTAAATACAGATCTCCGTCATCTGTAATAAAAAGACTTGCACCATTTTGAGCCTTCGTTTCGGTATTCCAAAGAACGCCATCCGTAGCCTCTGGTGAATAAATTACAAGATTTCCATCGTGCTGCAATACACATTTTGCATCCTTTGCTCTCGGGCCTGAGCTCCAGACAGGCTCACGGCCATTTTTTGTATCGTGATAAACAACAAGATTTCCTTCACTTTTGCTAAATACTACGAAATACTCTTTATTTGGACTTCTGTACCATTTGTTTGGAGTAATTGTTTCATTAGAACGCGAAGTTGAATACTCAACAATTTCACCTCCAACCCATCCAATAGCACTGGCATTTTTCTGATTAAAAAGTTTTTCATTCTTGTTCACGTTTGGTACAGCTAAAACAGTAACGCAGATAAGAAGAGTAATTACAGATGCAATTATACGTCTGCATAGATAAAAATGTGGGTTGATTCGTTTTTCTTTCATAAAAAAACTCCTTTTATAATTCTTTCGACCTTAAAACTAATGAAGGTTTTCAGACCGTAAAAATAATTATATCACAGGCACATTGTTTTGTAAAGCTTTTTAATCGCACTTTTCCTTTATTTTGCGTTATGTACTACGAGCAACTATATTGCTGATTCTATTCCTGCATTTGAATCGCAATTAATGACCTTCACATATGCTCATGCATATGTTTTAGACTGAAAAATATTGATCTCGCTTTGCGATTTCTGATTTTGTTAGCATATTAAAGCCTGCTTGTTAAATTTGAACAACAAATCCAGTTTTGAAGTCACACGGCTATGGGAATGTATAAATCTTGCCTAAAAATTAATTGCTAAAAAGAATTTATGATTTACATTTTGTAATTAAC
>ERZ795051.5881-NODE-5881-length-10532-cov-3.818173_pt1 | contig 10532 bp, 10 predicted proteins | sample MGYA00375135_ERZ795051 | MGnify/ENA primary metagenome ERZ795051 (study PRJEB30180, sample SAMN05720222) | activated sludge metagenome | isolation source: Anaerobic digester | place: Japan | collected 2015-05-26 ... | reverse complement strand
CCTTGACCTCCTGGAGACGGGGAGGAAGGAGGCAGTCGGTCTCCTCCTTAATGCCGGCGTCGATGAGAAGACGATAGTCGAGGCGCACCCTAGGGGCGCCCATCCCGGGGGGACGTGCAGCGCATTCGTGAGGTCTCCCGTCAAGACCTTCACGGACATCCGGTCGCTCAGCATCGCGGACGCGAGCGTCATACCGGGGCCATTCGGAATCCCGCCGATGCTCACGGTAGTTGCCATCGCAAAGCGGCTGTGCTCACTTCTTCTTGGACGTGCGTAGAAGGTACTTCGCGATCAGCTCGGGGATCTCGCACTTCGGCGGTGCGTAGGGAACCGGCTCCCACGCTGGCGCCTTCCTTATGAACTCCTCCAGCTCGTCGAGCTCCATGCATAGCAGTATGTGCCCGTCCCTGCTCAGCTTCAGCACGATGTCTATGTTGTCAACCTGCACCGTCCCCGGGTTCGGGACGGCGATGGCCTTCTTCCCCAGCGCAAGCAGCTCGAAGAGCGTCCCGGCGCCGTTGTGGGTAACCACCAGGTCCGCCTCCCTGTAGCGCTCGCCGAGGCCCTTCTCGAAGCGGAACCACTCCGTGTTCTTCGGGATGTACTTTCCGTCGCCTATCTGGCAGACAACATCAGATATCGCGCCTCTGCCTGCCAGCCCGTCCATCCTCTCTATCAGGGCGTCGAAGGGGGCCACGGAGCCGACGGTGACGAATATCATCATGAGAGCCTCCCTGCATAGACTGCCCTGGAGTAGATCTTCTTCATCTCGGGCCACTGGACGAACGTCACGTTGGCGAAGCGGTAGAGGATCCTGCCGGTGCCGGACTTGCTGTAGACCCTGGACCAGTCCTCGATGTAGATGACCTTCTTGCCCATGAGCCTCGCGAGTATCGAGACCGGGACCGCTGTGCCTGGGCCGGCGCTCACCACTGCATCGGGCCCCAGCTTGAGCAGCAGCCTGAAGGATTCGAAGAAGAGGCGGATTACCTTGACAGCTGACATGAAGAAGCCATCTTCATGCCGCCTCGCCCGGTGGACCTTGTGGATCTCTCCCCGCTTCGTTATCTTGTTCTCGGAGAGCGCATCGTCCATGCCTATCATGTAGATATACTCGAATCCCTGGGGTAACATCTCGACCAGACGGATCATCTGGGCCGTGTGACCGCCGCTTCCAAGGACTACGAGGAGCCTCAATCATTCACATCCGGAGTTCCTGTTCCTAGGTATACCTCAATGCAGGCATGGTATTTAGAGATGCCCCTTCCCGAGTGGCCCGCCCATAAAGCCTTAAATAACATTAACCATCAACGGTTTCTTGTGGTTCTTGATGAACCCCCTGCTTCCGGTATCCATCTGTGTCGCATTCGTCGTGACGTTTTACATGACGATGAAGTGGATACCAATGGCGAAGAGGAACGGCTTGGTGGGCAAGGACATCAACAAGCCCAGCCACCCCGAGGTCGCAAACATGGGCGGTCTAGCAGTCATGGCGGGGATCATAGCGGGGCTCCTCTTCTATGTTGGGATCAATACCTGCGTCTTCAGCCAATCCCTCTTCCTCCCTGCAACCTTCGCCATGATGTGCACGATCCTGATCATAGCATTCGTCGGCATAATCGACGACATCCTCGGGTGGAAGGTAGGGCTCTCGCAGCTCCAGAAGCCCCTGCTCACGATACCAGCCGCGCTGCCGATGATGGTGATCAACGCAGGCGTGTCGTCAGTCTCGCTCCCGCTGATAGGCGACGTGAACCTGGGGATCCTGTACCCGCTGCTGCTGGTGCCCGTCGGCATCGTGGGCGCCTCGAATGGATTCAACATGCTCGCAGGCTACAACGGGCTTGAGGCGGGGATGGGTGTCATAATCCTGACTGCAATGGGCTTGGTGGCATACTACACCGGAAGCACCCATGTTGCCCTCATGGCGATGATAGCAGTCGCGGCGCTGCTGGCCTTCTTGATCTTCAACTGGTGCCCGGCAAAGGTCTTCCCGGGGAACGGCTTCACCTACATGGTGGGCGCCATCATTGCCTGCATGGCAGTGCTTGCGAACATGGAGAAGCTTGCCTTGGTGGCGTTTGTACCATACTATATTGACTTCCTTCTCAAGGCAAGGAGCAGGATGAAGGCTGAGGAGTTCGGCAAGGTGCAGCCGGACGGGTCCCTGAGGAAGCCATACGAGAGGTACTACGGGCTCACGCACATGCTCATCGATGCCATCTCGAAGCTGAAGGGGAAGGCGTTCGAGCGGGACATTGTCGTATCCTGCTATGCGATCGAGGCGGTCTGCGTAGCCCTCGGCACGCTCCTCTATCTCTGAGCCAGCACAATCGAGCACCTTTTCTATAGGATGCAGTCAATACTCTTCAAGGTGGTTACAACGCCCGGCGAGCAGCGCATTGTCATGGTGGCATGGAGGCGCCTCTCGCGCCGCTCGCAGCTGCTGTCTGAGGCGCTCGGGGCCGACCTCCTCTTCTTTCCAGATAGGCTACCGTACCTCCGGGCGGCATACAAGACTATGCGGGCAATATCAAACACCAAGCCAGATGTGCTCATCATTCAGCTACCGCAGGGTCCACTCCTTCTTGTGGCTCTTGTCCTTAGGCTATTCCGCTGCTTCAAGCTGGTTGCAGACGTCCACACAGGATTCCTTATGCGCTGGGAATGGAAGAGCCTCCTGCTCAACATGCCCTTCAAGCGGCTACTTGACCGGTGCGACATAGTTGTCATACACAACGAGAAGATGGGCGAGTTGCTCTCAGAAAGCGCAAAGGAGAAAGCCTTGGTTGTCTATGACCCTTGGTTCATAATCAAACCCGTTGATAAGCAGCCTCTGTTCGATAACTACATCGTTTTTCCCGCCTCCTACCACCCTGACGAGCCACTAGATGAGGTCCTCGAGGTTGCCCGTGAACTGTGCCCTGAGGTTAAGATCAGGATTACTGGCAACTGGAGGAGACGCCCTGAGGTTAAGCGGCATGAGTCAGAACGAATTACCTTCACTGGATACCTTACAAGTGAAGAATACGAGCGACTAATTGCCAACGCTTCCGGGATCATCTCAGGAACCCGGGAGGAATATACTGCACTCATGTCCGCATGGGAAGCCATCGCATACTCGAAGCCCCTCGCCATAACTGACTCCCAAGCACTGCGTGAGAGCTATGGCGATTATCCCATTTACTATAGCTGGAAGGACAAAGGCAGCATCGCCAATGCCATTGGCCGGTTGTTCGAATCGCCTCCAGACGAAATTGCTAGAGCGCGCCTCAAAGATAGGGCTGCTGCCAGACTCGCGGCTCTTGCATCCGCGATGGCGCGGCGCCATGCCTGATCGGGATCTATCCACCTCTGGAGGCATTTCTCCTCAGCCTGCCCCATTTGAATACACCCTCAGCAATGCCGTAGGCATAGAATGCCTCCCCGAGGGTCGTCTTGAATAGCAGATAGGCGATCCTGCTAACGTTCATAAAACGCGCTTTCGAGGCTATCCTGAACAGGAGTATGAAGTACAGGGCAAGGAAGGCGAGCGCAACATATCCATTGAACATCAGGAACAACGCCGCAAGCACCAGTGAAGCCAGCTCCTTGACCGGTCTGATTACTAGGTCGTAAAGGTCAGACGCCGAACGGTACTTTATAATGTATTTCCATGACGATCTGCCGTACCACCTGCGCTGGACCCCGAATTCTTTGATCGTATGAGGGTAGTGTCGCGCGCAGTAAGTGTCGATTATCTTGACCGGAACGCCGAGCCCCTCAAAGAAGCACTTGTCCTCATATATGCCCAAATTAACCTCGTATCTCTTCCCTAGCGTGATTTCCCTCGTCATCGCAAAATAGATGTGGTTAGAAATTCCCGCCTCATCTAATGAATTATCGAGCATTATCTGTCTCTCTAGCCACGTGTCAGGCGTTATCTTGACCTTGACGCCGATCCATGGGTGACTATTCAATGCCTCGTCCGTCTTTGACAACAAATCATCTGAGATAAGATAAAAATCGGCATCCAAAAAGCAGATGTGTTCGCCTTGTGCATTCTCAAGCCCAATCCTTCTCGCGTTTGGAACAGAGCGCGTTTCGCCAAAATCATTCTCGAAGAGTAACCTGACCTTCAGTTGTGGGTCGTTATTCTTCTTGATGAATTCTTGGATGGTACTAATCGAGGTGTCGGTTGACCCTCCATCAACAAGGATTAGTTCAATGGGTCGGAACGTCTGCCTGACTACTGTATCCAATAGCTCCTTAACCCCTCTTTCTTCATTCAAAAAGGGTACAACTATCGATATCATGCCTTTGTAGCTCCATCTTTAGCATCATCTTAACCGCTCTTGATTCAGTGCAATAATGCGTTCTACTGTTAATTATTTCTTTCAACTCTGTAGATGCACCAATCCTGCTTGGGAATAGTTGGTGATCATGTGCCCAGCCGAATCGAACTTAACCGAGGACTTTTTTCATCTCTTGCTCCGCCCTGCTTACGAAGTTCGCATAAGAGAATTCTGATGCCTTTCGCATCATCGTTGTGCTTATCTCATCCTCCCTTCCTGCAATAGATGATATTATTGATGGAACCTCTTTAATCTCGCTAAATGTCAACGTATCATCTCCAACTATCTCCTTAGGGCCGCCGGATCTATGCACCACAGGTATGCACCCGCACGACATCGCCTCGACTATTGCGATTCCAAAGTCCTCATTGCGCATCGCATGGAGGAAGAACCTTGACTTAGCAAGCAGAATTTCGAGATCGGCGTCAGGAACGTCTGGCATCAACAAGATGTTCTCTCTACCCACCGCCTGCGCTGCAATCTTCTCGTAGTATGCCCTGTCATAAAGCGCCCCGCATATTATGAACTTCATTGCTGGCATAGTTTTCGCCAGCTGAACGACCTCCTCATATCTCTTCTCAAAGCTGAACCTTCCGACGCTCACAACCTGCCTCACTTTGTCTCCGGGTGTCTTCAATTCGACCGGAGGGTAAAGAACCGACGCGTCTCGCCCCCATTCCTCCTTGATCCTGCTTGAAGTGAAATTCGAATTTGCTAGTAGAATACAATTTTCCGGGATTCTGCGGGAAATGATCTCATATGGACGCCTATAAGCACTCCAGAACGCTCCCTTCCTCTCAACCTCCCTCAGTCTGTGCATGATGGGGTTGTGGACATATCTTATCATCCTTCTCGGTTTAATGATCGGAGCGATGTTCAAGCCGGAGGTATCGACTACTAGGTCGAATCCGGACATCTTGGTCGTAAACAGCCTAGGTAACGTGTTCCTATAAAGCCCCATGAAACTTCTCAATCGGACTGTGCCAACCTTCACGTGTTCAAAGTCAACATGCTTTCCAAAGACCTTCTTTATTATGCCCCCGTCGAGATCTTCGTCGCCGGAAAATAATTTGGGCACGAGTCCCATGTTGTTCATGGCTTCGAGAAAGCCTATAGCTACCTTCTCGCCGCCCCCTATCCTTGCAAGCGAGCCATGAACCAACCCCACTTTCATGGATAAACCTGTCGAGTTGGTTGCTTTAAATCTGTTGCATTGCCGGCGATCAATTGGTCGCCCTCTTAAGAAAGAAGGACATAGCCGCTAACGTCAATTAAAACCCCAATGCATAAAATAAGGGCGCAGCAGTGAATATTTATGGACATTATTGTCAATTCCCTTCCATTAAGGGAAGGCTATGGCGGTGGAGCAAAGAGGAGCTATAACGTCCTTAAGTATTACGCCGATTACGGAATAACCCCGTATCTTTACATTCCCGTAAACACCTTGGCATACCTCAAATCTCAAGACCGGAACGACAATCTGATAGGCGAATTAAAGAGGACGCTTGAGTCCCTGTCGAACAAAGGCGTGCGCATACCTGAATACATCTTTGCCCTCATTGAGAATGGGTCTTTATCTGCCATCTTCGGGCGAGGTCCCTTGAGGGCATTCTCCATGCTGAGCACGCTACCGCTATTCAACAAAAAATACGCGAAATATGAGGCTGAGGCGATGCAGACGCTCGCTCTTCAGGCGAGAAACGCAAGAGCGATCTACTGTATGCATGAGACATATGACCACTGTGCGACAAGCCTGCGCCTAGCCGCCCTGATGCGTCTGCCTCTTGTTGTAACCCTTCAGGCCGATCCGTTTGAGAAGAGGTTGAACACCTTTCGGTTTCTACCAAAGAACCAATCCGCAAAGCTGATCCCCTCTTACTCCTACACACATCTAATCAACCATTTCAATCAGCGAAGCAATCGCGCCCTGTTCTTGCAGATGCTGCGTTCTGGAAATCTTAAGGCGATGTTTGCCCCTTCCATTGCGCCTTTCGTCAATTCAGGTCTAGATGAGTTAGCCCGTGCATATCACATTCCGACAAAGATACTCCGCCCGGCCAACGCTCACGACGCACCACAAAATGTAAAGAGGGTCGTGAAGACATTGCAAGGAATCTTCTTTGCTAGGATCGTACCAGAAAAGGGCATCTTTGAGATCCCTTACATCTGGCGTCTCATAAACGACGAACTTCCAAACGCACATCTCGACATCTGTGGGCACTTCCCTTCAAGAATCAACAGAGCTACGTTCTTCAGAATCGTCGCCAAATTGGGCCTCTCGTCAACGATAACATACAATGGTCTCATCGATACAAGCAAATTATACGACCTGATTAGATCATCGAAGCTGTTTCTATATCCTTCACACTTTGACAGCTTCTCTCTGGGCATTCTTGAGGCACTCGCCAATCAAACAACTGTTGTGGCTTACAATATTCCTGCTGTGAGCAGTTCTTATCAGGGCGTAGAGTGCGTCCACCCTGTGCCTGAATGGGATATCGCACGAATGGCCAGAGAGGCCATTAAGATACTCAGAATGAGCGATGATGATTACTGCCGGGAACACACAAATCCGCGCACTATGGATTACGTGCGTCTTCATTCTTCGTGGTCCCTAGTTGCCTCTTCCGAGATCGAACTCATTAAAAAGACTCTTGCTCTGAGTTGATTTTTAATAATCCTTGGCATACGTTTATTACAAGAAAGACTCCCCTTGGAATGATTCTGATTTGAGCCAGTCTCTATCATGCGCTATCCAAAATGGCGAAAGGATAGGTACAAAGGTAAGGCTCAGGTACGCCTCGATAATACTATTCGGACTTAACATTGCCGGGGCGATATTCAGCTTCTTCTTCATCGCCCTTATTACAAACAAACTTACGATAGAGGAATACGGCACTTGGGTAATGCTGCTGAAATACGTCCAATACATGATGCTACCGTCGATAATCTACACTCTCTGGCTACCTCGTGATCTCTGCCGGGGGCAGAACTCTGCACGTACAGGCCTCTATACATCTCTCATCTTTGGGGCAGCATCGGTCCCTTTGTATCTGGTTTTGATGTTGGTCATCTCATTGAATTTCAACCAGCCCCTGGTGCCATTGTTACTGTCTTGTCTCGTGCTCTTCTTCGAATATATTTTCACCTCATTAAGCTCGATCTCATCATCATATGCACCGGAGCAAAACGGATACTCGTCAGTGGGGATGAAGGCCGTTCAGGCGATCTTCGGCTTCGTATTAGTCGGGGCAATGTCCGCCGGGCTGACCGGCGCCGTAATTGCAGCCATCGCCGGCAGAGTGATCATGAATGTTATCTCGCTTTATTATAACCGAACACTCATTGCCGCCTCCTCCTTCAACATGAGGACACTCAAGGGCTGGCTGAGCAAATTTTGGTTGCCCCTTTTTGGAAGCCTGATAGGTTTGCTCCTAACGCTGGATGTCATTGTCGTGCGGATCTTCTATGGCAACGAAATACCGATTGCATACTATGGCGTATGCATAAATATCCTGACGATCGCGCTACTAGCCAACGCTGTAGCCACCTCCCTCTACCCAAAAATAGTCAGCAAGAAAAACTTGAGTGATATGCCAGAAGCAATATGGCTCCTCCTGCTGTTCTCTGTACCTGTCGTGTTCGCCATATTCATATATGCCGAGCCTCTGATTGCCATCTTTGGGATGAAATACGTGGGCGTAGCATGGGCGCTACGCGCCTTCACCATCGCCTTCTTCGTCCAACTCGTTGCAACTTTACCTGGCGCCGCATACCAAGCGCTCGAATCGTCAGACGAAAATGGATCTGCAACCACCCGGTCGCTGCTAAGATCCGCTTGGTTCAAGAACTCGCTAGTTACTTTGATTGCCAACTCTTTCTATCTGAGCATGCTTATGGTGTCTGCTAGTTTTGGCTATCCCTCTCTGAACTTCGTTAGCATCTGGGGGGCGATCACCATCTTTTCGAATGGGATTTACTTCGTGCTTATCTTGTTCTTACTGAAGCGCGACTTCAACCAAGCCTTCCCCTTAAGATTGCTCGTCAAAAATCTGGCAATCCTCAGCGCCCCCGTTCCGCTCATACTGATCCCCTTCTGCTTGGTTCAAATCTCGCTGTCTGAGAACGTCTTTATCATGATACAGAACTTGGTTCTGCCTGGCGCATCATCTTTCTTATTATACTTCCTAGGCCTATTCTGCATAGATAAGCGGTTCCGGAAGACCGTTCATGATGCATATGTGAAGGGGATCTCCATTCTCAGTCCGCCGAGGAATTAGAACCGGTCTATCTCCCATTGCGATGAACCGGCAACTTTTTGGCTGCCGATGAAATCCCCTATAAGGTAGAATGGTTGCTAAATTATACTGGCGATATATGCTGCCTATTAATGATCTGTCTGACCCAAAGGTCACTCTGATTTGGCTGAATTACAACAGTATGCATTTCATTGAGCTAGCCAAATCCTCCATCAAATCAATTATGGAGCTTGACTATCCAAACTACGAGACTATAATCGTCGATAATGGATCGACCGATGGTAGCTTTGAATCAATAACTGAATACCTCGACCATTCCATCCATCCAAGGCACATTTGCAAAATTATCCGAAACGACCGGAATCTGGGTTTCACAGCCGGCATAAATTCAGGATATGAAAAAAAGGATAAATCGAGTAGATACGTCCTTCCGATAAACAACGATGCGATAATGTTGCCAGAATCCTTGCGGCAACTCATTCGGGTAATGGAGATCAACAATGACATCGGCGCGGCGCAGGGCATTGTCTTAAGACTCGCCTCCGATGAAATCGACTGCACAGGTGGTATTATCGACGAACTCTTTTTACTACACCTCCCTGATCTTAATGCACTCAAATACCAAGACGAAATTGCCGTAACCTATCCCGAGGGGGGTCTGCCCGATCTACCGGATCGGTGTAATCGACTCCTTCAATGATCGCCTATTCATCACTGAGGGCGTGATGTACTACTTGGAAGATGTTTTCAACGGTATTATGATTTGGAATTTAGGGTATCGGTGTGTTCTTCTGCCTTTTGTGGTGGCGCATCATAGCCGGGCAGCCGTCACTTCGAGATACATTGTATCCGTCAAGCCATCCTACTACTTCCACCGGAATCGCATCGCCATCCTATATCTCAGCAACAGCAAATACAAGTGGATAACGGAACTGTTCTTCGAATTCCGGCTGATCCTTAGAAGCTTAAGCGCCGCAAAGGGGATGCTACATGCAGTTGTTGACGGATTCGCTCTCGGGATGTATCTGAGGAATAAGTATGGATACGTGCTGGACATATACCGCGCCCCCCTCCATAAGACGTCCCCACTTGCATTCATATTTCCAGAGAAGCTTCATAATAAGCGCAATAGCTAATGCATCCTGCAAAATACATAGTGGGCCCGGAGGGACTCGAACCCTCGACCAACAGATTATGAGTCTGCCGCTATGGCCGGACTAAGCTACGGGCCCATTGCAAAAGCAAATTGACTTGCGCCAAATTTATTCCTTTTGGGTCGCCTTTGGGATGAGGAATTCCACGAAAGTGACCAACTCCTCTAGCCCCCCCTCCCTGAGGGCATCTGCCACATCCTTCAGCAACTGGGCCGCCCCGTTGAATTCGGAGAGCGCCCTAGCCACCTCCGACATGCATCCGTTGGCGTCGCCGGCAGCGAGCCTCTTTTGCCCTTCTTGATATCGCGCCTCAAGCCTGGATGCCCACGCCCTGACCTCCTCCGCCTTCGCGGCCACGTCTTCAGGCATCCCCCTCGCCAGTATTGAGAGCGATGACGACAGGGCAGCGATGCCCTTGAGGAGCTGCTCCGCCATCAGCAGCTCCCTCGTCGAGCCCAATGCCCTGAGCGCAGCATAGGACTCCTGATAAGCTGAGATCCTTCCGGCCCTAGCCCCCATCTCTATGATGTCTCCGACGGCATATCCTGATGTTTCAGCAATATTGAGCAGCGACGCTATGCGCGCCCCCTCCCTGCTGACCTTTATCAGCCGCCTCTTGGGGAAGCCGCCCTCCCTCTCCTCCTCCAGTATCCCTGCCTTTATCAGGCCGTTCACATGGTTCAGGATCGTGATGGTGCTGAATCTGGTCCTCTGGAACAATTCCGACATCGTCAGCTTCCTTCCGCGATATACTGCCATGAGTATCGTCGTAGGAACCTCTTTTG
>ERZ795051.5879-NODE-5879-length-10538-cov-4.888963_pt1 | contig 10538 bp, 11 predicted proteins | sample MGYA00375135_ERZ795051 | MGnify/ENA primary metagenome ERZ795051 (study PRJEB30180, sample SAMN05720222) | activated sludge metagenome | isolation source: Anaerobic digester | place: Japan | collected 2015-05-26 ... | reverse complement strand
GGTCCTGACGCCGCAGTACGTGTTCTACTATGGGATCGCGGAGTTCGACCCGCGGACGGACTCGGCCCGGTTGCAGCTGGCCAACCAGAAGCGCGGCGCGGGGAAGGCGCTGCCGCTGTTGCCCGACACGTGCCACTACCAGAAGCTCTATTACCGCTCCGCGGCACTGGCGGACGACTGGCTGTATCACTTCGGGGTTGCGTCAAAGGACGGGGCGGACGTGGTGGAACTGCGCCGGATTTCGCTGGCCACGCGCGAGGTGCAGCCGGTGCCCGGCCAGCCCGCCCAGCCCGTCGAGTGCTTCCTCGATGCGCGGATGGGCAAGGCCGTCAATTTGTTCTATTGGGGTTGGCTGCGCTGGCTGCCGAAAAGCCGTGTGCTGGTGATCGGCAATGGTGGACAATTCACCGCGGTGCAAGTGGGATCGTGACCGGTTTTCCACAGGACGTAAAACCTTCGGGCAAAAATTACGTACTACGTAAAACCGGCCGGAGCGGCCGGAAATGCGGCTTGAAGGCGGCGCGGCGGGGATGCTAGGGTGGGCGCCGTGAAAACCAGCATGGACAGCCCAGCTTGGACGGTGGTGACCGGCGGCGCCGGGTTCATCGGCCGCAACGTGGTGGCGGAACTGAACCGTCGCGGGACGGACCGCATCCTGGTCGTGGACGATCTCGGCACCGACGAGCGCTGGAAGAACTTGCGCGGGTTGCGGTTCGAGGAGATTTTCACCATCGCGGAGTTCCGCGCGGCGGTCGCCGCGGACCGGTTGCCGGCCGTGCGGACGGTCTATCACCTCGGCGCGTGCAGCGCGACGACGGAAACCGACGCCAGCTACTTGCTGGACAACAACACCCGCTACACGCGCGAGCTGTGCGAATGGTGCCTGGCCAAGGGCGCGCGGTTCGTCTATGCCTCGAGCGCGGCGACCTACGGCGACGGGGCGCAGGGCTACTCGGACGCGGACGAGGCGACGCCGACTTTGATGCCGCTGAACATGTACGGGATGAGCAAGCACCTGTTCGATCTCTGGGCGCTGCGCCACGGCCTGCTGGGGAAGATCGCGGGGCTGAAGTATTTCAACGTCTACGGACCGGGCGAGGACCACAAGGGCGACATGCGCTCGGTGATCCACAAGGCCTATCACCAGATCCGCGCGACGGGCGCGGTCAAGCTGTTCAAGTCCTACCGGCCGGAATACAAGGACGGCGAGCAGGTGCGCGATTTCGTGTACGTGAAGGACGCGGTGGACGTGACGCTGTTCTGCGGCGAAAACGAGAAGGCCTCGGGCCTGTTCAACTGCGGCACGGGACAGGCGCGGTCCTGGAACGACCTCGCGAAGGCGACGTTCGCGGCCATGGGGCTGGAACCGAACGTCGAGTACATCGAGATGCCGGAATCGCTGCGCAGCAAATACCAGTATTTCACGCAGGCGGACGTGGCCAAGCTGCGGGCGGCGGGCTACGACCGGCCGTTCACGGCGCTGGAGGACGGCATCCGCGACTACGTGCAGGGCTGGCTGGCGAAAGGCTGAGAGGCGCGGCATGGCGAAGAATCCGTTCCCCAAGGCGCCGGTCAAGGCGGTCAAGGCCGGGCGCGTGCGCTTCGGCGGCGGGGCGCCGCTGGCGCTCATCGCGGGGCCCTGCGTGATCGAAAGCCGCGCGATGGCGTTCGACCTCGCGGCGCAACTGGTGGCGCTGGCGCAGAAGGAAAAGATCCCGCTGGTGTTCAAGGCGTCCTACGACAAGGCCAACCGCACGAGCGGGCAGGCGTTCCGCGGGCCGGGGCTGGCGCAGGGGCTGGAGATTTTGGCGGGGATCAAGGAAAAGTTCGGCGTGCCGATCCTGACGGACGTGCACCAGGTGTCCGAAGTGCAGCCCGCGGCGGAAGTGGCCGATATTTTGCAGCTGCCGGCGTTTTTGTGCCGCCAGACGGATCTGGTGGTCGCGCTGGGCGAGAGCGGCCGGGTGGTCAATATCAAGAAGGGCCAGTTCCTGGCGCCGTGGGACGTGCGCCACGTGATCGCGAAGGTCGAAAGCACGGGAAACAAGAATATTTTGCTGACGGAGCGCGGCGCGAGCTTCGGCTACAACAACCTGGTGGCGGATTTCCGCAGTCTGCTGATCATGCGCCAGTTCGGGTATCCGGTGGTGTTCGACGCGACGCACAGCGTGCAGTTGCCGGGCGGCCGCGCGGAAGGCACGGGCGGCGACGGCCAGTGGGCGCCGTACCTCTCGCGCGCGGCGGTGGCCGCGGGCTGCGACGGACTGTTCTGGGAAACGCACCGGAATCCGCCCGAGGCGAAATCCGACAAGGACAACGCGCTGCCGCTGAAGGCGGTGGGACCGTTGTGGCGGCAATGCCGGAGGATCGATGAGCTGGCGTAGGGCGTTGGCGGCGGCGGCCGTCCTGGGCCTGGCGGTGGCGGCGGGCGCGCAGCTCGAAGGCCAGACCGTCAAGGGCTTCCGCCTGCCGGAATACGACGCGGACGGCAAGCTCAAGCAGCAGCTCTACGGCCAGACGGCGACGTTCCTCGCCGACGGCATCATCCAGCTCACGGGGCTGAAGATCGAACTCTTCCGCAAGGGCGAGGTGACGGCGCGGATCTATTCGTCGCTGTGCGCCTACGATCCCGAGCGCAAGCGCGCGGCCTCGAAGCAGCACATCCGCGTGGTGACCGAAAAGGCGGTGCTGACGGGCGACGGGTTCGCCTGGAACGGCGAGACCGAGCAATTCCAGATTTTCCAGAACGCGAAGGTCGTGCTGGACGGACAGATGGACAAGAAGAGCCTCGTGGCGCCGCCACGGGCCGCCGGCGCCGCGCCGGCGCCGGCTTCGGAAGAGGAATGAACATGGCGAAACTGGGCAGATGGATGGCGCTGGCCGCGGTGGCCGGCGGGATCGCGGCGGGGCGGCCGGCGCAGGCCGCGCTGGCGGACGACGGGCGCTCGCTGGAGGCGTCGCCGGACGCGACGGTGGTGACGGCGGACAAGCTGACGTTCGACTACATCCAGAAATTCGCGCTGTTCGAGGGCCGCGTGCAGGTGAACGATCCGCGCCTGCAGCTCAGTTCGGACCGGCTGACGATCACGTTCACGGAGGACGGCGGGGCCCAGACGATCAAGGCGGAGGGCAAGGTGCTGCTGACGCAGGGCGACAAGAAGGCGCGCTCGGACGTCGCGGTCTACGACGTGCCGTCGGGCAAGATCGTGCTCTCGGGCGGCCCGCCGCAGGTCATGCAGGGCCGCAACATCCTGGAGGGGGAGGTCATCACGTTCTGGCGCGACCAGCAGAAGCTGGAGTGCATGCCGCGGGCCCGGCTCGTGGTGTATTCGGAAGATTTCGGCGACGCGGATTCGTTCTTCAAGCCGGGGGCGAAATAGGCTTGCCGCGGCGCGGAAACGGGGTTAACTTTCCATCGATGAGGTACCGTACGTGACCGAATCCGTCCGTGAAAACCTGCTCGTCGAAACGCGGGGGCTGGTGAAGGAATACCGCCGGAGACGGGTCGTGAACGGCGTGGCGATGAACGTCCGCGAGGGGGAGATCGTGGGCCTGCTGGGACCCAACGGCGCGGGCAAGACGACCAGTTTCTACATGATCACCGGCCTGATCCGGCCGACCAGCGGGCACGTCTATTTCCGGGGCCAGGACGTCACGAAGCTGCCGATGTACCGCCGCGCGCGGATGGGGCTGGGCTATCTGGCGCAGGAACCGAGCATTTTCCGCAACCTGACGGTCGAGGAAAACGTGCTGGCGATCCTCGAAACGCTGCCGATCGGCGCGCGCGAGCGCCGCCGCCGGCTGGAATACCTGCTCGAGGAGCTGAAGATCGGCTATCTCGCCAAGCAGAAGGCCTACACGCTCAGCGGCGGCGAGCGCCGCCGGCTGGAAATCACCCGCGCGCTGGTGACGGACCCGGCCCTGATCCTGCTCGACGAGCCCTTCAGCGGCGTGGATCCGCTGGCGGTCTACGACGTGCAGCAGATCATCCGCGACCTCAAGCAGCGCGGGCTGGGCATCCTGATCACCGACCACAACGTGCGCGAGACGCTCTCGGTGGTGGACCGGGCCTACGTCATCTATTCGGGCGAGGTGCTCACCGAGGGCACCCGCGAGTTCCTGGTCAACGACCCGCAGGCGCGGGAGAAGTACCTGGGCAAGGCGTTCAGCATGTAGGGCAACGGATTTTCGTCGAAACAACGAACAGAAGGGAGCCGGAATGGACATCCAGATCACAGGACGGAACGTGACGGTGAACGAAGGGCTGCGGGACTACGTGGACAGCCGGCTGGGGCCGGTGCTGGAAGCCTACCCGCGGATCGAAAGCGCCCACGCGATCCTCTCGCACGAGAAATACCGCTTCACGGCGGAATTCGTCGTGCAGGGCCGCGACAAGCTGCGCGAAGTGGCGCAGGAAACGACGGACGACCTGTATGCCGCGATCGACGCGGCCGCCCAGAAGATCGACGTGCAGCTGCGCAAGTCGCGCCAGAAGATGATCGACAAGCACCACGAGCGGCAGCGCCTGGCGGACGTGGAGCCGCCCCCGGCCTGAGCCGCCGCCGCGGGGAGCCGGCGCCCGCCGGCTCCCGCCTCCGGAAACGAACGCCATGTGGAGAACCGCCGAAAGCCCCCGGATCACGGTCGCCGACTTCTTCGAAGCCGGCCGCTCGATCCTGCAGATGGATTGGGAGGCGAACCCGGAAGCCGCCGTCGGCCGCGAGATCACCGAGGTGGCGCTGAACCGCCCCGGCCTGGCGCTGGCCGGTTTCCTGCGCTACTTCGCCTACCGGCGCATCCAGGTGCTGGGGTTGGCGGAGATGACCTATCTGGGCAGCCTGCCGGCGGCGGAGCGGATCGAGCGCCTGCAGACCTTGGCGCACGTGCCCGGCATCGTCATGTCGCGCGGCCGGCGCCTGCCGGCCTATTTCCGGCAGGTGTGCGCGCGGCTCGGGTTGCCGGTCATGCGCACGCACCTGGTGACCGGCCACTTCATGAACGCGGGCACGGTGCTGATGCAGAACCTGACCAGCCCGCGCATCCGCGTGCCCGGCACCATGATCGAAATCAACGGCGTGGGCGTGCTGCTGGAGGGCGAGCCCGGCATCGGCAAGAGCGAAATCGCCCTGGCGCTGATCAAGCGCGGCCACAGCCTGGTGGCGGACGACACCACCGTGCTGACCCGCGACAGCACCGGCGCCATCCAGGGCTCCGCCGTGCCGATCACGCGCGAGCACATGGAAATCCGCGGCCTGGGCATCATCCACGTGCCCGGGCTTTTCGGCGTGGCCTCCATGCGCGACGGCATGCGCCTGGACCTCATCATCCGCATGCAGAAGGCGGCCGTCGGCGCGGACGACATCGACCGGACGGGCCTCGACGCGCAGTTCCGCGACGTCCTCGGCGTGCCCGTGCCGCTGATCGCCGTGCCCGTGGCGGCCGGCCGCGATTTGACGAACGTGGTCGAAGTGGCCGCGCTCAACCAGCGCATGAAGCAGATGGGCCACGACGCCGCGCGGGAACTGGACGAAAAACTCAAGGTGGCCCTGGCCCGGAAGGATTGACCCGTGGACAGCAGCAAAAAAACGACTCCGGCCGCCGCCGCGCTGACCCGCGAGGTGACGGTCCTCAACCGCTACGGCATCCATGCGCGGCCCGCCGCGCTGCTGGTCAAGGCCGCGACCGGCTTCGCGTGCGAGATCCTGCTCGAGAAGAACGGGGTCAAGGTCAACGCGAAAAGCATCATGGGCCTGCTGACGCTGGAGGGCAACCACGGCGCCAAGCTGAAGATCCACGCCTCCGGCGCCGACGCGGCGGCCGCGATCGCCGCGCTGGCGGACCTGTTCGAACGGAAGTTCTTCGAAGACTGAGGAGGCGGCCATGGAGGCCCGGCAGGAGCTCGAGATGCGGGGGATCGGAGCCGCGCCGGGCATCGTCGCCGGCCCCGTCCTGCTCCTGAAGGCGGACGACGAGCCGCTGCCGGAATACGCCGTGGACGCCGCGGACGTGCCGCGCGAAATGCTGCGCCTCGAAGCCGCCCTGATCGAAACCCGCCGCCAGCTGCACGACGTCCAGCGGCGCGTCGGCGAAGCCCTCGGCGGCGAAAGCGCCGGGATTTTCGAGGCGCACCTGCAGGTGGTGGACGACCCCAGCTTCGTCGACGAGGTCTACCGCGACCTGCGCGAGCGGCGCCGGAACGTCGAAAAGGCCGTGTTCGACGTGGCCGAGCGCTATGCCCGCACGCTGCGGGAAATGGAAGACGACTATCTCCGCGAACGGGCCGCCGACATCCGCGACGTGGCCCGGCGCATCCTGCGCAACCTGGCGGGCGGCGGCGAATGGCTCGCCGGCCTCGAAACCCCGCGCGTCCTCGTCGCGCACGACGTCGCGCCGTCGGAAATGGCGGCGTTCGACCGCCGCAAGGTGCTGGGCGTGGTGACCGAGGGCGGCAGCCCCACGTCGCACGTGGCCATCATGGCGCGCGCGATGGACCTGCCGGCCATCGTGGGCGTGCGCGGGGCGACCGCCCGGCTGGCCGACGGCGACCGCGTCGTGCTCGACGGCGTCCGCGGCCTGCTGGTGGCGCATCCCTCGCCGGGGCGCGAAGCGGACTACGACCGGCTTGCGCGCAGCCGCGCGGCCATCCAGAAGCGCCTCGGCGCGCTGCGGGACGAGCCGGCCGTCACGCTCGACGGCCACGCCGTGGATCTGGCGGCGAACATCGAGATGCCCGCGGACGTGGAGGCCGCGCAGGCGCGCGGCGCCCGCGGCGTCGGCCTGTTCCGCAGCGAATACCTGTTCATGGGCGCCGGCGGCGAGCCGAGCGAGGAGCGCCAGTACGAAGCCTATGCCGAAGTGGCCCGCCGGATCCGGCCCGAGGCGGCCATCATCCGCACCCTCGATCTCGGCGGCGACAAGGTCGCGGCCGCGGGCAAGCTGGCGCCGGAGGACAATCCGTTCCTGGGGTGGCGCGCCATCCGCCTGTGCCTGGACCGGCCGTCGCTGTTCAAGGCCCAGTTGCGGGCCTTGCTGCGGGCGTCCGCGCTCAATCCCCGGCTGCGGATCATGTATCCGATGATCAGCCGCGCGGCGGAGGTGGACCAGGCCAACGCGGTCCTGGAAGAGTGCAAGGCGGAACTGGCCGCCGCGGGCGCGGATTTCAATCCCGACGTCGAAGTCGGCGCGATGATCGAAATCCCGTCGGCCGCGCTGACGGCGGACCTGATCGCGCCGAAGGTGAAGTTTTTCAGCATCGGCACGAACGACCTCGTGCAGTACACGCTGGCGATCGACCGGGGCAACGAGCGCGTGGCGCACCTCTACGAACCGACCCACCCGGCCGTGCTCCAGTTGATCCGCCGCACGGTGGAGGCCGGCCGGCGCCACGGCATCTGGACGGGGGTGTGCGGCGAAACGGCCGGCAATCCGGTGCTGGTGCCGCTGCTGCTGGGGCTGGGGGTCGCCGAACTCAGCGCCAGTCCGGGCGCCCTGCCGCTGGTCAAGGACGTCGTCCGCCGCCTGCGGCTGGCCGAAGCCCGGGAACTGGCCGCCGCCGCCTTGACCAAGCCCACCGGGGCCGACGTGCTGGCGCTGTGCCGCGACCTCGTCCGCCGAATCGCGCCGGAAATACTTGAATTGGCCGGGTAATCCCGTATATTCGCCCGGATTATCGGTCGAAAAACCCCTGGAAGGAGACCCCATGTCCAAGAATACCGTGTTCACCTCCGAGTCCGTTTCCGAAGGCCATCCCGACAAGTTGTGCGATGCCGTTTCGGACGCGATCCTCGACGCCTGCCTCGCGCAGGATCCCAAGAGCCGCGTGGCCTGCGAAACCCTCGCCAAGACCGGCATGGTCGTCGTGGCCGGCGAAATCACCACGAAGGCGATCGTGAACTACGCCGAAGTGGCCCGCAAGGCCGTGACCGAAATCGGCTACGACCACCAGGAAGCCGGCTTCAACGGCAACATCTGCGCGGTGCTCGTCGCCATCGAAAACCAGTCGCCCGACATCGCCCAGGGCGTGAACGCCGCGAAGGCCGAAGGCAAGGCCACGGCCGAGCAGGGCGCCGGCGACCAGGGCATGATGTTCGGCTACGCCTGCGACGAAACCCCCGAACTGATGCCGATGCCGATCGTGCTGGCCCACCGGATCATGCGCAAGCTGACCGACCTGCGCAAGGCCGGCAAGATGCCGTGGGTGCGCCCGGATTCCAAGAGCCAGGTCTCCGTCGAGTACGATGCGAGCGGCAAGCCCGTGCGCGTGGACACCGTCGTCGTGTCGACCCAGCACGCCCCGCACGTCTCGAACAAGCAGATCCGCAAGGAAATCATCGAGAAGGTGATCAAGACGTCGGTGCCGGCGAAGCTGCTGGACAAGCGCACGGTCTACCACGTGAATCCGACCGGCCGTTTCGTCGTCGGCGGCCCGCAGGGCGACTGCGGCGTCACCGGCCGCAAGATCATCGTGGACACCTACGGCGGCATGGGCCGGCACGGCGGCGGCGCCTTCTCCGGCAAGGATCCCTCCAAGGTGGACCGCAGCGCCGCCTACATGGCCCGCTACGTCGCCAAGAACATCGTGGCGGCCAAGCTGGCCAAGCGCTGCGAAGTGCAGCTGGCCTACGCCATCGGCTATCCCGATCCGGTTTCCGTCCACGTCGAGACCTTCGGCACGGGCGCCGTGCCCGACGACCAGATCGCCAAGGCGGTCCGCGCCGTCTTCGGCCTGAAGCCGGCCGAGATCATCAAGCAGCTCGACCTGCTGCGCCCGATCTACTCCCTGACCAACCAGTACGGCCACTTCGGCCGCAAGCCCGGCGACAAGAACTTCAAGTTCTTCACCTGGGAACAGACCGACAAGGCCGCCGCCCTCGTCAAGGCCGTCGCCAAGTAGATCGCCGACGCTTCGCCGGGACGCTGCGGTTTCGCGGCGTCCTTTTTCATGCCCCGGTTCCGGGGTTGCCGCTTGCATTTCCGGGGCGCCCCCGCTAGAAGTTCCGCATGAAGAAAATCCTCTTTTCCCTGGCGTTGATCGGCTTGGCGGTTCCGGCGGCGTGCGCGCAATCGATCGCGCGCGATCCCTACAACGGCGCCATCGTGGTCGACGCCAGCGACGGCCGCGTGCTCTTCGAGGACGGCGCGGACCGCCCCGGCTATCCGGCCAGCATGCTCAAGCTGATGGACCTGTTCGTGATCCTCGACCGCGTCAAGGCCGGCCAGCTGCGCCTCGACGAGACGGTGGCGGTGACGAAGGAAGCCTTCGACATGGGCGGCTCGCAGGTGTGGCTCGATCCGCGCGAGACGTTTCCGCTCGAAGAACTGCTCTACGCCCTCATGGTGCAGTCCGCCAACGACGCGGCCATGGCCTTGGCCATCCACGTCGGCGGCAGCCGCGAGGGCTTCGTTCGGCTGATGAACCAGAAGGCGCGCGAACTCGGCCTGTCGCCCGTCACGCAGTTCCAGTCGCCCCACGGCCTGCCGCCGGCCGCCGGCCAGCGGCCCGACATGACCACGCCGCGCGATTTCGCCAAGCTCTGCCAGGCCCTGCTCGCCGCGCATCCCGAGACCTTGAAGTACACCTCCGTCATCCAGCGTCCGTTCCGGCCCGACGCGGAGAAACCGGTGATCATGGGCAACCACAACGCGCTGCTGGGGACCTTTCCGGGCTGCGACGGCCTGAAGACGGGCTGGATCCGCGCCAGCGGCTACTGCCTCGCCGCCACCGTCCAGCGCGACGGCCGGCGCGTGATCTCCGTCGTGATGGGCAGCGCAACCAAATCGGCCAACATCGCCAAGACGAAGGAACTGATCAACCGCTGCCTGCCGGACGCGACCCGCGCCGCGGCGGTTCCGCCGCCGCAACCCGCCGTCCAGCCCGCCCCGGCGCCGGCGCCGGCCCCGGTCGCGCTCGACGATTCGGCCCAGGGCGAAGAGCTCGACCAGCCCGCGGCGGAGCCGGAAGAGCCCGCCGAAAAGCGCGGCGGCTGGCTGGGCAAGGTCGGCTACGTCCTGCTGGGCGCCTTCCTCGCCGCCGTCGTGGGCCTCGCCGTCCAGCGGCGGCTGCTGCTGCGATGAAGGTCGCCGATTTCGACTACGAGCTGCCGCCCGAACTGATCGCGCAGGAACCCGCCGAGCGCCGCGACGGCGCGCGCATGCTGGTGCTCGACCGCGCCAAGCAGACCTGGGAACACCGGCGCTTCGCCGACCTGCCGGAATACCTGCGCGCCGGCGATCTGCTGGTGGCCAACGACACGCGCGTCATTCCGGCGCGCGTATTCGGCCGCAAGGCCAGGGAAGGCACCGGCGGCAAGGTCGAATTCCTCCTGCTGGAAGAAACCGCGCCGGGCATCTGGGATGCGCTGATGCGCTCCCGCCGCCGCCCCAAGGTCGGCGAGCAGGTGATCCTGGACGAAGATCTGGCCGTCGCCACGCTGCTGGAAGACGGCGAACTGGGCCGGGTGAAGATCCGGCTGGAATCGGCGTTGCCGTGGCTGGAAGTGCTCGAGCGAATCGGCCAGACGCCGTTGCCGCCCTACATC